>Ga0208130_1000415_pt1 | contig 22563 bp, 22 predicted proteins | sample ETNtaG_31_FD_185771 | JGI IMG/M metagenome (GOLD analysis project Ga0208130, IMG submission 185771) | Marine microbial and viral communities from oxygen minimum zone, Eastern Pacific Ocean - ETNP201310SV78 (SPAdes) (version 2) | ecosystem: Environmental > Aquatic > Marine > Oceanic ...
AAATCGCAGATGCTTCGTATAAAAATGCGTGTAATCTTTTCGAATTATATTAAATATCAATAACTTATATTATATAATTAACTATAAATATTTATTACTTAATTCTCTAAATTCTTTCAATGAAGGTTTAATCCGATAAAAGTGATTGGGTTTGTTCAAGATTGATTTTAACTCGTCTGGTATATTTACTTTTCTCTCTATTAAGGGCTCAACAATGGTTTCGAATTTAGCTGGATGCGCTGTCGCCACTATAACCCAATCTTCTGTCTTAATATCCTTATCAAGACTCTGATATGCACAACTGGCAGTGGATGTATGTGGGCATAAAATAATATTTTGCTCATGAAACGAACGGATTATCTCATTCTTTATCTCATCGTCAGAAATTGATGTGGCACTAATTTTTCTTTGAATATCCTCATGACTAAACAGACTGGTCAACCTTTCCATATTACTTGCGTTACCTACATCCATTGCATTTGCAAGCGTTTGTATAGTTTCACGTTTTTCCCATTGATCTCCCTCAATAAAATCTTTTATCATCTTGTTCTCATTTAGCGCCAAGACAATCCTCCCTATCGGAAAACCCATTTGTTTCGATAATATGCAAGCGAGTCCATTTCCCAAGTTACCCGTAGGTATAATAAAATTCGGTTTTCTATTGGTCTTGTTATAATGGGAGATACCGGTATGAGCATAATAAATTGCCTGAGGTAGCAATCGGCCCATATTTATACTGTTTGCAGAACTGAATCTATATTGTGCCATCAAGTCATGATCTGCAAATACCTTTTTTACTAAGTCCTGACAAGAATCAAAACTGCCCTTAACTGAGAGGGCCAGTATATTATCACCCCAGGATGTTAATTGTTTTTCTTGTCTTTTTGAAACCTTGCCCTCAGGAAAGAAAATTATCACTTTAACATTGGGTAACCCATGAAATGCAGCTGCTACTGCTCCTCCTGTATCACCAGATGTAGCAACAAGAATAATTAATGGATCATTTTTATCTTTATTTAATTTGCTTAAACACGAAGCCAAAAATCTAGCTCCAACATCCTTAAATGCAGCTGTAGGCCCGTGAAATAATTCTAAATACCAAAGATTATTTTTTTCATATTTAACCGAAGGTATATTGAATGATAAACATTCTTTGATTATGTTATCCAAATCTTTTTTTAATGCAGAGCGCTCAAAGAATGGGGATAGAAGTATTTTTGCTGTATCAACGATAGATTTTGAATCATTAAAGTCTTTTTCTTTAAAAATTGGAAGGGACTCAGGTAAAAACAGCCCGCCATCATCAGCAATACCCTTTTTAAGCACATCATCAATGCTTGAAGCAAAGTCTTTACCTCTTGTACTAATGTACTTCATTTTTTAATCTTCTATTGCAGATCCTTTAGAGTTTGATTGGCTGATCCATGTTTGACAATCGTAACCTTGATTTAAACAAGATTCTCTCATTAACCCCTCTAATTGAGAAGATTTATTGTTTTCACATATAGCGAATATACTTGGCCCGCTCCCAGAAATAGAACATCCAAGCGCCCCATTATTGAGGGCGATTTCTTGTATTTTTTTGAAACAAGGCACATCAGATGCCCTCTGCGGTTCTATCAAAATATCTCTTAAATTTTCCCGTATAAGAGTGATATCATTTTGTATTACACCAAGAACAAAACCAGCAAGATATGACTGTTGCTCAAGCAGAACATCTAATGAATAATTCTTATTAAGCTTCAACCTACTTTCAGCAGTATTGACCTTTAATTCAGGATGAAGGACTATACTTGAAAGTGTGTCGGGCATTTTGAGGGAACTTGTCACTGGAAGGCTATTTTGAGGACAAAAAACAAGTCCACCAAATAAACTCGGTGCAACATTATCTGCATGAAGACCACCGCTGGCAAATTTTTCTCCCTCTAGTGCATACATGAGTATTTCTTTTTTGCTTAAAGGATTTTCTAGCAATGCATTGGCTGCAACAGCACCTGCAACAGCAGATGCAGCTGAACTGCCCATGCCCGATTGCAATGGAATACCTTTATGGATTACTAATTCTAGTCCACACGATTGAGACTGACTCTCCCACAAACTGCTTGCAGATATTGAGGCTGTATTCTCATTGGTATTTTTAGATAAAGAAGAATGGGCATCACCATTTAAATCGTATATTTCTTTGATACGAACGCCTTTCTCCTCAGTTTTTCTGGCTGATACTCTATCACCAACATTCTCAATTGCTAATCCCAACATATCAAAACCAACCCCAACATTTCCAATCGAAGCTGGCGCAAAAGCTGTTATATATTTATCTGTCATATCAGTTAGTCAATTTTATTAAAGTTACAATATCAGCGAATATTCCCGCAGCTGTTACCTCTGGTCCGGCTCCAGGGCCTTGGATTACCATTGGATTTTTTGAGTAACGATCGGATTGAATCTGAATAATATTGTCTGTTAATTGAATATTACTAAATGCGTGATCTTTTGGGTATTCAGATAATCCAATGAAGACCTCATTGTCTTTATTTAATTTAGCCGTGTACCTCAGGACCATAGAGTTTTTCTTGGCATTTAAAAACCTCTCCTGCATATCATTATCATAACTTTTAAACAAATCCAGGAATTGATCTGAGTCAACATTCATTAATTCTTCTGGCACAAGATTTTCGATATTAAAAGTATCTATTTTTAGTGCCCTACCAGCCTCTCTACCTATTATCGCTAACTTTCTGGCAACATCCATGCCTGTTAAATCATCTCTTGGGTCAGGCTCAGTGTATCCACTGCTCTTTGCTTCAGAAACAATTTGAGAAAACGGTTTTGTGCCGTCATAAACATTGAACAAATAGGCCAATGTCCCTGAAAATATTCCTTCTATTGAGTGAATGGTGTCACCTGTGTCAATCAAACTCTGAACTGTTGATATTACTGGCAAACCTGCAGCAACTGTAGTCTCATAGAAACAAAAACTCCCAGTACTATTCGAAAGATCTTTTATTTTTTTATATGCATCAAGATTACCACTGAATGCCTTTTTATTAGGCGTGATAACGTGCAATCCAGATTCTAGCCATTGTGAGTATTTACTGGATATATCTTCATTAGATGTACAATCTATAATCAATGTATTTTGATTTGCGCCATCTCCAGAGACGTGTTTCACAAATTTATCGATATCAAAATCAACAGACGAAGATTCAATTAACGTCTTCCAACCAGAACAATCCAATGAATCCTTAGTTAAGATCATTGCATTGGATTTAGCAATCCCCTTTATTTCAAGTTGTATATTGAATTTATTGCAAATTTTTTCAGTATTATGGTTCAGCTGATTTAATAATTCACCACCAACTACACCAATACCTATAATTCCAACATTCAGAGTAGGCTTTGTCATAAAAAATCCTTTATGAGTTTCATTGAGTGCTTGGCTGGTATCTTTAGAATCAATCACAGCAGATATATTTCTCTCAGAGGAACCTTGAGCTATTGCTCTAACGCTAATACCAGCCTCACCAAGAGTATTAAAAAATTTTCCTGCTATTCCATATTGTCCAACCATATTATCTCCAACAACAGCAAGGACGGAGAGATCTCTTTTAATATCTATATTTGAAATTAGACCTGATTTTATCTCCTCAGAGAATGCATCATTTATTTGATTGTATGCAATTTCAGTTAGTGATTGAGGAATCGCTATGCAGATTGAATGCTCTGAGCTTGCCTGAGATATAAGTGACACGGAGATATTTTTTTCTTTCAATGAGGCAAATAATTTATCAGCTGTACCTGGAACACCTAACATTCCTGTCCCCTCCACATTGATTAAAGCCATTGACTCAATAACTGTAATGCCTTTTATTTCTCTGTTGGCATCAATGTTTGATGAAATTTTAGTGCCTTTTTTTTCAGGGTCAAAGGTATTTCTTATAAAAATTGGAATTTCTTGCTTTATCAGCGGGCTAAACGTTTTTGGATGGATAACTTTAGCACCAAAATAAGCGAGTTCCATCGCCTCATTATAAGACAGATTAGATATTAATCTGGCATTTTTAACACGATTTGGATCAGCACTTAACACTCCATCAACATCCGTCCATATCACCAGCTCCTCTGCATCAAAGAGAGAAGCAAAAATTGCAGCAGAGTAGTCACTGCCATTCCTACCGAGATTAGTCGAAATACCATTATATTTAGAAGCTATAAAACCAGTGATTACATATATGCTAGATGGAGATGATGAAATTAACTCAGAAAAACTTTCTTTGGACTTTAACCAATCAACAGAGTGATCAATATGACTTTTTTCTAAAAAAAGAACTTTTCTACTATCCAAGAAAGCTGATTTTTTCTCTGCCAGTAGTTTATTTAAATATATATTCATTAATCTGGCTGACCACAACTCTCCAAAACCAGCAATTATCTCACCCTTTTCTCCACCGTCTGCTGAATCAGATGGTTGCTCTAGAATATTTTTAATTTTATCAAAGTCACTAAAGACATTATCCAGGTATTCTTTAGATTCTTCTTCTTCAAGCAAATCATTTGAAAGCACTGAAATTCTCTCAGAGATTAATTTATATTCATCAGATAAAAAGAGAGATTCAGATGTACAATCTTCTGATATCTTTATCAAAAGATCAGTGAATCCACCCATAGCAGAGACCACAATTCCATGATTATGGCTCTCGTTGACATAATATGAGTCTAATATAATTTTTGAAACTCTAACAAAACATGCTGTATCAGCAAGGCTAGAACCTCCAAATTTATATATTTTCCAGTTTTTTCTTTTGTTTGAGCTCATGTTTTACTTCGAGGCGCCAACGCCACAATTATTTACGAAAAGCGGATTATACATGATTATCAGAATAAAAAATAAGTGGTGGGGCGTGTAGGAGTCGAACCTACGACCAGTCGGTTAAAAGCCGAATGCTCTACCTCTGAGCTAACGCCCCACTCTCGAAAATCGCAATTATTAAAAGTTAGTATTTTGCGTGGATAATACCGAACTGCCTGCAAATCTCAAGACAATTATTTGAGTGGGAAATTATACAATAAGAACGATTAATAATTGATTTATTTTTTATAAATTTCTATCGTTCAAAACTTTAATTCTTTGTTCAGCTAATTTGGCCACTGTGGAATCTGGGTAATCATTTTGAATTTTCTCAAAGACAGATCTTGCTTGATTCCAGTCGCCTAATTCGAAGTGACAATATCCAATTTTAAGCAGTGCATCAGAGACTTTTCTTGAACGAGGATAATTCTCAATAACTTTTGTGAATTGATCTAATGCCTGTTGAAATTGATTTGCAGCATAATATGATTCTGACAACCAATATTGTGCATTATCAATTAAGCTACTCCCAGGAAAGGAAGACAAAAATCTAATAAACGCCAGAGATGCCAGCTCATATTCCTGCTCTTTTAAAAGCTCAAATGCGGCTTGATAATTTTCTTGATCTGTACCTCCAGGAACAGGAAGCTCTCCCAATAGAATTTCATCCTCATCTACAATATTCATTGAATTCAGAGCACTAATCGATCTCTCCAGATCTTGTAAACGATCATCTAAATCTATATAAAGTGAACGCTGTCGATCCTGAGTAGATTGAGATTTATAATCTAAGTCTTCCAAAGAACCCTGCATTTGTGCGACTTGTCTTTGCAAATCATCTAGCTGACGAACAATCTCCATGATTCCTTGTTCATTGGATCTCATGGGAGGATTTTGCATTGAAGATTGCGAGTTTTGATATGCACCATTAACAGGCGCTTGCGCACATCCATATGTAAGCACAGCAAATGATACTATGCTGATATACCTGAATTTAAAGCTCATTGGTATTTTAATTTATAACAACGATCTCAACACGACGATTTTGCTGATAAGAACTCTCGTTGCTTCCAAATGCCATCGGTCTTTCTTCACCATAACTCACAGTTGTGATTTGATTTGCTGAAACACCATTAAGCATCATAGCTCTTCTTACGGCTTGTGCTCTTCTTTCTCCGAGCCCAATGTTGTATTCACGTGAACCTCTCTCATCAGCATGACCTTCAAGTCTGACCGTGGCCAGTGTATTTGCATTTAATCTCTGTGCGTATGCTGACACCAGATCATCGTATTCTAGGCGCAAATCAGAACGGTCAAAATCAAAGTAAATAATAGTGTCTAATGGCTCGGCAAAACTATCGTCGCCAATTCTTTCCATTGAATCATCACCATCCGTACCCATTCCATAAGAGGATGGATCATTGCCATCTGCAGATGACATAGACGATGAGCCTGCTGGACCAGCACCTGAATACAATGTACAGCCTGAGACGAAAAATATTAAAGTACTTACTGTTAACCACTTAAACCGATTCATTTTTTACTCCCTAATCACTTTTTTCAACTTAATATACCTATAATTTAACACATAATTATAATTTTAAAAATGGTGACCAAACTGGCTCCCTTATGTCGCCCAATTTAGGCGCCATTCTTTGCCTAACCAAACCGTCCGCAGTAACAGTCTCAAGCACCCCGTTACCCCTTAATTTTGTCGCATAAATCAGTGTGTCGCTATTTGGCGCAAAACTTGGCGATTCATCTTGCTTACCTGATGATAATATCAGGAAGTTTTCCTCTTTGATATCAAGAATTGCGATTCTATAGTCACCTCGATATTGATGCACCATGGCAAGTTTATTTCCATCAGGTGATAATCTTGGTCTGGCATTATAGCTACCTTCAAAAGTTACTCTGGTGGCTCTATCTGCATTAACCTTCATCTTGTATATCTGGGGTGACCCTCCACGATCAGATGTAAAATAAATTTCCTCTCCATTGGGTGCCCAAGTAGCTTCTGTATCGATAGCACGATTATAAGTTAGCCTTTTCAATTTTCTTGAAGCTATATCCAGTATATGGATATCAAGATTACCATCAGATCCGCCTAGTGTGAGAACTAACTGACGACCATCTGGTGAGAAAGCTGGTGAGCCATTTATGCCTGGCAATTCAGAAATTTTTCTTCTATTACCGGTTCTCAGGTTTTGAACAAAAATAGATGACATATTTCCTTCGAAAGAAACATATGAGAGAAGCCTGCTATCCGGCGACCATGATGGAGACATTATGGGGTCTTTTGACTCGAGGATAATCTGCTCATTCTCACCATCAGAATCAGATACCACAAGGGCATAACTGCTTCTGTCTCTTGATACGTTGGATCTAACATATGCTACTTTTGTATCGAATACACCTCTTATTCCAGTCAACTCCTCAAAAACCATATCAGCAATCCTATGAGCTGATCTTCTCAGAGTGCTCTCATTTGCAGGCAGTCTATATCCGACAATTTGTTCGCGTTTAAATATATCGAAAAGTTGAAACTGAATATTGAAAGAGTTATTTCTTCCTTTTGTTATCTTACCGACAACAACTGCCTCCACCCCCAAGATTGACCAATCATCAAAATCTATTTCAGCGCCCGTTGTTGGTTTTTGAAGCATATTTTCAATTGGTGTACTTGAGAATCGCCCACTTCTTAGTAAATCATTAGAAATAATCTCCGTAATTTCTTTTGAAAGATTCGCACTGCTTTCATCATAACCAAAGGGGACAATAGCAACAGGAGTCAACTTGCCAACTCCTTGAGTTATCCTGATGGTTAACTCGGCTTTTGATATGTTTTGAATTAAAAGCGCAATCAAAAACAACAATATTTTTTTATTATTAAACACTCTTAATATTTCCTTGTTTCAATTATTATTGAATCGGCTCAAAAATAAATCTGAGATTTCGTTCGAATAGACTGGGGTCCTCTGGATTAGGCAGCGGAGAAGCTTTATATACAGCTGCTTCGATTGATCTCCTCACAGATTCATCACCATTGCATACTGTAACAGAAACACTAACAACCTCCCCCCCAGGCAACTGACGAACATTAACCGTACAACTCAAACCTTTTCCAGCGCCTATGGGTTGTATCCAATTATTTTCTATCTTAAGCATCAATGCATACATATACCTGCTCAAAGCGCCAGACCTCATAGCATCGAGTCGTTTTTGCTCGTTTTCCAACTCACGATCCAACTGTGCTTGTTTCTCAGCTGCCTCAATTTCTTTTCTAATTCTCTCGTTTTCTGCTCTTTGCTTCTCTATATCAGCCAATCTTTTTTGTTCTGCCTCAACACGTTTTTTCTCTTGCTCTTCTTCTTTTTTTCTTTTATTTGCTATTTCTTCTTGTCTTAATCGCTCTTTTTCTTTTTTTTGGTCCTCTATTCTCTTTTGCTCAGCTATTTTATTTCTCTCAATTCTCTCTTTTTCTAGCTTAATATCACTTAATCTTTTTTCTTCTTCTGCAGCTCTTCTCTTTTTCTCTTCAATTTTTTTTGGTGTAATTAAATTTTCTTCTTTTATTAAAGAAGCCTTAAGCATCAATGGTCGATTTGGTATATTTGCATTGGAAGTTTCATATACGAAGATCAAAGAAGCAAATAAAGCAACATGAAGAGTGCAAGCTAAGAGTATGGAAATTATATTATTTTTATGCATCTTATTCATTGATGTCATTCAGGAACCGGATATGTTTCCAATGGATCTGTAACAAAACCAATATCTTCTGCACCGCCCTGTTGAAGCAATACCATCGCACCAACAACATTACCATAAGCAACTGATCTGTCCGCCTTAACCAATACCATAGTTGAGGGTTGACTATTAAGAACCGCTCTTGTTCTGTCAATGATTGATTGAGCATCCTGGGGTTTATCCTCTTCATCTCCAACATTAATGAATAGATTTCCACTGGCATCGACACTTAAAATTATTGGCGCTTGATTCGATGCATCTGCAATTGGTTCTGCGCCAGCTTTTGGCAAGTCCACTTTTATACCCTGAGTAAGTAGAGGTGCTGTCACCATGAAAATAATTAAAAGAACAAGCATAACGTCAATGTAAGGAACAACGTTGATTTCATTCATAATTTTTCTTTTTTTCAGCACTTTCTAATTATCGCTATTAAATAATTCGTGTTTCTGCAAAATACTGGTAAATTCCTCTGAAAAACTGTCATAACGAATCTCTAGACGAGATACGCTGTCGACAAATCTGTTGTATGCAACTACTGCAGGTATCGCTGCAAACAACCCCATTGCTGTAGCAACAAGCGCTTCAGCAATTCCAGGTGCGACCATTGCAAGTGTCGCAGATTGAACACCAGCAAGAGCTCTGAATGAGTTCATAATCCCAATAACTGTTCCAAATAAACCAACATAGGGACTGATTGAGCCAATTGATGCCAGTGTTGCTAAGCTTTGTTCAAGTTTGTCTACTTCTCTCATCTGAGCAACACGCATAGATCTTGTACATTCTTCTATCATCTTATTCTTGTTGATTGATTGATTGCTTGATAGGCGATTAAATACCTGAAAACCAGCATTAAAGATACTTGAGATACCATCATTCAAGCTATTATTTCTTTTAGCAGCCTGATAGAGGTCTGATAAACTTCCTCCTTTCCAGAAGGCAGATTCAAACTCATCGGAAGCTAATTTAATTTTTTTTATTAATTTATTTTTTGAAAAAATAATACTCCATGACGCAATAGATGCGATTACCAAAGAAAGCATGACCAATTGCACTATTAGGCTGGCATTTAAAACTAAGTTTACAAAAGACATATTGGTTGTCATGAATTATTTCCTTTAAAAAATTTTCTCTATTCTAGCAAATCTTTTGTCTTGTTAAGATCATTATCATTGGGTTTTAACCCAAAATGTAAATAAGCATTTTTAGTTACGACCCGACCTCTTGATGTTCTCATTAGATAACCTTGTTGAATCAAAAAAGGTTCAATCACATCTTCTATTGTTCCTCGTTCTTCACCTAGAGCAGCTGATAGACTCTCTATGCCAACTGGTCCACCATCAAAATTCTTTATGATTGCTAGGAGTAACTTTCTATCCATCAAATCAATGCCATTAGGATCTACCTCCAACATATCAAGGGCGTCTTTTGCGACCTTCTCTGAAATCTTTCCATCTGCTCTTACTTCAGCAAAATCTCTTACTCTCCTTAGTAATCTATTTACAATTCGGGGTGTCCCTCTTGCTCTGCTTGAGATTTGAGTGCTACCTGAAGAATCAATTTCTAGGTTGAGTATATCGGCTGACCTATTACAAATTTGTGATAATTCCTTGGTGTCATAGAAGTTTAATCTTTGCACTATTCCGAATCTATCTCTTAATGGTGACGTCAGAAGACCGGCGCGAGTGGTTGCACCAACCAAAGTGAATGGAGGTAGATCAAGCTTAATCGATCTGGCCGCTGGACCCTCACCTATCATTATATCTAATTGAAAATCTTCCATTGCTGGATAGAGAATTTCTTCTACTACAGAATTCAGTCGATGTATTTCGTCGATAAAAAGGACATCATTTGGTTCTAAATTTGTCAGAATCGCAGCCAGGTCACCTGGTTTTTCAAGAACTGGTCCCGATGTCTGTCTAAGGTTAACTCCCATTTCATGGGATATTATGTGCGCAAGTGTTGTTTTGCCTAATCCGGGTGGACCGAAAATTAAAACATGATCAAGAGATTCTTCTCTGTTTTTTGCCGCTTGTATGAATATTTCCATTTGTTCTCGAACATTGTCTTGGCCAATATATTCATCTAATGTTTTCGGCCTAATCGCTCGATCGAACAACTTGTCATCATGACTTTGATCACTACTGACAAGCCTATCATGCTCTATTTCTTCCATTAATTGTTTGCCTTTTTTAATGCCATCCTGATTATCTCATCAGTTTTTTTGTCAGTAGTTTTTAATTTACTCATCATCTTATTCACATCCGATGCTTTGTAACCAAGGGCCAAAAGTGCATCAAAAGCTTCTTTTTTGGAGTTTTCTATTCCTGATAAATCTTTTTCGGTAGGCATCTCAGCCTCGAAACTATCAAATTTATCACGCATCTCTATGACAAGTCTTTCGGCGGTCTTTTTTCCCACACCTGATATACGCATCAGAGACGAACTGTCTTCATTTTTAATGTTTGCATGAAATTCTTCTACTGACATTGCTGACAATATCGCAAGAGCAAGTTTTGCCCCAACACCATTAATCTTCAACAATGATCTAAATAATGATCTATCTCTTAATTTTTCAAATCCATACAGGGTATGTGAATTCTCAGTTATTTGTAGATGAGTGAAAAGCTCAATCGAAGAACCTTTGTCAGGCAAATGATGAAATAAGGATGTCGATACCTCAATCTCATAACCTATGCCATTACAACTTACCATCACAATGGGAGGCTCTTTGAGACTGACTATACCCTTAACTGAGCCGATCATTTAGTTTAGCCTCCAATTTTTTTAAGTTCGTTTAGATACTTACTCTGGTTACTATAGCAAAGCGCAACAGCAATTGCGTCAGCAGCATCTTCAGATGGGCTTTTACTGAGATTCAATAATGATGTAATCATGTGCTGAATTTGATCTTTTGTTGCAGAGCCTGTACCAACAATTGCTTTTTTTATTTCTCTTGGGGCAAATTCATAGACATCTATTTCTCTATCAAATGAAGCAGATAGAGCTGCTGCCCTTGCATGACCTAATTTTAGTGCGCTTCCAGCATTTTTATGAACGAAAACACTCTCGATTGCAATAATATTTGGATTGAATTCATTGATAATAGATGAGACTGACCTAAAAATTATTTTCAGTCTGGCAGGAAAATCGCCTTTCAAGCTCTTTATTATCCCGCTTGTAACATATGATGGCTTATTATTTTTAATATCAATGACACCAAATCCTGTGTATCTTGAACCCGGGTCAATTCCAAGGACTCGCTTGTCTTCTTTACTCATATCTTCTCAAGAATCTCATCGGATATTTCTGCATTACTATATACGGTTTGAACATCGTCAAGATCTTCAAGGGTATCGACAAGTTTTATCATGGTTTCAGCTTCGCTTTGGCTCAAATTCGCTTCAGTCGAACACCTCATTGTTATTTCGCTGTGATTAGGATTAAATCCCTTCTTTTTTATGAATCCGAGAACTGCTTCATATTTGTTGGGCTCAGAAATTATTTCTATGTCACCATTTGATGCTGTAATAATATCATCTGCTCCTCCATCAATGGCTGCTTCCATTATTTGCTCTTCATCTGTATTTTTCTCAAAAATTATTACCCCAACATGATCAAACATATACGATACAGAACCATCTGCACCCAAATTCCCAGAAAATTTGCTGAATGCATGTCTTACCTCTGACACTGTTCTGTTTTTATTATCTGTCAGACAATCCACAATTACAGCTGCACCTCCTGGACCATATCCTTCGTAGCGAATCTCCTGGTAATCAGCACCATCGAGATCTCCAGACCCACGCTTTATAGCACGAGTAATATTATCTTTTGGCATACTCTGAGATTTAGCTTTATCGACAGCTAGTCTTAATCTCGGATTAGAAGATAAATCGGGGCCACCCAGTTTAGAAGCTACAGTTATTTCTCTGATCAATTTCGAGAACAGCTTACCTCTTTTTTTGTCTTGAGCTCCTTTTCTATGCTGGATATTAGCCCATTTACTATGACCGGCCATACTCACTCTCAATTATTTTGTTAAACTTGAAATATGAAAGTTTTCATAATATCGTTTTTTTTTGAAATGATCACTCGTAAATGTAACTTAAGAAAAGTTAAATAATGAAATTCATGAAATGAAATACAAATATAAAGATAAAATGAGGTGGCTATGGATGTTATCAGTAATATATCCGACCGTTAGCATGCCAGGTATTTACTTGCACCATCAAACAGGAAATGGGCTTTTTCTTTTTTATCCTTTCATTGTTACTTATCTTATCACTCCCTTTTTAGATTTAATTGTCGGCGAATACAACGAAAATCATCCAAGAGAATTCAAAGAAGAATTAAATCAAAAATTTTTCTATAAGTTTTTGACATTTATTGCAGTTCCAATACATGTCGTCGTATTTTTTATATCTGCTTACTATGTCGGAACAAAGACATTAATTTGGTGGGAACTAATATTGATTTCTATCGCAGCTGGACTTGTGAGCGGATTGGCAATCAATACGGGTCATGAGTTGGGGCACAAAAAAACTAAATTAGAAAGAAATTTGGCTAAAATTGCTCTCGCTATACCTGCATATGGTCATTTCACAATCGAGCACAATAGAGGTCATCACAGCAATGTATCTACACCGGAAGATGCCGCAAGTGCAATGATGGGAGAAAATATCTATGAGTTTGCTTTACGCGAAATGCCAAAATCCTTTTTAAATGCAATCGAAATTGAAACAACACGATTACATCGAACAGGTAAATCTTTTTGGTCAAGAGAAAATCAGATGCTGCATTCTTTTATGATTACTTTATTAATTCAGATTTCTCTGTTGATGCTGTTTGGCATTAAAATGATTCCTTTCTTGCTGATACACAATTTATTTGCGTGGTGGCAATTAACAAGTGCGAACTATATTGAGCATTACGGCCTTCTCAGAGAGCAAAAATCAGACGGAAGGTACGAGTCATGCAAACCACATCATTCCTGGAACAGTAATTATCTTTTAGGTAACTTGCATTTATTTAATCTTCAGAGACACTCAGATCATCACACGCATCCTTCAAAAAGATACCATATGCTTGATAGCTATGAAGATTTGCCATCACTTCCAAGTGGATATCTGGGTTGTTACCTATTAGCTTATATTCCATGGCTATGGTTTTATGTAATGAACAAAAAACTCATCGCTCTCAAACACATTAATCATGATTTCTCGAAAATTAACATCCATCCAGGAAAAAAAGATACTCTGATTGAGAAATACTCTTTATGAATTATTTTGATGACATCTCAAGAGAGTCCCTCAAGCGATACATGCGAATCATAAATTGAAGATAATATCTTCTTAAACTGCTCAGTGGGAATTTCTCAGAAATACCTCTCACCATGTTTGGCATATCATCAGGATACTGATTTGATTTATCGCACTCACCAATCATCTTAGCTAACTGATAACCAGTCCAAGTTGATGTATTAACACCATTTCCATGATACCCAAAGCCAAACAGAATTGATGGATCATCATCCAATCTACCAATAGAAGGTGTTAATCTGCTGGTAAAACAGACAAAGCCATGCCATTTGTACTCAATCTCAACATTTTTCCAGTGAGGCCAAATTTTTTTCATGATTTTTTCCAGATACATATAGTTTTTACGAGCTCCATTCATGTCACCCGCTGAAGAGCCTCTGCCTCCAAATAAAAATCGTTTATCGGGTAACATCCTGAAATAATTCACAAGCTTCCTTGAATTTATAATTGGGTCATCTGTTTTCCAATTATGATCATCTAGCTCACTCTGTCTAAGCGGTCTAGTAGTTATTATTGAGCTTATAATCGGAAGCGATCTTGAGTAAAAGCTAGATAAGAGATGTTCTGGCATAAAACCATTTGTAGCGAACACAACATTTTTTGCAAGAATTGAGCCTTGACTTGTTTTCAGAATATGTCCTTTTGATGTTTTGCTCCAAGACAAAATCTCACTATTTGTGTATAACTTCACTCCCTTTTTAGAAGCCGCATCAGCCAAACCGATTGCGTACCTGAGAGGATGAATACCAAATGTAGGTTCAACAGAAATTGCGCCAAACTGCTCCGTTGAGTCAAAATAATTTTCCGCGAAATCATCTCTTGAGATTATGTTGGTTTTCAAGCCCAAAACATCCTGTCTCAAACGAGCATAACTTGCTAAAACTTCATGATCTCTTGATGAACGAGCAACCTCAATTTCTGCCTTACCTTGAATGTTTATGTCAATATCTTCATCAATTATGATTTTTCTGACTAGCTCGATTGCTTCAATTTGACATTGATAATATTTCTTTACGTCTTCTAAACCATACTTCTTTATAAGAGCTTTTATACTTTCTGCCGTTCCTCCCATTGAACAAAAACCACCATTCCTTCCAGACGCTCCCCATCCAATATGACCAGCATCTATGACCGATGAAGTGATATTATATTTTTTTGCTAAATGGTAAGCAGTTGATAAGCCCGTATACCCTCCACCAATTATTGCAATATCGGAAATTTGATCGCCTAATAATTTCTGACTTATTGCTGACCTATTTCCGGGGGTAGCCTCCCATAGTGAGTCTTCTGGAGAGTCAAATTGATACATTGCCTTATTGTAAATACGGTGTTTCATTAATTACTTTTTTGTGCCTTTTAGTTTACGTTTCTATTCGCAACAATATTTTCAACCTCTTTGTGAGTGACTACAAGTCCAGCCCCAATCATTAATAAAAAAGGTATTGGTATGATAACCAGCGTATACCAACCATATAGATACATAATTGTTCCAGCAAGAAGAGATCCAATCGCGGACATTCCAAAAACACAGAACTCATTTAGGCCCTGAGCTTTAAATCGCTCATTTGGTTCATAGGTGTAAGTCAGCATCGTTGTCCCACCAACGTAGAGAAAGTTCCATCCAATGCCAAGCAGAACAAGCGCTAACCAATACATAAATATTGTATTTCCTGACAAACCAACTAATGAAGATCCTAGAAGTCCAATAACACCTATCGCCATAATTTTATTTAATCCATATTTCTCGATCAAGAATCCTGAAATTAAAGAAGGTATATACATCGCTAATACATGGCTCCTTATAATATTGGCAGTCGCCTCGATCGAATAGCCATCAATGACATGCATACTCAGTGGCGTTGCAGTCATAATAAATGTCATCGAGCCATAAGCAACTGTTGCGCCCAGCATAGCCATAATAAATACACGCTGTTTAAAGATAACATTGAGTTTTCTACCGGGACTTTCCTGATCATCGTTGGATGAGATTTTAAATGATCCAAGTGACAGAAGAAGTATAGACTGAATACAAAACAGAAAAGCAAGAGCGACCAGTGTTCCAGCATACAGTATCTCATCAAACCAATATTGACCCCTCGTAACAAGCTCGGGTCCAAGCATGGCACCACCGATGGCGCCCAGAAGAATCATAGAGATAGATCTACCTACATACTTTTGATCAACGCTTTCAGCTGCTGCATAACGATATTGCTGAGAAAATGCCGCATTAATACCAAACAACGAAGCAGACAAAGCAAACAATAAAAAACTTTGATTCTTAATTGCTAAAGCAGCAAGAAGCACAGCCATAGCTGCTGATATCGAAGCAAGAGCGGACCCATACTTTCTTCCTATCTTTTTCATTATCATAGTCGCAGGAATAGCAGAAAGCGCTGTGACTACGACCATTAAGGACACTGGCAATGTTGCTATTGACTGATTATCAGTTAAAGATGAGCCGATTATACCGCCAAGCGTTACAACGACTAATTGACCTGTAGATGAAATCAATTGACAAAAAAACAGAATGATTAGATTACGGTAATGCATATTGAATAAAATAAGTTCTTAATGAAAAAGTTCCATTGATGGCATACTCTGGGATATAAATTATTATACGTTGAATTATAACAGAATTTCGTCTCTCCAAATAATACCAATACAGGGTAAATATAGGCATGCCGAGTAAAGAAAAAATATTCCAAATTTTTAAATACAGCATCTATATATTGCTGACAGCCAATATGTATTTCTTTTTAGAGGAGGAAGTGCTTGCATATCCAATCAGATATCCAAATGGAATCGAATTTCATCAGATTTATGAGGGTTTTGCCGCATCAATTGACACTGCTGCTTGGTTGATTTTATTGTGGCTGCTTGAACTTGAAACTTATATTTTAGAAGATGAAATAATAACAAAATCAATAAAGTACACGCTTTTTTTAATTAAATCTATATGCTATGGATTTATTGTTTATTCATTTTTCGGTTATTACGCAAATTTGGTTATTTTCAATGAAGCAGAAAGCTACTTACAGACCACAAATCTATGTCAACTGGCAAGTGGAGACTGGGCTTATTCTGTAGATATAAATGAATATCAAGCAATCACCTTAAATAACTGTGAGCAATTAAGCGCATCCAATGAATTTTTCAAATTTCCTGGAATGCAGGCCATTGTTGACCTTAATGGCTTGATCGAGATTATAAGATTGGGATGGATTGATGTCATAAATTCAGGTGTATGGATTATTGTGGTACTGATAATTGAGATAAATATTGTATTGGTTGAGAAAAATAATTATATCTCTGTTTCAAAAAAATTAAGCTTCCTTAGTAAATACTTTTTATATCCAATTTTATTCTTTAACGCCATATACTGGGGAATGAAAGGTGATTTCATCGATTTTTGGGATGCATTTTTATGGCTTGTTGCATTTTTATTTATCGAGCTCAATATAATTCAGTGGGATGAAGACAGAAATTTAAAAAAACAATAGTGTGTCCTATGGCAGTATGATTACATTTTCTTTTTTTAAAACATCTTCGTTAAACTCATTAATCGCCCCCTGAACGCGTAACTCGATCAAATCTAATGATTCATCTAGATTAATGAGCCATCCTCTCCATTCTTCATTTTGATTGCGTCTGTAAAAGCCTGAAATTTGCCAGTCACCATCTAATGGATAAATATAGGATTTACCAACATCTCTGTCGGGATTCAGAGGATGAATCATTTCTGTTGAGTTTGGCATTTGCAATAAGGTCATGAATAGTTTTTCACTCTTCTTTATCACCGCTTCTTCATTTTCACGCTGAATTGAAATGTCTGGTGATATAGAACTGAAGTAGACAACAGATGCAGCAAGCAATCCTACTGTCAATGCAAATATTATTTGACCCAAAGTGTATTTCTTATTCATAAAGATTTAAGAGATATTTAAACGAAAGAAGATATAATAATTATAACCTCAAAAAAGATTAACTCAAAAATGAACCCATCTCATAAGACATCGAGTTTATACATTTTTTTTCTTTTTATTTTACTTTCTTGTAATAACAATACTGAAAGCAAGAATACTCTCTTGAACAGTGAAAGAATAGAACAAAAATTTGGTTCATATGGTATTGATATCGTTCAATCTGACAATCAGTCAAGAGTAAGTTTTTTGTATAGCCTGAACCCAAATAACAAAAACAAAAAAAATTATCACACACTTGCGATAGTAAAATTCAAAGAAACAAGACAAGTCTCTATCATTCATGAAAAAATTTTAAACGGAGGCTCAATTGGGGAATCTTTCAAAAAAGAAGGCTGGGATATTGATAAAACAAGCCATCAAATTATGGTGATATCAAACCCCGATAAACTCTTTTTTAAATCTTGGCTTCCAGAAATCAGTTATGAGAATCTTGCGCTGCATTTTTACGAATTGAATGTAAAAACAGAGAATTATTATTACCTCTATGCAGAGATCCTAGAGATACATCACCCTGAATACCTCGGATTTAATGACCTTACGGAAGTTTACAATCTTGATGAAGAGACTCAAAATAATGAGAAATTATTATCAATGTTAAATTTTATTTTAAATAGCAAATCAGCTCTTGATGAGGCCCTATCTTTGATAAATAAAAATCTATAAAACTTTTTAATCATCCTCAGGTGTTTCCATTTTCTTCATTTCATTGCTTTGCTCTTCTAATTTGTTGATTTTTGGTATCAATCGCCAAAAAAAATAAGCAATAGAAAATGATACGAATATTCCGAGAAAGACAAGTATTAACATTAGTAGATTCATTCTAGTACAATATTACAAAGTTAAATTAGATTCACCAAAAAAATAGCCTAATGAAAAACATAGACAAGAATGAAAAAACACTGGATCCGGATGACTGGGATGAGTTTCAAGCTCTACTTCACAAGGTATGTGATGATATGGTGGACTATCTGAAAACAGTTGGAGACAGACCGGTATGGAGTGAGCTCCCAGAAGATTCGAAAAAACTTTTTACTGAAGATTTGCCAACAACAGGATCAAGATATGCCGATGTCTATAATGAAGTAAAAAAGCATATTCTCCCTTATCCTACAAACAACATACATCCAAGATTCTGGAGCTGGGTTGGCGGCACCGGAACGCCCAGTCAGTTAATTGCCGATATGATTATTTCGGCAATGAATTCAGGTAGTTTAGGGTTAGATGAGACGGCCTCTACTTATGTAGAACTTCAATTGCTTGACTGGCTAAAAACATTAATGGACTATCCTTCCGACGCGAGCGGTCTTCTTGTCAGTGGAGGATCTATGGCAAATCTTGTTGGTTTAGCTGTCGCAAGAACTCATGCAGCGAATTATGATGTCAGAAAGACGGGTGTTGATGTGCAAGAAAACTCAAGGCTGATTTATTACAGCTCGACAGAAACACATTCGTGCATTCGAAAAGCTATTGAACTGTTGGGGCTTGGATCAGAGTCACTTAGACTGATCCCAGTACTGGATGATTACACAATAAACATTGAACTATTGAAAGAAGCAATATCTGATGATAGAAAAAATGGCAATCTGCCAGCATGTATAGTTGCCAATGTTGGTACAGTCAATACGGGAGCTATCGATCCGCTAATAAAACTTTCTGAAATTGCAAAAAAAGAAAACATGTGGCTACATACAGACGGTGCATTTGGTGCGATTACAAAATTATCAAAAGAGTCAAAACATCTCGTGGAAGGAATGGAGTTATCAGATTCAATTGCGTTTGATTTGCACAAGTGGATGTATATTCAATATGATTGTGGATGCACATTGATAAGAGGTGGAGCTCCTCACAAGGAAACATTTTCCGTCATACCTCCTTATATTAAAAACTTTGAGAGAGGTCTAGCTTCCGGACCATTAAATTTCTCAGAATACGGTGTGCAACTTTCACGATCATTTAAAGCATTAAGAGCATGGGTGGCACTGAAAATTGAAGGATCAGATAAATTTGGTGAGTTAGTCGAGCAAAACATAAATCAGGCCAAATACCTAACAAATTTAATTAACGACAATCAAAATCTTGAACTATTATCTCCAACCTCTCTTAATATTGTTAACTTTAGGTTCGTAAATCAGAATATAGATAATGAGCTTCTAAATGATTTTAATGCAGAATTATTGATGAGGCTCCATGAAAGTGGAGATCATGCTCCATCATCAGCCTTATTAAATAATATATTCTCAATACGAGTGGCAATCACAAACCATAGAAGTCGATTACAGGATTTTAGAGAACTTGTTGAGGATGTAATAAAAATTGGTAATAATTTATTAAATGAGAATAATAAACAATAATTTATTTAATTTTATTAAATTGTTTTATAAATTAAACATCCTGTTTTGACTAAGAAATTTTAAAGATAAGCATTCTACCAAAATTTATTCTCAAGCATGAGTAATACAGACAAACTGAATGCGCCACCCGAAATAAATATATTCCAGTCTCGATGTCGCGTACCGTAAAGATTTAAAAATACATAGACCATTCCAACAATTAAAAACACAACCAATAATTGCCCAAGCTCTATGCCTAAATTAAAACCCAACAGAGGCATTAATATAGAGGAATCGTCCATGAGTAATGCGCGAAAGTAATTGGAGAAACCCATCCCATGAATAAAACCAAAAAACAGTGCCATCAAATATCGGCCATTCATATTTTCCAATTTTTTCAATGAGTTATTATGACTATATACATTGTGAAGCGCTGTAATTGCGATTGTTACTGGAATTAGAAACTCAATCAAGTTTGATGGGATCGTTATCACACTGAAAGACGTTAGTGCAAGGGTAATACAATGCCCTATCGTAAAAGCTGTTACTAAAATAAGAAGGTTTTTCCATTGCTCCAATCGATAAACTGCACACAACGCAATAAGAAATAATATGTGGTCGTATCCAGCCATATCAGATATATGCTCGAAACCCAATTGAATATAGAAAGCAAATGAATTCATATCAAAAAATCAAAGTGTGAGAAGGAGTTTTTTTATCCAACATCAAACTCGTTGAATCATTGTTAATGTGAACATAGACAATATTACTCTGATCAAAAAATAAATCGGTAAAAACTGCATTCTTTATTTTTAGTGTATTCAATGGTGAATCGTGATGATGTTCGAACACAATTCCAAGGGCAGTATCAATACCATTGCCCTTGAGTCTCTTTTTTTTGATTTTTAGAGGTACTCTTTCACCATTCACTTCTAAAAAGAAAAAATCATTAATATAACTCATCAATAATTGCTCAGCATTTGGTGCTTCATCTGGCTCACAAAAACGCAACTCCCTGCTCTCTGGATCAAAAACTAGAGCTTCATTAACGTCCATTAAAAACAGCCTAAGGTCTATCACAATAAGCTTTTCTTGCTCTAGATATTCAATCTCACTTAATGATAATCTTAATGGGTGTGATTGAATTACAGCTGATTCAATCAATGCGAACATCGCAATGATGCTAACGAAAGCAAGGCGTAAATCTTTCTTCAAGTTTAATTTCTGGCCTGAATAGATTCTGAAACTTTTTGAACCTCATCAAATACTCGAATAAGATTTTTTCCCCAAATTTTTTCAATGTCAGACTCCGAATACCCTCGTCGAACCAATTCAATTGTAATATTCATCACCTCGCTGACATCAAAAACACCATCAATTCCACCACCACCGTCAAAATCACAACCAATGCCAACATGATCGATTCCGGCTACCTCAACGATATGATCAATATGATTCACCACATCAACTACAGTTGCCAATGGAGTAGGAAACCTCTCATTAATTTCCCTTATGGCTTGTCTCATTTCACTTCTTTCCTCTGGATTCATTTCACTTGTTGGCTTCATGCTTGCTCGAAGTTCTGCTGTCGCAGCTTCTCGCTCAGGATTTTCAGGTTCGTCTCTTAAGTATGCTGACAGCATCGTCAGTTGCACTACACCATTATTCTCTGCAATCAGTCGAAGCATCTCATCTGACATATTTCTGTCGTGCTCAGTGACTGATCGAGCATTAGAGTGACTTGCAATTATGGGTGCCTCTGATATAGAAATTGCATCATAAAATACATCATCACTTGCGTGAGAAACATCGACCATTATTCCAAGCCTGTTCATCTCAACAACAACCTCTTTGCCAAATTGACTCAGTCCATTATGTTCAGGTCCCTCTTGGTCGGTCGCTGAGTCGGCTAAGTCATTATTTGATGAATGTACCAGAGTAATATACCGAACACCCTCATTGAAAAAAGTCTCGACATTCTTTATGTCATTTCCAATTGGGTATCCATTTTCAATCCCAATATAAACAGCACGTTTATTATTATCCTCCAGTTCGTACGCATCTTCTGGATCTAATGCAAGGCCGACTTGATCTGAATTGTTTTCTATAGAATCAATAACGGCATCAATCATTTGAAGTGCTAAATTTTTTGCACGTTCGTTGTTAGCGTCATCTCTGATATCTTGTGCAACGAATGCGGCAAAGAAAACCGCGTCCAAACCACCCTCAATCATGCGTGGGTAATCAAACTTTGAGCCTGTCTCATTTGGATCATGTCTTTCTGCCATGTCAAATCCGGGTTGGATCATTCGAAGTGGTGTATCAGCGTGTGTATC
>Ga0208130_1000416_pt1 | contig 22561 bp, 17 predicted proteins | sample ETNtaG_31_FD_185771 | JGI IMG/M metagenome (GOLD analysis project Ga0208130, IMG submission 185771) | Marine microbial and viral communities from oxygen minimum zone, Eastern Pacific Ocean - ETNP201310SV78 (SPAdes) (version 2) | ecosystem: Environmental > Aquatic > Marine > Oceanic ...
CGTAAAAATCTTCTTTTCACTCGGCATTGTTCCGCCGTTATCGGGCTATTTTATAGAAGCAAAAAGCGACTATGCAGAGTATTCTCTCGCAGCTTAATGCGCGAGTTACTCAACTTAACTCCTAATTATTTGCATAATTAGGCGGGGTTTGAGGGGCACCTGGCAACAGAAGCTCCTTGTTTATTTCTAAACTAATAACCTTGGAGATTTAACGTGAAGAAAGATAGACAAGAATCAGATGCTTTTGGTCCAATTAAAGTAGAAAGTAACAAATATTGGGGTGCTCAGACACAGAGATCTCTTAAAAATTTTAAAATTGGTGTAGAAAAAATGCCTATTCCTCTTGTTAGAGCTTTAGGTATAGTAAAGTTATCCGCTGCTATAGTTAACAAAAATATGGGAACTCTTAAACCAAGAATTGCTAACGCAATCATTAGAGCTTCGAAAGAAGTTATTAGTGGTAAATTTGATGATCACTTTCCTCTTGTTGTTTGGCAAACTGGTTCAGGGACGCAATCAAATATGAATGCGAATGAAGTTATTTCAAATAGAGCTATTGAAATTCTTGGGGGTAAACTTGGATCAAAAGATCCAGTTCATCCTAATGATCATTGTAATATGTCACAATCATCGAATGATACATTTCCTACTGCAATGCATATAGCTGCAGCAATTGAAATTAACAAAGAACTTATTCCTTCACTCAAAAGACTTTCGGATTCAATAGGAAAAAAAGAAAATGAATTTAAAAAAATTATTAAAATAGGACGTACTCACCTTCAAGATGCCACCCCAGTAACCTTAGGACAAGAATTTTCAGGATATAAAGCACAAATTAACAACGGAATTAAAAGAATACAAAAATCATCAGAAGAACTTTTTTATCTTGCCCAAGGAGGAACTGCTGTTGGAACTGGATTAAATTCAAAAAAAGGTTTTGATAAAAAATTTGCTCTCGAATGTAAAAAAATAACTAAATTACCCTTTAAAACATCTGAAAATAAATTCGAAGCATTAGCAACGCATGATGCGATTGTTGAAGTTTCTGGTAGCTTAAACACCATCGCAACTTCACTTTTTAAAATTGCTAATGATATTAGATTGCTTGGTTCTGGTCCTAGATCCGGTTTAGGGGAAATACAATTACCTGAAAATGAACCAGGATCTTCAATTATGCCTGGAAAAGTTAATCCTACACAGTGTGAAGCGATGACAATGCTATGTCTTCAAGTGATTGGAAATCATACAACAATAAGTGCAGCAGGTAGCCAGGGTCACTTCGAACTTAATGTTTTTAAGCCAGTAATTGCATATAATATTTTACAATCTATTAAATTACTTTCAGATGGCTCAGAAAGCTTTATGAAAAATTGTATAGCAGGAATTAAGCCTAATAAAATTAAAATTCAAGAACTATTAAATAGCTCTTTAATGCTTGTAACTGCTCTTGCACCCGTTATTGGATATGATAATGCTTCAATCATAGCAAAATCAGCTCATAAAAATGGAACAACCCTTAAAGAAGAAGCAATTAAACAAGGTTTTGTGACCGAAGATGAATATATAAAAATTGTTAGACCGGAAAAAATGATTTCGCCGTCTTAAAATTATGAATCAAATAAAAAAATCACTTACTCTCTCAGGCCATAAAACAAGTATTGCATTAGAGAAAGAATTTTGGATTGCCCTTGAAGAAATTTCAAAAAAACAAAATATTGATATTGATAAATTAATTGAGAAAATTGATAAAAAAGGGAGAAGTGGAAGCTTAGCATCAGCAATAAGAGTTTTTATTTTAAAAAAATATATGAATCTTGATTAAAAATGAATCAATGTATGCTTAATAAGTTATTATAAATAATCATTATAAGTTATGTATCACATGTTACCTCAAGAAAATATTCAATGATAAACTTTAAAGAACTTGAGAATTTCAAAAGATTGAATGAAGTTCAGAGAGAGGCCGTTCTTCATGATAACGGACCTTTACTTGTTTTAGCAGGAGCAGGTACTGGTAAAACAGGCGTTTTAACAACTAGACTTGCAAGGTTATTAACTGAAAATCTTGCTCTACCAGGAGAAATTCTTTCCGTTACCTTTACAAATAAAGCTGCAAATGAAATGAGATCAAGAGTTAGCAATCAGATTGGTGACAGAGCCTCAGGGTTAAAATGGTTGGGAACTTTTCATTCTATTGGTGCTCAAATATTAAGAACATACCCAGAGAAAATTGGATTAAAAAGTGATTTTATAATTTTAGATACTGATGATCAAATTAGATTATTAAAACAATTAATTAGAGATGAAAATATAGATGATAAAAAGTGGTCTCCAAAAGGGCTCCTAAATCTTATTGATAAATGGAAAAATAAAGGAATTCTTCCTAACAATATCTCACGAGATGATGGAGATTATTTTGCAAATGGTAAGGGGAAAATTTTATATAAAAAATATCAAGATCAATTAAAGTTTTTTAATGCCGTAGATTTTGGAGATTTAATTCTTGAATGCATAAGACTTTTTAACGAAAATATCGATATTTTGGAACAATACCAAAATCGTTTTAAATTTATGTTAGTAGATGAGTATCAAGATACAAATTCATCTCAATATACCTTATTAAAATTATTATCGAATAGATGGATGAACATTTGCTGTGTAGGCGATGATGATCAATCTATTTACTCCTGGAGAGGAGCTGAGGTAAGTAATATCTTAAGGTTTGAAAAAGATTTTCCGAATGCAAAAGTAATAAGGTTAGAACAAAATTACAGATCAACAGGTAATATTTTAGCTGCTGCTTCAAAATTGATTGAGTCTAATGAATCTAGATTCGGAAAAACTTTGTGGACCTCATCATCTGAGGGAGAAAAGGTGTCTATTACATCTACATGGGATGGTGAAGAGGAAGCAAGAATAATTACTGACGAAATAGAAAATTATTCTTTAAACAATAAAAATCTTGATGAAATTGCAATATTAGTTAGAGCTGGTTTTCAAATGAGAGAGTTTGAAGATAGGTTTATATCAGTTGGCCTACCTTATAAAGTTATTGGAGGTCCAAGATTTTATGAAAGAAAAGAAATAAGGGATGCAAATGCTTATTTTAGAATTGCTATTCAACCAAACGATAGTCTTGCTCTTGAAAGGGTGCTTAATACGCCCAAAAGAGGTATTGGAGAAACAACAATAAAAAAAATTAAGGATTATTCTAAAAATAATAATATTTCTTCAATTGAAGCCATTAGAGACCTTATAAAAACATCAGAAATAAAACCTAAAACAAGACTTTCTTTAAAGAACTTTATTGATTTAGTGGATAGATGGCATAATTTACTTGATGAAAGAAATCATTATGAGCTCGCTGAAATAATTCTTGAAGACTCCGGCTATTTAGAAATGCTAAGGAATGATGAATCAATTACTTCTGCAGGAAGATTAGAAAATATCAAAGAATTATTTAGATCTATTGAACCTTTTGAGAGCTTGCAGGCCTACCTAGAACATATTGCTCTGGTAATGGAGATAGATAAAAACCCTGACGGTAACAAAGTTACTTTAATGACTTTGCATGCCGCTAAAGGACTTGAATTTGATTTTGTTTATCTTCCTGGTTGGGAGGAAGGTGTATTTCCAAATCAAAGATCCTTAGATGAAGGGGGAATAGAATCCCTTGAGGAAGAGAGAAGACTTGCTTATGTTGGAATAACAAGGGCAAAAATAAAATCCTCGATCTTTTATGCTGCAAATAGAAAAATGCATAATCAATGGCTTTCAAGCATACCTTCGAGATTTATCAATGAAATGCCAGAGGAAAATATTGAAATAAACTTATCCCATTTTTCAGGAAATCAAAAAAACTATACAGATATTGAAGAAGATATTTTCGATCAATCTGATTACAGCACGCCAGGTTGGGAAAGAGCAAAAATAGAGACAAGTAATAAAAATTTAGAAAATTTTGAACCAAAAATAATTTCTAACTCGCAAGCTAAATATTCTAAAGGATCAATAGTAATCCATAAAAAATTTGGTCAAGGTAGGGTTGAAAGTATAGATGGAAAAAAATTAACTATTAATTTTGGTGAAAGCGGCACCAGAAAGGTAATGGAAAATTTTGTAGAGTCCCTTAATTAAAAATTTCTATATTAATTTATCAAACTAATTATAATAATTATATGATGCCTAACAATATTGAGAAAAATATTAAAAAACTTCGTGAACTTTTTGATGAAGAGTCCATTGATGCTTATATTGTTCCACACGAAGATGAGTTTTTAACTGAATATGTTCCTAATCATTCTGAGAGGTTAAGTTTTATAACAGGATTTACTGGTTCTGCAGGTTTAGCAATAATAACAAAAAATAAAGCAGTCATTTTTGTTGATGGAAGATACACAACTCAGGTTAAATTAGAAACATCCAATAAAATATTTGATTATCAAGATTTTAATAATACCGATATTGAAAATTGGATAAAAAAAAATATAGAGCAACAAAGTCAAATTGGATTTTGTTCAATGACCATATCATTCGATAAATTAACTTCTTTTAAAAATTTTGTTTCAAATACAAAAATTACTTTCAAGAAAACTGATAACCTGATTGATAAAATCTGGATAGAAAGACCCAATCAAAGCAATGGATTAATCTACGAACACAAAAGCAAGTTTTCAGGTGTATCTCATAAAGAAAAAAAACAACTAATAATAAAAGAAATTATAAAAGAGGATTGTGACTCTCTTTTTATAAGTGAACCAGAGAATAATTGCTGGTTTTTAAATATAAGGGGAGATGACCTAGAGTTTACCCCTCTAGTAAGAAGCTACTCTTTAGTTCAAGAAAACGGAGAAATTAATCTCTTTTCAGATCATGAAATATCTAACAATATAAAAGAATATTTTATAGAAAATAATATAAGACATTTTTCAATTAATAAAATTGAAGAATTTTTTAAAAATAGAAATTTTAAAAAAACTATATTTGATTTTAAAACCACCCCATTTGAGCTTGCAAATATTATTTTTAAATATTCGGATGATTATAAAAATCTCTCAAATCCATGCAACTTGTTAAAAGCATGTAAAAATAAAACTGAAATTGAAGGCGCAATAAAAGCACACATCAGGGATGGTGTAGCTTTAACTAAGTTTCTATTTTGGTTAGATAGTCAATCTGAACATAATAAATTAAATGAAATTGATGTAGAGGAAAAATTACTAGATTTAAGAAAAAACGAAGAGAGCTTTATTTCACCTTCTTTCAATACAATTGCTGGTACAGGAAGTAATGGAGCTATTGTTCATTACAAAGCTAATAAGGCAAATTGTAAAAAACTTAAAGCTGGCGATCTTTTGCTTGTAGATTCTGGAGGACAATACCTAGATGGCACCACTGACGTAACTAGAACAATAGCATTATTTCCAAATGAACAAAAAATACAAAAAGAAAAGAAAGATAGATTTACCCGAGTATTAAAAGGCCATATCGCCATAGCATGTTCAGTCTTTAAAAAAGGTACTATCGGTAAAGATTTAGATCCTTGTGCCAGAAAATATTTAATAGAAGAAGGGTTAGATTATAAACATGGTACAGGTCACGGCGTTGGTTCATTTCTAGGAGTTCATGAGGGACCACAAAGTATATCACCGCTAGGTTTTCAAGAAATTAAAGAAGGTATGATAATTTCAAACGAGCCGGGATATTATAAAGAAAATGAGTATGGAATAAGAATAGAAAATTTAATTCTTACTAAAGAAATGAACGATAACAGTAACCATCTTTACTTTAAAACACTTACCTTAGCTCCAATAGATAAAAATTTAATATCAACAGAAATGCTTAATAATGATGAAATAAAATGGATAGATACTTATCATGAGAATGTATACAAAAATTTATCGGAATTTATGCAAGAAAAAGAATTAGTCTGGTTAAAAAAAAGTTGTGGTCCTATTCTGCAATAAAATCATTCCACTCCTGCTCAGAAAAAACCTTAACACCATATTCATTTGCTTTATCTAATTTTGATAATGTCGGTTTATCTCCCGCAATCAAAAAATTAGTCTTTTTAGATAGTGATGATGATAGTTTGGCACCTAAAAGTTCAATTTTTACCTTCGCTTCAGCACGACTCATAGTTTTTAGTGAGCCAGTAATTAGGATTGTTTTATTTGATATTTTCGTTTCTTTAACTTCCTTATTGTACTGTTTTACAGTAACGCCAGACTGAATCAATTGAATTATTAATTGCCTTGTATCACTATTTTGGAAAAAATCTATAATTGAGAGAGCAACTTTTTCACCAACACCATCCAAAGACAAAAGTTCTTGTTTGGATAGTTCCATGTTATCAATTGTTATATTTTCTAACATTTTATCAATAGATTTATAATAATTTGCAATTAAATCAGCAGAAGATAAGCCCAAATGTCTTATTCCAAGAGAAAATAAAAAACGATCTAAATCAATTTCTCTTTTCTTATTAATAGCATTAAATAGCTTAAGGGCGCTTTCCTTAATTGTTCCGATTTTTAACCTTGGTCCAGAGGTATATTTCCAAAAAGATGGAGGATTATTCTTATATTTTTCCTCTAAATAAAAAATATCAACTGGTGATTTAATTAAACCCTCCAAATAATATTCATCTATCTGTTTTTCACCCAAACCATCGATATCAAAAGCTGATTTTGATGAAAAATGCTTAATTCTTTCAATAAGTTGAGCAGAACAATTAAATGCTCCAGTACACCTGATGTATTTTTCTTCTTTTTCTTTTTTTCCTGTCTTTATTTTATCCCTAATAGTTTTGGAGTTACAAACAGGACAAATTTCTGGAGGACTAATTGGTTTTAAATTTTTTTCTCTTTTCTCTTTAATTACACCGATAACTTGTGGAATAACATCCCCTGCCCTTTGAACCCAGACAGTATCTCCAACTCTAATATCCTTTCTTTTTATTTCTTCAAAGTTATGAAGACTTGCGTTTGAAACAAGTGCGCCTCCAATATTTACAGGCAAAAGTCTTGCGACTGGTGTCAAAACACCTGTACGTCCTACCTGTATTTCAATATCTAAAATTTTAGTCACTGCTTTTTCTGCAGGAAATTTATGAGCAATTGCCCATCTTGGGTGATGTTCGGTCGATTGAAGTCTCTCACGCCAATCTAGTCTATTAATTTTATAAACTATTCCATCTATATCATAACCAAGGGCCGCTCTTCGTTCCAATATATCTTCATAGAAAACAATTAATTCATCAATAGACTTAAAAAGACCAAAATTATCATTTGTGGGAAGGCCTAATTCTTTAAAAAAATTAATTAATTCATAATGATTGTCATATGGTAAGAAAGATGCACTTCCCCATGCGTATGCAAAGAACTCTAGAGATCTTTTTGCCGTTTCATTTGGGTCTAATTGTTTTAAAGATCCTGCAGCGGCATTTCTTGGATTTTTAAATAATTCCTTTCCCTGCTTATCCTGCATCTTATTTAATAGATTAAAATTATCATGGGACATATAAACCTCACCCCTAATCTCTAATAGTTTTGGTACTTTTTTTCTATCTAGTACATGAGGTATACTTTTTATAGTTTTAATATTTTCTGTAATATCTTCCCCTGTTTTACCATTTCCCCTAGTTGCTCCTACCTTTAAAATACCATCTTCGTATATTAAACTTGCTGAAAGACCATCTATTTTTGGCTCAGCTACATAATCAATTATTTCTGTACTATCTATTCTTAAAAAATTTCTTAGACTATCGCTCCAAGAAATAACCTCTTCTTTGTTTTTGGCATTTTGAATTGAAAGCATGGGGGTTGAATGATTTATCTTTTTAAATTTTTCAGAAGGTTCAGCACCTACTGAGAGAGATGGCGATTTTGCATTAACTAAAGAAGGATATTTTTGTTCAATTTCTAATATAGATCTTCTTAAATCATCATATTCTGCATCTGAAATTAATGGATTATGATCTTTATAATAGGAAATATCATGTTTTTTTACTGTCAGATATAACTGTTCAAGCTGATCTTTTACTTTTTTCTCTTTTGAGGTTTTAGCATTATCTGATTGATGTTGGTCTATTTTTTCTTTATTCGACATTATCCTTAATCAATTCATAACTATCTTTATACCATGAACTTTCCGGAAAATTATGACCTAAAACTGAAGCAGTATTATAAGCTTCATCGAGTAAGCCCATTGATAAATATGCCTCAACTGTTCTATGAAGCGCCTCCGGAACATGACTTGTGGTTTGAAAATCAACAGTAACAGTTCTAAATCTGTTAATTGCTGCTAAAAAAGCCTTTTTCTGGAGGTAATATCTTCCGATGTACATTTCTTTACCAGCTAAATGATCAAGAGTAAGATCAATTTTTAGTTGTGAGTCTTTTGCATAATCTGTATCAGGATACCTTCTTACAACCTCTACAAAAGATTCTAATGCTAATTCAGTTATTCTTTGATCCCTTGCTACATCTTGAATTCTCTCGTAATAGGATTGTCCAATTAAGTAATAAGCATAAACCGCATGCTTGTTACCTGGGTGAAGAGAAATAAACCTTTGAGCAGTTGATATTGCTTGATCATACTGGTTTTGAAGATAGTAAGCATAAGCAGACATCAACATTGATCTTCTAGCCCATGATGAGTAAGGATGTTGCCTTTCAACCTCATCAAACTCAAATGCAGCCTGTTGAAGTCTTCCTCTATCAAGATTATAAACAGCATTATTATAAATAGCTGCCAATGATCTTTCTCTGTACTCAGGTCTTTCATTAGTACTAGAACATCCTGATATCAGAATTAATAATAAAGGTATAAAAAATTTATATAAATTTAGTTTTCTCAATTGATTTCAACGTAAGAATTTAATTAAATTAATATTATAAACATCTATAATTAAAATGTCTTTATAAAATTAACTGGCTAGGTAGTTTGACTCAATACCTCTATTAAACTCTTGATAAGATGTGTCTGAGTATTCAACTATTTCATAGTTCTCATTAGATTTAAATAATTCATGCAATAAAAGGTTGTTAATATAATGACCACATCTTAGTCCTTGGTAACTTCCTTGAATTCGATAACCTGAAGTATAAATATCCCCTACTGCATCTAATAATTTATGCCTTGAAAACTCATTTTCATGCCTCAAGCCCTCAGGATTAATTATTTCATTGTTATCAACAATTATACAATTATCAATACTTCCACCCAAGCCAAGACCTTGCGAGCGCATATATTCAACATCTTTCATAAAACCAAAAGTTCTTGCATTTGAGGCAAAGTTTTTAAAATTATAATTAATAAGTGATGTAGATGCACTTTGCTTACCAACGGCCTCATTTTCAAAATCAATTTCAACAGAAAATTTTTGATCATTGCTTGGGGTAAATGAACAATATTTATTATCAACGGAAACTTCGATCTTTCTTAAAATTTTCAAAATTTTTCTTTTCATTTTAAGCGATTGTATTCCACAGTCTTCAATTATCTCAATAAAGGGTAGTGAACTTCCATCCATAATTGGAACCTCAGGTCCATTTAACTCTATAATTATGTTATCAATACCTGTTCCATTAAAAGCAGCCATTAAGTGTTCAATGGTTGATATTTTAACACCATATTTATTCTCTATTGTTGTGCATAAGCTTGTATCAGAAACATTTGAATATAACGCTTGTATTGAACGTTCTTTAATTTTTTTATCTATATCTGTCCTTATAAAAACAATACCAGTATTTTCTCTACCAGGCTTCAAAGTTACTTTAATAAGGTTTCCAGAGTGTAGACCTATACCATTAAAACTCTTGGGTTTTAAAATAGTTGTCTGCCAAGGATGGTTTCCAGATGTTATTGATGGTGAAACAAGGTTATTCATAAAAATATCTTTAATTAACTTATTTTCTAATTTAAAACTTATCTATAAATTCATAACAATAGTTATGTTTACAGTTAAACAATTAACAATTAAAATCATAGATAGCTAATAAATGATTGTGACTTAATGTAACTTAGATTAATTAAAAATTTATTGGCCTTTAATTTTTCCAAAAAATCTTTGTAATGCAGGAATCTCTAATTGAGAATTTGAATCATCTTCTTCCTCAGAGGAGTCAAATCTATCGCTATTAAATAATGGAACTCCATCATCTTTTTCCCAATCCTCAGGTTCAGGTAAATTTGAAATATTCTCATCAGATAGTGATTCTGAAAAGTCATCATCAAAATCATTATAATCATCAAAGTCCATATTATGTGGTTCCTCAGGTGAAGTTTTTTTAACCTCTAGTTCAACATTTTCTTGTTCATTATCATTGATAACATCAACAAAATTACTCTCGGTTGAATTATTTTCCTTATTAATTTCAACAATCTTCTCTTCAACTGATTGATCCATACCAGTTGCAATAACTGCTGTTTTAAAATTATCCCCCATTTGTTCATCCTGGAAGATACCAAAAATTACTTCGCATTCTTCTCCAACATCCTTTTGAATAACAGATAGAGCACCTTGTATCTCAAAAGGATTAATATCTGCACCAGCTGTCAATGAAACCAAAAGTCCCTTTGTTCCTTTCAATGATAAATCATCTAACATAGGATTTGAAATTGCATCCTCAGCAGACAAAATAGCTCTGTCCTCTCCAGAAGAAACTCCTACTCCAAATACAGCTTTACCTTTGTGTTGCATTATTGTTTTAACATCTGCAAAATCAATATTAATAGAACCGTTCTTCATTATTAGAGCGCTTATTGCCGAAACCCCATCATATAGCGTTTTGTTTACGAGATCTTCACATTCTTTCATTGGAGTTTTTTCATTAATAATTCTAAAGATATTTTGGTTAGGTATTACAATTACAGTGTCAAGAATTGCACATAGCTCGTCGATACCACTTTTAGCAGATGACATTCTTTTTTTGCCCTCAAAACTCCAAGGTGTAGTAACAATTGCGACTGTAAGAATGCCCATATCTTTTGCTAACTGAGCTATAACTGGTGCAGCACCTGTACCAGTACCCCCGCCAAGACATGCAGTAATAAACAACATATGAGTACCCTCTAAATACCTCCTAATTTCTTCTTGAGACTCCTCTGCTGCTTTTTTACCAACTTTTGGATCAGCACCAGCACCAAGGCCTTCTGTCGAATGAGAGCCAATTGAAATGGGTGTAACCCCTTTAAGATTTTCAAGGTCTTGGACATCGGTATTAGCAGCGAATAACTCAACTCCATCAAGGCCTTGCTCAACCATTGTTTTAAGAGCATTACCTCCACCACCACCAACACCTATTAAGGATAACCTTGGTCGTAGCTTTTCTATTTCAGGTGTTTCTAAAGAAATACTGCTATTAGATACGAAATTTTCATCATCATAAGTAGTCATTTTAAGACCTCATAACATTATAATGTAAATTTCTACTGATTCTTACATTTAAACAAGCTTAAGTTATTGATTAAAAACCAGAACCCATTATTTTTTCTATTATTTTCACAGCAAAATTATTATTTTTAGATTTATTTTTAATTTCATTTTCTTGCATTAAAATTGAATGCAAAAGCATACCAGTACAAGATGTGAATGCCGGGCCTGAGAGCTCTTCAACTAAATTATTTATACCAGAAGGAAAACCAATTCTTACTCTAGCTTCTAATACTCTTTCTGCAAACTCTATACTACCAGGTAACTCCATAGTACCGCCTGTAATTATAGTATTTTTGTTGGAAATATCTTTGTAACCAGATTGTTCTATACATTTTTTTGAATGCATCAGTATTTCCCAAAGTCTTGGTTTAATAATTGAAATCAATTTTGACCTAGAAAATGAAAGTCTATTTTCATCATTGCCACCTATCATTGGTATTTGAAAAATTTCTTCTCCATCATTTGCTCCCCTTAAAGCGCTTCCATATAAGGTTTTTAATGCTTCAGCTTGATCAAATGGTGTACTTAACTCCTTTGATATATCGTTTGTAATATACCAACCACCAAGGTTAAGTGATTTTGCATAAACTATTGAACCATCGATAAAAACTGAAATTGAAGTAGTCCCTGCTCCAATATCAATACAAACCGATCCTTGATTTTTCTCCTCATCTGTGAGGGCTGACAGAGCAGATGTGTATGGTTTTGCTGTGAAGTTAGTTACATTTAAAAAACAACTATTAATTATATTTTCTAAATTATTTATATGGTTGGGGTTTGCATAAATAAAAAGTAATTTAACACCAAGTTTTGAAGCACTCATGCCAGATGGGTTAACAATATTTTTTATGTTATCAACAATATAATTTGATGGAATAACATGAAGAATTTTTTTATTTTCTTTATTAAATTTTTGTTTTGCAATTTCTATTACTTCAGCAATGTGATTTTGATTTATAATTTGATTACCAACAAAAAGTTCACCGAAAACTCTCTCTGTTCTAATATAATTTCCTGAAACATTTACTGAAACATTTTCAACCTCATAATTTGCTTGATTTTCAGCCAAATCAACCGCTTTCCTTATTGACTCCTCAAGGTCATTAATATTTGTAATTCCTCCATTTTTAATTCCCTTTGATTGTGAATACCCAGAGCCAATGAGTCTAATTTTTTTTCGATCTAAAATATTATCTACTTTCCCGATTAAGCACACCACCTTATCTGAGCCAATATCAATTGCTGTAATAACTTTTTCGGATTGATAGTTTGATTTATTATTAATGAAAAAATCTTGTTGATTATTGTCCTTTTTAACCATTTCCACTAATCCTGTCCGTGGTTATTTTACCTTCCACTCTTAAATCAATCTTTTTGTGACCTTTTTCAATTAACTTATTTTTCTTAATATAAGAGTCTAATAATGAGAGAGACTCTGTAATATTATTCTCAGGTAATAGTATCCTTACTCCATTTTTATAATGAAGATCCCATCTTCTTCTACTAACAAAATTAGCATGATCAATCTGATTTAAAATATCTGGATAGTTGTGCAGTTTATCTAAAAGATTTTTTAATTTTTTATCAGCACCCATTCCTTTTATTTGGAAGTAATTTTGAAATTCATTTGATTTAATTTTCTCTATTCTAAAACCATATTCATCTAAAACATACTGTTCAGAACCTCTTTTCCAAACTGCTGAAGGAGAATATTCCTCAATACTTATACTTAGAGTTTCTGGATAAACCTTTCTCACAATCACATCTTTTATCCATGCTATTTTTTCTATCTCACTTTGAATATTTTTTAAATTTATGGATACCAGTGATTTATTTTCATAAGGCCCTAAAACCTCAGATAATATTTTTTTTGATGAGCGGTCTCTTCCAATAATTTCAATATTATTTATATAAAATAAATCAATAAAATTAGAGGTTAATTCTTCTTTGATGATACCATTTTTAAAAAAATTAATAAAAATTATGGAAATAATAATTACTAAAAGAATTAATAGATATTTATATTTATTTATCGATCGCAAGAAGCATCCTCCAATAAATAAAGAATTAAATCACTATATGAAATACCTTGTTTCTCTAATAACTCAGGAACAAGAGAAGTTATAGTCATTCCCGGTTGAGTATTTATTTCTAGAGCAAAAAGTGACTCAACATTATTTTCACCACTCCACCTAAAATCGGTTCTCGAAACTCCTCTGCAACCAAAGATATTATGACACTTTAGTGCTGTTTTTTTTACCAAATTATATATTTCTATTGGAATATTGGCGGGAATAATATGGTCCGATGCTCCAGGCGCATATTTTGCATCAAAGTCATAGAAAGTATTTTTTGTTTTAATCTCTACAACTTCTGTTGGCTTGTTATTAAAAACTGCGCAGGATAATTCAATTCCTTCAATATAATCTTCAATCAAAACACTTTCCCCATAAATCCAGGATTTCTTAATTTTTGGTAATTTATTTCTATCTGATTCATTCAAAATTACATAAACTCCATTACTAGAACCTTCCTGAACAGGTTTTATTACAAAAGGTAATGCCTTGTTTATATTACTAAAATTATTAATTTTTATGAGTTTGTACTTTGGGGTATTTATATCATTCTTTAAAAATAGCTCTTTTGATAAGACTTTATTCATACATATTTCAGATGAAGAGATACCTGAATGCGTATAGGGGATATTATTTTTTTCTAATAAAGATTGCACAGATCCGTCTTCACCACCCAACCCATGCAAAGCATTGAAGCAGACATCTGGTTTGATTTTAATCAAATTTTTTATGAAATCACCCTTACAATCAAAAGGTATGGCGTTAAAACCTTGAGACGATAAAGATTTTATAATATTTTCTCCAGAGGAAATACTTATTTCTCTTTCTGAAGACTCCCCGCCAAGAAGAATAACAATCTTAGTATTTTTATTAATTTTTACCATTCTTACCTAAGATTTGAATTTCCCACTCAAGTTTAATGCCAAATTGACTTTGCACTTTATCAATGATTATCTCTCCTAAGTTTTCAAAATCTGATGCTTTGGCCTTTCCTGTATTTATCATAAAATTATTATGGAGGTCTGAAATCATGGCGCCACCACATTTTAAATTTGATACTCCTAACTTACTTATTAACTCCCAGGCCTTATAGTTTTTGTAATTTTTAAAAGTACTTCCCCCAGTTGGATATCCTTGGGGTTGAGAAGATATTCTTTTTTTTGAGATTTCACATATTTTTCTTTTAATTTCTTCTTTATTTTTTTTAAAACCTATTAAATTTACAGAAGTAATTATTAAGTCTTTTGGTATATTTGACTCTCTGTATTTAAAATCTATTTCTTTTGCTTTTTTTTTAATTTTTTTTCCATTTCTATTTAAAAAATTTACATCTAAAACAATATCTTTAAACTCAGAACCATAACAACCAGCGTTCATAAAAATACCCCCACCAATTGTACCTGGTATTCCTGATAAAAACTCTAAACCTCCTATTTGATAATCAATAGATTTTTTTGCTACTTCTTTATCTAGGGCCCCAGAACCAACATTTAAAATATTTTGTTCTTTATGAATTAGTTTTTTAAAATCTGAAGGAATTAAAATTGATAATCCCGATAAACCACCATCACGGATTAAAGTATTTGAGAGTTTTCCAAATATATTTAGCTCAATGCTTGGAATTAATTCATTTAAAAGAATTGAGAGATCAGTCTCATTTTTTGGTATATATAAATATTCTAAAACCCCTCCAGCCTTAAACCATGATAGATTTTTAACTGATTTTTTATAAAAAAATTTACCACTTAGTTCATCAACAACTGAAGGTGTTTTTAAAATGGGTTTTAAATTATCAAACATTCAAAACCTCATATCTAAATTCATTAGCATAATCATTACACCATGAGGAAATTGATCCAGCGCCCATAAAAACAACAATATCTTTTGGTTTTATTATTTGATTTATTTTATTTTTAGCTTTTGAAAAATTATTGAAATAATATGCTTCTGTAAATTTTTTTTTGTTTATGTCATTTGTTAAATTTAGTGAACTTATGCCCTTTATCTTTCGTTCTCCTGCATCAAATATTGGTAAAATTATAGAAATATCAGCCTCTTTTAATGATTTGATAAAATTATTATAATTTTCGTTTAATCTTGAATATCTGTGAGGTTGGATAACAGCTATTAATCTTCCATTTTTGGGCTTTAATGCACTTAAAGTATCTTTTATTTCTGTAGGATGATGAGCGTAATCATCGTAAAAAATAATATCATCCTTATCAAATATTTTTGTAAGCCTCCTTTTAACCCCCTGGAAGGACTCCAATGATTCTTTAATGATACTTCTATTGATATTAAAATTAATACAAACTGAAATCGCTGCAAGTGCATTTTCAATATTATGATTACCTAGAAGTGGAAAATTTATATTTCTAATAAATGAATTTTTTTTATTAAAATTTTTAATTTCAACATCAAAAATAATACCGTCTTTATTTTTTTTTATTATCTTAGCCTGAACATCCGAACTACTGTTAAATCCATATTTATAAATATTTAAAGATTTAAAATTTTTTAATATTGATTGAATATTCTTATCTTTTTCCGAAACAGCCAAAAAGCCAAATGGAGAAATATTTTTTATGTAAGAATGAAATGACTCAATAAGCTTTCTTTTACTTCCATAGAAGTCTATGTGCTCGTTATCAATAGAAGTTATTACCCCTCCAAAAGATGGGAGAAAAGAAAAACTTCCATCCGACTCATCAGTTTCAACTAGCATAAGATCACTTTTTCCTAATTTTGTATTTGAACCATATGAATTTAAAATTCCTCCATTAATAACAGTGGGATCTAATTTTGCTTTATCTAAAATTTCTGCAATTAAAGAAACTGTTGTTGTCTTTCCATGACTTCCTGCAACAGTAATTGTACGTTTCATCCTCATTAATTCTTTAAGCATTTCCGGTCGACTTATCACAGGAATATTAAGTTCTATTGCCTTTCTAATTTCTGGATTATTTTTTGGAATAGCAGAAGAATAAACAATCAAAGAGGCATTTTCTACATTGCTAGGATTATGACCAATGAATATTTTGATACCTAACCTTCTCAACCTTAAAACATTTGAATTTTTATGTTGATCTGATCCTGTAACCTTATAACCAAGATTTTTCATTATCTCGGCAATACCGCTCATCCCGATACCACCGATACCAATAAAATAAATATTTTTAATTATTTTCAAATCAAAGTTCCCTATTTGATAATAAATCATCAATGATTGATCTAATTTTTTCTGAAGAATTATTTGCTACTATTTCTTTATTAGCTTTTGCCATCTTTTCTAATATTTCAGGTTTCTCTATTAATTCATCTATAACTTTGTATAATTGATTTGAGTCTAGTTTTTTTTCATTTTTAACAATAACTTGCCCAATTTTTTCTAATTCAATAGTATTTAATCTTTGATCATCATCTATAGAATGATGAAATGGAATAAATATTGCTGGAGTTTTTGTTGCAGCCACTTCAGCAACAGTTGAAGCTCCCGATCTTGAAATTAATAGGTGAGAGTTATTTAATAACTCAGGTAAATTATAAAAAAAAGTTTTAACCTCAGATTTCACATTCATAGAATGATAACATTTTTTCACTCTCTCAAATTCATTATTTCTGACTTGATGAAAAACTCTTAATAGAGATTTCTTTTTATTATCCAACTTATTTATACTATCAGGAATAATATCCGAAAAAAATGAAGCACCCTGACTTCCACCAAAAATAAGTAAGTTTAAAAACCCATCTTGATGATGAGTCTTATAATCTTTTTTATATTTATAGATTTCTGGTCTTATGGGGTTACCGGTATAAAATATTTTATCATTATATTTTTTTTTAATACCTTTTACTTTTAAATGGCCAACAGTCAATCTATCACAGAGATTTAACATTAACTTATTAGCCCTTCCAATAATTTTATTTTGCTCATGAATAATTATTTTAATATTTAATAGTTTTGCTGCGAAAATAGTTGGTATTGTCGGATAACCCCCAAATCCAATGACTAGTTTAGGGCTAATTCTTAAGGTATAAAAAAGAGAATATATTAAACCAATTAAAATTTTAAAAGAAATTACAGGCCATTTAATCAGACTAGTATTTGTGAATGTTCCAGAAGGAATAATTCTTATTCTACTTAAATCAAAATCTCTCAATAGGGTTTCGACCCTTTTATCTGTAAATAAGAATACCTCATAACCATTTATTTTTAATTCTTCAGTAAGGCTTAATGCTCCGTATAAATGACCTCCTGTACCACCTGCAGTTAAGATAATTTTTTTGTTTGATTCTTTCATTTCAAAAATTTATCCCAGGTTCACTAAAATTTTTTTTCATTTTTTTTATCCTTGGATCATCTTTTTTTGTTAAGGATAAAAACATACCCATACAAATCCCTAATGAGAGTATTGAAGAACCACCATATGAAATAAAAGGAAGTGTCATTCCTTTGGCGGGTGCTAAACTTAAATTAACAGCCATATGAAATAATGTTTGAAGACCAAAAATTAATAGTAATCCTGATGCAGCTAATTGATTAGCATAATCTGAAACTAGAGTAATTTTTGAAAAACCTCTTATGATTAAAAATCCATAAATCAGAATAATAACTATAATTAAAAATAATCCACCCTCTTCAGCAACAGCAGCAAAAATAAAGTCAGTATAAGCATCTGGTAAATTATATTTCATCCAGCCCTCACCTATTCCTTGACCAAACAACCCACCATTTTCGAAAGCATCTATTGCTGCAGAAATTTGAGTTGGTCTATTATCCAAAGATTCAGGAAAAAACCATCCCGCAAGCCAATTATTTACCCTTGAAGCTACATGTGAGAAATTTAAATATAAAAAAATAAAACCCAGAAAAGATATTGTAATTAAAGCACTAATTATTTTCCAAGATAAACCGTTAAAAAATAATAAACCCATAATTGTTAAAATTATAAGAATTGTTTGGCCGACATCAGGCTGAAGTAATAAAAGTGATATAACACTTAAAGTAACTATTAGAGGTATTATCTGGAGAGTAATATCACTTTCTAACCTTGATCTTGCTAAAAACCATGAAACAACAATAATTAATGATGGTTTAAGAAATTCTGAGGGTTGAATCGTAAATCCAAAAGCTGATAGCCACCTTGAAGCACCTCCGCTACTTACTCCAATAATTAATGTTAAAAAAATTCCAATAAAACTAATAATAAAAACTATTAGAGATAATTTCCTTACCAAGCTAGAGGGTAAAATTGAAATTGATACCAAAAAAAATAATGATATGAAAAAATAAATGAAATGCCTAGTAAGGAAAAAATAAGTATTAGTTTTAATGCTTATTGCTTCAGCCGGACTAATTGCTAAAGAAAAAAATAATCCTATACAACCTAAAAAAATTATTGCAAATAACATCCATCTATCAACCGTATACCACCAAACTCCAAGCACACTCATATTTGTTCTTGATATTCTAAGCATTTATTCAGCCTTACTTGTTAAAGAGGAAATTATCTTGGTAAAAAAAGATCCTCTATCTTCATAATTTCTAAATTGGTCATGAGAACTACATCCAGGTGATAAAAGTATTGAACCTTTTTTATTTTTTTTTGCTGCTTTGAATGCCGCTTCTGTTGCGTCTGTTAAATTTCTATAAATAGATGGCTTCTTATCTCTTGGAGATAATTTTTTTATTTCACTTGCTGCTGAACCTATCAAAAAAACTCCTTTAATTTCACTCGAAGATAAATTTAACTTTGAAAGATCATTATTTTTTGAATAGCCACCTCCTATCCAAAAAATATCTTTAAAAGAGTCAATTGCTAAATTAGCCGCTGAAACATTTGTAGCCTTGGAGTCATTAATAAACCTTATAGAGCCATCATCATAGACCAACTCCATCCTATGTTTTAAACCCTTAAACTCATTAATTCTTTTTCTTACAACCCCTTTTCCAATTTTAAAAATTTCTAGAACTTTTTCTATTGCCTCAAAATTATATGGTAAATTCACATCAACAGATAAATTACTTTTTGTGAAAAGAATTTTTTTGGATTTTAAATTTTTATCCGCAATATATTTTGAATGCTTATCGTCAACGGAAATAATTGAGTAATCATTTTTATCCTGATTTTTAAAAATATTTGATTTTATATCCCTGTATTCAATCATATTGGAATGTCTATCCAGATGATCTTCGGAAATATTCAACAATACAGCTATTTCAGGTTTCAATTTTGTATCAATCTCGAGCTGAAAAGAAGAAATTTCAATAATATAAATTGTTTTTTTATTACCTTTTTTTAATTTTAAAATAGGTTTTCCAATATTACCCGCCAATCTAACATCAAAGCCCTCTTTCTTTAAAATCTCGTATATAATTGTTGCAGTGGAAGTTTTACCATTTGTTCCGGTAATTGCTATCATTGTCCCTCTGTGAAAATCTTTTCCTCTTGCCATTTCAAAAAGTGTTATATCACTGGAAATTTTCGTATTTTTTTTAATTAAATTTTTTAATTTTTTCTTCTTTTTTAGATCAATTCCTGGTGAAGGAAAGAATGAATATAAATCAGTCCATGGCCATTCTTCAATTTCTTTCAAAATCAATTTCTTTTTTGTAAATTTTTTTCTTATACTTGGATTGTCGTCCCAGACATAGACATTAGCACCATTAGAATTTAATGTTTCTGCTATAGAAGAACCTGTAATACCTAGTCCATATATACCAATATTCTTAGATTTAAATTGATCAAAATTTAACATTCTACCTCAACTTTAAAGTCGCTAGACCAATGATTGCTAAAATAAGCGAGATAATCCAAAATCTTATTACTATTGTGGACTCTGACCAGCCTTTCTGTTCAAAATGATGATGAAGCGGAGCCATCATAAAGACTCTTTTACCAATTAACTTATATGAAAGTACTTGAATAATTACTGATGAGGCTTCGAGAACAAATAAACCACCAATGATAAATAGAACAATCTCATGTTTTACACTAATAGCAATAGACGCAATCAAACCACCAAGGGATAATGAACCAGTATCACCCATAAAAATCATTGCCGGAGGAGCATTAAACCATAAAAAACCTAAGCCTGCTCCAAATAATGCAGCACAAATAATCACTATTTCTCCTACATCTGGAATAAATTGAATATAAAGATAATTTGAAAAAACATAATTACCGACTAGATATGAAATTATACCCATTGATGAAGCTGTTATCATTACTGGTATAATAGCTAAACCATCTAAACCATCTGTTAAGTTTACAGCATTGGTAGTTCCAACTAAAACACATAGAGAAAAAAGAATAAAAAACCAACTCGAAACAAAGAACGGAGACTTAAGGAAAGGTATGTAAATTGAGTAATTATTCCCATCTGGAAAATTTTTTAAAATTAGAAAAACTATTGATAAAGATAATAATATTTGTATTAAAAATTTAATTTTCCAATTAATTCCATCAGACGATGATTTTTTAATTTTTATATAGTCATCTGCAAAACCCAAAGCTCCAAAACTCATAGTTGAATAAAGAATAATCCAAATAAATTTATTACTTAAGTCAGACCAGATCAAAGAGCTTGAGATCAAGGAAAAAATTATTAGAATCCCTCCCATAGTTGGTGTTCCGACTTTTGTAAGTAAATGCGATGGTGGCCCATCTTGTCGAATTGGTTGTCCCTTCTTTTGTTTTTGTTCCATAAATATAATAAATTTTGATCCAAAACATAGGCATATAAATAAAGAGGTTAATACCGCAAATGCTGATCTAACGGTGATATAGTTAAAAATATTTAAACTGTTGAAGTCAGAAAGGAAATTTTCAAGAAGATATAAAATCATTACGCTATATTCCTTAACAACTTTTCCTCATTTAAATAATTAAGGATAATTTTAATTTTGCTCTTAGAAGAACCTTTTATTAATAAAATATCTTCATTATTAATTTTTTTATTCAATTGCTTTATTAGTTCTTCAGGCTTTTGAGCAAAAGCACCCTTTTTATCATTTGATAGATTATCCCAAAGGTATTTCATTCTTTTTCCAGAACAAAAAACAAGATTAATATTTGTTTTATTAATAAATTTAGCAATTTTTATATGAAATTCCTCTGAAAATTTACCAAGCTCCAGCATGTCTCCAAGTATTAATATTTTTCTCTTATCCTTATAAAAATCTATGTCAGTTAGTAAATTAATTGATGAAATCATTGATTCCGGGTTGGCATTAAAACTTTCATCAATAATTTGAATTTTTTTATTTTGAAAAGATAAGTCATAAGTCAAACCCCTTCCTTCAATAGGACTAAAATTTGATAATTTTTTGGTTATATTTGTTAAGGGTAAATTTAGGATGTCGCATACAGATAAAACAGCTAATGCATTAAATGCCATATGCAATCCAGGGGCAAACATTTTAAAATTTAAAGGCTTAGAATTTATTTTTGCTTCTATAAATGATCCTTGAGGAAAATATTTATAATTAATTAAAGAGTTTTTAGTTTCATCTTTTTTACCAAAACTTATTAATTCTATATTATTTTTTTCACATAAATTATTAATGGATTTATTAATAGAAATATTTTCATTTAGCACTAAGAAGCCGCCTGGTTTTATTCCATTAATTATTCCAAGTTTCTCTTTCAAAATCTCTTTTTTGGATTTAAAAAATTTTATGTGAGCACTTCCAACATTATTAATTAATCCAATATCTGGCTTAATAATCTTACTAAGATAAGAAATTTCTCCATAATTATTCATACCAACTTCAAAAATAGAAAAGTCAGTATTTGATGGCATCCTTGCTAGTGATAATGAAACCCCTATTTTATTATTATATGATGATTCTGAATAATGAATTTTGCCACAATCAATTAAAGATGAGGCTAACATTTCTTTAACAGTTGTTTTACCAGAGCTGCCAGTAACAGCAATGATTTTTCCTTTATTTCTCTCTCTTGACGACTTTCCAAGACATACTAAGGCTTTTAAAACGTCATTAACTACGACAACTTTATTTTCATGATTAAGCACAGGAGCA
>Ga0208130_1000419_pt1 | contig 22461 bp, 25 predicted proteins | sample ETNtaG_31_FD_185771 | JGI IMG/M metagenome (GOLD analysis project Ga0208130, IMG submission 185771) | Marine microbial and viral communities from oxygen minimum zone, Eastern Pacific Ocean - ETNP201310SV78 (SPAdes) (version 2) | ecosystem: Environmental > Aquatic > Marine > Oceanic ...
ACTTTTTTCCCCATTTTTACTAGGGCTTCACAGCGATCTCCGTCCTCAAGAGGAACAAGAACAACATCAGCAGAACCGATTCCATCAGAACAACATTTGGCTCGCTCCGAGCTTAATCCAGGAATTTTATCGTCTGCATTTGCACCAAGGGCGTCAACCCCCACTTTTTTCATCATTTTAGTCAGTCCGGCGACTCTCTCTGGAGTCCTATGAAACAAGTTAACTTCGACTTTCGCTCCACTTAGCTCAGAGAGTCTCGCGACCTCTCTAGCAGCTAATGCAACAACATTTCCATTTACAGAAATAACTGGGTTTTTAGCTTCAATTAAAGTCGAAGCAGCAGCTTTTATCGCACTTAAAGCAGGCAAACAAGTTTGCTCTCCCAGTAAATAATCGAAAGCTTCTCCTCTTCCGTGAGCAATTAGTCCTTGTTTAGCAACAACATCAGAAGCCTCGACTAATTTTTCGCGAGCTAAAAGCGATTTGTATCTTGGGTGGTCTTTGGGAGGTAATGCCATTCAGTTACATTAATCCAGCATAGAAACAAATTGCACTCAATACTGTAAAAATAACCATAGGAGGTACAATTAGTTTGTCGACAAACCCTCTGTAAATACCCGCGACTATTATTCCCATGGTTAAAACAAAGCCTACTCCCATAGAAATTAATAAATTTTCAGCATCAGCGGTTGCTAAATCACGATTATAAATTGCAATAAATCCAAATGTGAGGGCCAATCCGCCAATTACGGTCCTAAGTTGTGCTATAAAATTTCTAAGAGTTCTTTCTTTTTCAGTTGCGTCACCGTCAAGAGAACCCAAAGTCCCCAAAATATCATCATCAAATTTTACAGGGATTGCATTCATTACAATACCCATAAATGACAAAACTCCGCCTACAATTAATAAAGCTAGACTTTCTTCCATATTAATTCACGATTTATCCCTTATTTAAAAACTATGAAAGGTTTTCAAAATATTTAGCAAGACCTATTCCGGCAAAATAAGCCAAGACAGTCATCAGAATCCCAACAGCCATGGCATTTTCAAATTCCCAATTTCGGCGCAGTAATTGAGGCAATACCAGAAATAAAACCATAGATGGAATTACTAACCAAAGAATACTTTCCGCATAATCAGCAACTTGTGAAGTATCTTTAGTGTCGTTATATAACCAAGTCATTGACATTATGCTCGCAAGAGGTAATGAAATTACTAACGCACCGAATATAGTTGATTTTTTAGCAACCTCGCTTGCAGCAACAATTACAGCTCCAGAAAAAAGTCCTTTTCCTAATAGATTAAACCAGTCCATGTAATGCAATTAAATTAAGACTATTTAGATATTTCTTAAAAGGGCCCAATTCAGCTCCAATATGCAATTCTAGCAGCCATAACTGAATCCATGTACGTTTCACAATCAAAATCCTTATCTGTTAAAGGCGAAGAACCATCTAAATCTTGAATAATTGTTTGTGTTATTGTCGGGTCCACAACTCCCCAACCTGTTTGGGTGTATGGAGCCACAGGAGACACAGGTACGCCAGTTTGGCAAGCACCTTCATTTGCCCCAGGATCATACTCCGAAGCATCCGGGAAGTATGAGGCTTTTTCCATACTTCTTCTGATATCGTAGTTGGTAATTGAAGCGTTTTCACTGTAAATTAAGCTACCATTTCTACCACCAGATCCCTTGTCGTTGTATTGTTCTCTAAGTTCTTGGATAACTAAGGAAAGCACGCCAGCCGTTCTTGGGGTTGCGAAGCTGGTTCCTGAAGTGTCGTGGTATCCGTCAATTGAATCGTGATCAGGCAAATTTTGAGTCCAGTCTGCCACTATATCTGGAGCAGTTCCAGAACAATGCATTACTTTTCCTCTATCACCATCTTCTTGGAATCCAGCAATTCCGATTGACCATGGCGGTCCACCAGTTGCATCTTGAACACAAGTAGAACCTGTGTTATCACAAGCACCAGTGTGCAATTTGCCCATTTCATTAACAGCATATTCAGTATCGTCTTCTATTCCCGAAACAGGAATTGAACCAATAGGTCCAAAACTAGTTGTAATTATGTCAACCATAGGATGCTCGGCAGCTCTTCTTACACCGTCAAACCCTTCAAGGAAGAAAATCACGGCATCAGGATTTGCATCGATTACAGCTCCGGTAACAGCAGTACCATGCCCATCATTAGGATCGTCGAGGATGGGCGTTTCGCTCCAGCCTTCTTCGCCCATTGCTCCGATAATCCATGTGCCTGAGAAATATACAGTATCATTGAAGGAAATTAGATTCCAACAGGTTTCCCGATCAGCTTCCACTCTTTCTTCCCAAGTTCCTGTTTGAGTTAATTCACAAGTCATTGTGACTCCGAATTCATCTAAGAAAGACTGAGGTAAGCTTTGATTTTTTTGAAAATGATCATGGTACGGATTAATTCCAGTATCTACAGGAGCTACCACGGAGTACGAGTCCCGGAAATCTTCTTGAATTTCAATTTCATTTGATTCAGACGTGATAGAATCATCTAAACACCCGGAAATCATGATGAAAATAATCAAAAAGCTTGGAAGCCCTTTAGCCATACCTTTCATGATTACTTCTATGAAAAGAGTAATTTAAAACATACTATCTATCTTCTGCACTATCAAATAATCTTCTTAATCCAAGTGAATCTTCTAATGTTTTAACAATGATGGGAAACTCTTTTCTTGGATTTTGATCACATCTGAAGAAAATCAAATCAATTTCTTCTTGATCTTCAGTCATAACTGTAATGTAATAGCCAAAAGCCATGCCATAATCATCAGTTGTCTTAATTTTGAAATTAAAAGGTTTAAATAATTTATACTTCCAGCTTCTAAATCTAGGCCAATTAGCATATCTCCAGATAACATATCCCTTGTCCAAATCTATACATAATTCACTTCTTCTGATAAGTAAACACAAAAGTAGAAGTAAGATCCCGATTATTCCCTGCACAATCATTATTGGTTCTTCAAACCACACAATTCCGAAGAACGTAAGGGGTATACCAAACGTCAGGATCGGCAACATCGTGAATATATTCAATAAATAGCCATTAGGAGTAATAACGAAGCGATTGTGTTTAGATTTATTAACGCTCCATCCAGGGTTTTTAAGATCCCATAATCTCGGACGTTCAGGTACAATAACAAATTGCTCCAAATCACCATATGCAACGCCTTTTTCCATACTATTTCATAGTAAATCATATTAAAATATTTTTTGCGGTTAATTGTGTAAGCAAAATATTAAATGATGTTGATACGATACTATACTATGTCTAAATTTATGTATTCAGGAAGCTATACTTCAGATGGTGTCAAAGGCCTTCTTAAGGAGGGCGGAACGGCTAGAAGAGACGAAACGACGAGAATTGTAGAATCTCTTGGTGGAAAATTAGAAGCATACTATTGGTGTTATGGCAGTACAGATTTCCTAGCTATTATGGATTTTCCAGACCACACTACAGTTACTGGGATGGCGTTAAACATTGCAGCCTCTGGTAAATTTCAAGGAAATATTACGCCATTAATTACTGTAGAAGAGATGGATGAAATGGTAAAAGTCAATTTGGGCGACTACAGGATGCCAGGCGAATAGATTAAATTATATTATTATTCAAACTCAAGAAAAATATTTGCCGCCGTTAAAGGTGTATTGACATGAACTTAAGCATTAGTGTTTGTTTAAATGCAAAATTACGGCGGCAATTTTACTTAACTAATTTAAGATATATTTCTATAGGCCGTACAATAAATATACTATATAGGTGCTAAATCTAACTCCCCGCTCCAGAGGTCAAGCCCTCTAAGCCTACACGGGAATTTTTGACCTAAAGATAATATAATATCATCAGATTCTTCGCTATTTTCATTGATTAGATGCAATCCAAATTCATCAGTAGACAATTGTCTTCCATCACCTAATTGACTTACATGTAGTTTTCCACGAATAGCTCCGTCATCTAATAAATCAAGGAAAATCCAAGGATTTCGAAGACCAACGACTCTAGCGGGCCATTGTTTTAGTTCTAGTTTTTCTTGTGAATTTTCAACAGATTTGATAGTTCCGCCTCTCAATAAATGTAGATGGAAAGCATTTGCAACTAATTCCCATTCGATAGACTTAGCTTCTTGGCTATTGGCAGTACATTGCTCTGAAATTTCAGTTATTTCCTTTTCAGAATGAACCCAGTCTTCTTCATTTAGGAAAGATTTGAGCTGACGATGAACGACGAGATCAGCATATCTTCGAATAGGGCTTGTAAAATGAACGTAAGCGTTCAGATTTAATCCAAAATGTCCTAGATTTTCTGGCGAGTATATGGCACGTTGTAAAAGATAGAATAGCCCATGATCCACAACTCTTCTTGTCGCACTCTTTAGATCATTAGCTTTCTGTTGTGCCTCTTTCAGAGAAATAAGAATATCTTTTCGAGCATTTGGATCTAACACATTTTTAAGGTATTGTGCAACGTCGTCTTGGTCATTTGAATTTTCTAGGCCACTAATTTCAATATTTCCGCTGTTTGCCCAGTCGCCCAGCATACTTGCTAATTCAGCTTCTTCAGATTGTCCAAATTTCTTTACACTAGGCATCGGCAATTCAATATTAATTCCCATATTTTTGAACTTAGCATTTAATTCTTCAACTTCTGGAGCATCTGGGGGTGCATGGCATCTCCATGGTAAAGGGGCATTTTTCTCACCAAGTAAAATTCCAATTGAATTATTGGTAGCAACCATGAATGTTTCAATCATTTCAGTAGCTTTGTTTGGCCATTTGACATTAACAGTTATTTTATCTTCGTGGACTCTGGGTCTCAATTCAGCAGAATTTAAGTTTAATCTTATTTCGTTTCGACGTAGCTCTTCAGCTAGATCCATCATATTTTGAAATTTAGGATTGTCTAATGCATCTTCATATGACAAATTTTCTCGAACTTCAATAACGCTTTCAAAAGCTGCGACCTTTCCAATGGTATAGTCATTTTCGATTTCCATTGAAACGGCCATCGCTAATCTAGGGACTTTTGCTCTCAATGAGCACAAATTATCAGACAGTCTTGAGGGAAGCATTGGTAGAACTGCATGCGGCAAATAAACAGAGGTTGCTCTTGCTCTCGCTTCATCATCTAAGAGCGTTTCAGGTTCAATGTAATGGGCTACATCTGCAATAGCGACCCATAAGGTTCGTTTCCCGTTGTCTTCAATTAAACAGACAGCATCATCAAAATCTTTAGCAGTCTTAGGATCAATGGTTACAAATGGCAAATATCTCAAGTCAGTTCTTCCTTCTTTCAGAGCATGTTCTGCATCAACATCAGGTATTCTTTCAGCAATATCAGATAGGTGAGAATCATAATTTCTACTAAAAGGACTTGAATTGTTTGTTCTCAAATAGTTTAGTCTTAAATCTAATAGTTCGGTTGCATTTATTCTCTTTGATTTTATAAGCAATAGAGCTATTGAGGGCAAAGGGTCGCGGAATCTTAGTCCGGAGCAAATATTTGCAAAATCCTTTACATCTTTAACTAAATCATATGTTTTCCAATTCACAATATATTCACTTTTAGATAAGGAAAAATTGTTAGGTAATTTTTCATTGGCGACAATTGCAAACCAAACATCTTCGATTAATTTGTATTTTTTATTTTCTTTATTGGGCAATTGTCCGGTAAGAGAGATTTCTTCCGTTGGCGAATAAGTATTGAAAAAATGGCGCCAATCTCGAATATTGGATTCTATTTCACTAATTTCTTTTGGTTTTCTTAAAACGTATTCGTTATTTTGTTTGTGCAAAAGCCATTGTCTTTTCTTTTTTGAATGAGCTAAAATCTCATCAATTTTACTTTTTAGTTGCTTAGATTCCTTGTTGTCTAATTTTAGTTTCTCTTTTTCTACAAAGAATGAATAAATTTTACTAGAATTCCAGACCATATCCCATTTATCTTCATCTTTACCAAATTTGGAAGAAATTCTCCTCCATAATTTTTCGTCAGGAGACAAGAGCGTTTTCTTTGATTTGTGTTTTTGACTCATTTACTTGGGAATTGCGATCCATATTGCTACGCAGAAAAGTGAAAAACCAAAAGCCCTATTAATTAAAATTCCTGATTTCTTATCGTTAAATTGCACTTTCAATGCAGTACCAAATAAGGCCCATGCAATCCAGCCGGTAAGCTTGATTAGCACATTTAGCAAAGCAATAATCATTTTACCTATAAAACCAGTCCCAAATGCAGTTCCAAATACCGTCATTAAAATTAGTAAATGGATGAAGGCTTTGCCATTAACAATTTGCAAAATCATACCGGCACTTGTTCCTAAGGTTTCACTAGAGAAGTTGGGGTCTTCTGAACTAAATGAAAAAGTAATCTTGTACGATAGATAAATCATATACATAACGCCAGCATACGTTAGCACATTAAGTAGCATTGAATTTTTTTCAATAAATAGAGCACCAAAGCCGACTGCAATTCCAAGTAAAAACCATCCAATAACCATTCCTAAAATCAGAGGTAAAGTTTTGTTAAATCCGAATTTTGAGGAGTGTACTGCTGATAAGAGATTATTTGGCCCAGGCAAGAAAGAGACTGGCAAAGTAAATATGAGCATGGCAATTAAACTTGAGAAATCTATGATATGAAAAACCTCTTGCTCTTTAGGCGATACATAATACTAAAGGAAAGGCGGTCTATATTTTGTCTTTTATTTTTGAGCAGCGATCTCTTTTCTTGTTATTTGGATATATCCTATTGATTTCCAAATTAAGAAAAAGATAACAATCGGAATGATAGCTACTAAGAAAAGTGAAATTAGAATACACAATATGGAAGCAACGGCCTCTATCAAAGAGATTACAGGATTTGCTAACCCTCCAGTAGTTCCAGTAGAAACTGCTCTTGTGGCAACAGTTCCAAGTTGAATTACTCCTGAAACACTGCCTCCTGCAATTACTGAGAGAGTCCATTGGGCAGACGGGTCTAGTTCACCTTCCAAGCTCGCGGAAGTTACGAAAATTCCTCCGATAATCGCAGCAGGCGTAGCTACAGTATCAAGTAAATTATCTATCCATGGAATAAAATATCCTCCAATCTCTAATAACGTAGCAACGGTGAAAATAGCGATTGCCCAAGTATCATCAACCCAGACAAAAGACCCCTCTAAACTATACAAATCTAATCTACTTCCCACGCCCATCATAAGAGGAGGTATGAACACACGAAATCCACACGCTGCAGCCAATCCAAGACCTAGACTTAGAGAGAGAAGGATTTGTACAACGTCCATATTAGGCCATAATTAAGGAGGTAATAAGATATGCTTTTTGACCCATTCAATCTATAACCCCTTTTCAATAGGCAAGTATGTCTTCAGCAGTTAAAGAGTTGGAAGAGATAGCTACGCAAATTTACGAACAATTAAATACAGGAAAAATTCCAGAGATGGCTGTTCCAACACGTAGTAAAAACAATATTATATTTGATGAAAAAGCTAAAGTATGGAAATATGGAAAATCTGAAACAACGCGTACAGCTAAGAAATTAGATGGAGCATATATGTTGCTTAGAACAACATACTTATTAGACTTCATAAGAGAGATGTCGACTCAAAGTAAATCCTCAACATTAAGGGAATTGTACTATATTTCTGAAGCATGGGATTTAGGCAAGTTTCATGCCCAGGATGAATCTAATAAGTTAATTGAAGATTTAGAAATTGTTACACACTTTCAAAGAGAGGATTTCAAAATTAGGCCAGAAGAAGATGGAGCTAAAGTTTTGGGAGATGTAACTCTTACTGAGATTAATAGAAAAGGTCAACCGATGAGAATTAACTGTAGGAATGATGTAGGAGATACCGGCTACAATATTCCATACAACGTTGAAGAAGATAAAATTACATTTAACGATTTCGGTAAATCTACGTGTATTATAGCAATAGAAACAGGAGGAATGTTTGATAGGTTAGTTGAAAATGGCTTCGATGAAACACATGAGGCTATTTTGGTCCACATCAAAGGGCAACCTGCAAGATCCACAAGGAGGTTTTTGCAGAGAATGCATCAAGCTTCGGACTTACCTCTTTTACTGTTTACAGATGCAGATCCATGGTCTTACAGGATTTACAGCTCAGTAGCTTATGGCGCAATCAAAACAGCTCATATTTCCCATATTTTAGCTACGCCAAGTGCTAGATATTTAGGCGTCACTCCTTCAGATATAATAAATTACGAACTTCCAGCAGATGAATTATCAGATAGAGATAAAAGTGCCCTAAAATCAATATTAACAGATCCAAGATTTAAGAGTAAATATTGGCGTAGTGAGATTGAATTACAACTAGAAATAAATAGGAAATCTGAGCAACAAGCTTTAGCCAAATATGGTCTTGATTTTGTTACGAATACGTATCTTCCTGAAAAGTTAAAAGAAATGAACATAATTTAGAACCCTAGCATTTCACCCAATTGCTTTACAGATTTTGCAACTGGCGACCATTTGCTCAGTCTTTCTGTAGAATGATGTCCCCAACTAACTCCAATACTCTTAACGCCTGCTAAATGAGCCATTTTAAGGTCATAAGTAGTATCTCCAACCATAACCAGTTCATTTGTTTTAGTTATTTCCATAATAGAGTATAATAAATCGGGATTAGGTTTAGGATTTGGAACAGAATTTCCACCTAAAACAACTTCAAAACGGTTCTCAAATCCAAAATGTTGGATAACTCTATCGGCTCCACGTTGACTCTTGCCAGTTGCAACAGCGGCACGAAAAGAGTTTGCTAAAAGCTCAGTAACTCCTTCAAACAATTGTTCATACTTTGTTGCCTTTACGTATGTTTCTGAATATACCTTTGCCAAAGCTTTAGGATCATACTCAGGCCCAAGTTTTTGCATTATCTCAAGAAGTGGCAAACCCGTTAATCTGAGAATTTCGTCTTTAGGAGGACATTTTGCCCCCACGCTTGACCAAGCAGCCTTGTGTGATTCTAAAATAGATTTTGAAGAATCAATTAAAGTTCCATCTAAGTCAAAAACAACAATCATTAGTATGAAATTACGTCATCGCCTTAGACATAGTTTGTCTAACTTCTTCAATATGTTTATCGAGTGAATCTTTTTTCCATTTATCGGTATGTATTGGATCTAAAATGTTAACTTCAGCTTCCCCGGGATAAAAATTCATACTCTTAGCGGGCCATCTTTTGTAAGCATCGTGTAAAATTACTGGAACGATAGGTAACTTAGTTGCAAGAGCTAAGTGTGCAAATCCTTTCTTGAAAGGCAATAATTTGCCGTCCTCACTTCTTGTTCCTTCTGGCCAAATCCAGATACTAAGATTGTTTTTCTTAACAATTTTCGACAAGCCATTCATAGATTCAATGGCCTTTTCACGGTTACTTCGGTCAATCAACAAGTGGCCAGAAAGCCAATAAACTAATCCAAAAAAAGGAATTTTGATAATTTCTTTTTTACCAACGCCACACCCTCCAAAAGGACAGAGAGCCATAGCCACAAAAATATCTAAGGCAGATGCATGATTCATCACATATATTGCTGGCTTACTATTATTTATTTTATCATAGTTCAGATACTTTATTCTTGTACCGGTAATCCTAGTAACAAAAGGCCCGATAATTTTACCGGTTAAATTTCCGAGTCGAATTCTTATGTTTCTAAATGGTAAAAATATGATCATTAAACAAATTGAAATTAGAGACCAAATTGAAAGCCAAGTAAATCCGATTATGAAGCGTAAACTTAATGAAATAATGTTTATTTTTTTCGCTCCCATAGAGCACTAATCATACGTTTCTAAGATACTTTCAAATTCTTGTGCAATACGAATATCGTTGTCAGTTATTCCGCCTTCGTCATGAGTAGTCGTTGCAACTATAACTCGATTATATTCACAGACAGTCATGTCTGGGTGATGATTAATTTTTTCAGCTACGTCAGCTAATTTATTAATAAATTCTACAGCTTCTTTAAAGTCTTTAAAGGTAGTTTCTCGTACTAACATCTTGTCTTCAGGGTCATAATCCCAAGGTCCAATCATTCGAGTTCGACTTGCAATTTCATCTTCACTAAGTAAGCCCATTAGTTACATTACGAAATGAACACTATATATCTGTAACTCAACGACACATTTAATTACCCTTCAAAATAAGAACCTTTGAAATGGTAACAGTAGAAGAAAAGCCGGGAACAGTATCTTGGATTTTAGGAAATATGCCTCTTGTTGCGATTATAGAAGGAGGATTTTTAGTTATTTTTGGTTTTATAGCATACATCTATTCAGGCCAAGCTTCAGTAACTGCCCTAATTCCATCAATATTTGGTTTGGGAATCTTAGTGCCCGGATATGTTGCTTATTACAAACCAGATATAGCAAAACATGCGATGCACGTCACAGCGGTATTCGCCTTACTTGGCACTCTTGGTAGCCTAGATTCAATTTTAGGTTTTTTAGATGGAGAATATAGCCTTGCGAATATTTCCAAAGGAGTTTTGTTGATAATATGTGGAGAATATCTCTATTTTTGCATACTGTCTTTTAGAGCAGCAAGGATTAAGAGAGAGCAAGAAGCTCTAAATCAACAATGAAACAAATTCAAAATAATCTGTATACTTCAGTAGGATTATTGGTTGCCTTAGTGTTAATGATCTCATTTGTTCCCCAAATCAACTCATTTTGGGAAGAATATTTTGTTAGTCCAATTCAATCAGACGCCTGTGAGGTTGGAGATGCAGACTGTGACAGAACAGGAGCAAAATATAATATCTACAATACAATCGCTTACGGGTTTTGTTTTTTTCTGTTTTTTACAATCATTAATGAACTTTTAACTTACTGGAAAATAACAATAGATGACAAGTTTGTTTTCAATTCAATACCTCTTTTGATACTAGGTGGAGTGGTTAGAACTCTTGAAGATGCAGATTCGTTTGAACCGCCTATTCAATACATTATGATATCTCCTTTGATATATGGAACAATTACAGGAATTGCTTTATTTTTCATAGCACTTGGCGTATGGCTAGCAAATAGTGAAACTTCTTCCAAGACTAAAGCAATAGGTTTAATTTCATTCGCAATAGGCAGTTATGGACTTTGGTGGTATTTTGCACCAGGTGAATGGATCCATCCTTCTTCATGGAGTTTAATAGTATTTTCAGCAGCAGCACTCACGGCCGAATTTTTACGCAGTAAACCTCTGAAAGACCCAATAATGTTCTTTGGAATAGCAAGTACTTTACTGTTGATTTTAGCATATCTAAATCTATCTCAAAATGAACTAGTTAATCCTGAAATGTTATGGGATACGGTAATAATTGCAGGTATTTTGACAGCTTTAATTTGGATATCAGGTTCATTTATTTCAAGCAGAGGAATTCCTAATGTTTTGTTTGGATTGCTATTTCTTTTGTTTTGTTTTAACCTATTTCTAGTAAGAGATTTGGATAACAATTCAACATTTGTTATGTTAATGAGCATAGGAGCACTTATTTCACTAATAGGGAGTTTAGTTTTTTCTCATTTTAAGTGGTCTCCAGCTTCACATTTAACAAATCCATTATATCTGATTTTATACTTCGGACACTTTATCGACGGTTCTGCAACATATTTAGGCATTGACAAGTATGGATATGTAGAAAAGCATGTTTTACCTACTTGGTTCATAGAGGAATTTGGCACAGCAATTGTAATGCTTCCTTTGAAATTTCTAGTAGTAACTGGAGTAATACTAGCATTAGAAAATGAAGAACATAAGGAAGAACAAAAGCAGATGATTAGCTTATTAATTTTATTTTTATTAGCTTTAGGATTAGGTCCTGGAACCAGAGACATACTAAGGATAATGTTTGGTACTTGAATAGATTAGTCTAGTTAGGAAACCTTAAAGTACTCTCACGAGTGATTCGCGTACATGCAGATGTTAAAAAAGAGCCTCGTCGCAATGGCTTTTTTCAGTTTTTTACTGTTAGTACAACCCAGTCAAGCAGAAACATCTGATGATTTTAATGAATTAGACTTATTTTTTTACGGAGATTTAGACAATGGAAATGGCAATATCTCCACGATGGCACCAGTTTCCGATACAGACACACAAAGTGATTGTCCACAAGAAGCAAATAGATTATCATGGCCAGGTCAGGACAGGCAATGGACAAGTGTTGGTACTTGGATTGTAGATCTAGATACGCCAGGGTCAATTGCTTCCGGTGATCACATGTTTACGATATGGGCAAATTCTACACAAGGAACGGTTGAAGACGTTCAATTTAGAATTTCAGTAACCATAGGAGACGGCACTCCAGACGGACAAGCAACATCGCAATCAAAAACAATTACAGACTCTTCAGAGGAAGCAACTAAATTTGAAATATCTTTTAACTTGAACAACGAGTCATTTAATCAAGATCCAGATGACGATGACAATGATCAATTAGAGGTAGAAATTGAATACTCTGGAGGCGATCCAGGTCAAAATCCAGTAACAGGTGGCCAATCAACGGAACAAATTGTAATTTTAACATCAAGTATAGAACACCCAGCAGGCATCTCAGAAGTTAACTTCAATCACTTTGCAGCAGATTTTCCGGTAATTAGTATAGAGGACTCAGCAGAGCGAGTAGCAGTTTCAGTAATGGTTTGGAGCGCTTTTGGAACCTCTGATATTGATTCTAATGAATGGACGCTTGGAGTTGTCGGAGTGTCATCTGGAAACCAGGGATACACTGCAGATTTTAACATGAAATCTATGCAAAATGGGTCTTACAAAGCTTCATTCTATTGGTATTACAATGACGCACAGGCAATAAGTGATACATACTCATTTTACATTCAAGCAAAAGATATCCAAGGCAATCACTGGAAGGTTTTCTCTGAGCAAGATTTGTATCTTGTAATACATGGATATGAAATTGACAATGTAATTTCTCCCGGAAATATTCAAATCAATAATCAAACAGGCATATCTAAAGTAAAAGCAGGAAATTCATTTACGATAGACATCACTGTGTCAGCAGAAGGCGATCCTTTAGTAGCTTATAATCCAATTCCAGTTACAGTAATTTGGGTATCTGGAGGCAATGAAATAATTCTCTATGAAACAGCAGTATTTGCGAACCCGGGGGCTTCAGTATCAACATCGTTTAGGTATACATTCGATAATAATGGTGAATATTTGATCAAAGTAATTATTGATAGAAACAATGTAGTAGTTGAATCAAATGAGAATAATAATGTTGCAGAATTCATTTTAGTGGTAGCAGAGCCTGAAAAAGAAGATTTTGTACAGTCATTAGTAGATGAAGTTACAGAGGGCGGAACGATAACACTACTTGTTCTAGTTTCAGTTACTTCAATTGTATTAGCAGGTTATTTTGTAACCAGAGGAAAAGAAGAGTTAGATTTTGATTGGGAGGAAGACGATGAATTCTGAAATGGACATTAGAGGCTACAAGCCAGCAGACGAAACATTTTACGACTATAAAGACGAAGAAGAGACACCTAGAGGCACACACCATACCAAAGAAGACGATGAAGATATCAATAATTCAACCGTTGGTAGGTATGCTTCAGGTGAAGATTTCAAGCATTGGCCATTCAAAGTAGGAAATGCCATGACTAATAATATTCCGGAAGGAGTTCAGCACAACGTGAACGACGGAGGAAGTTCAGGCTATTCTTCTATGGATCATTTTATGGAAGAAGACAGTGCCAAAGAACAGGCCTGGGTAGACCGTGAAAACGATAGCATTGTCTCCCTCGCAATTAATAACTGGTTTGGTCTAAAGAGTTATATTTTATCTTTTTTCCCAAAGAAATAATTTAATTCTTTGATAGAAGATAGTCAGTTTGTTTTCTCAACCAGTTGAACTCAGTAGGGTCTTCCCACTTAGGCTCCAACTTTTTTAGAAAATTTTCCAATTCTTTAGCCATCTCTAATTCCATCTTCCGTGATAGACACCAAAGCTTCATTTTCAGGTAAATGAGGAGAATCAACTAGCCTGCAAACACGCTTTCCGGCTTTACCTCTTCTTAAGTAAACTCTGAATTTTGAAGTATGTCCCACGATATTTCCACCAATAGGTTTAGTAGGATCTCCGAAAAAAGCGGCAGGGTTTGAAGACACTTGATTTGTGACCACTACAGCGGCATTGTTCAAATCTCCAAATCGTGCAAGTTCAGTCATGTGTGCATTAATTTTTCCTTGTCTGTCTGCAAGAGTTCCACGTCCAATATATTCTGCGCGGAAAGCTCCAGTTAAGGAATCTACAGCAAGCATTCTGATAGGGCGCTCCTTTGCTATTTCGTTTACTTTTTCTACCATTAACATTTGTTGGTGGGAATTGTATGCTCTTCCTACATGTATTTTACTCAAAACTTCGTCCGGATCTAAATCATAGGCTTTAGCCATAGAAATAATTCTTTCAGGTCTGAATGTATTTTCAGTATCAATGATGGCAACTTCACCACCGAGTCCACCTTGTTCAACAGGAAGTTGCGTATTCACAGCCAATTGTAGAACAAATTGTGTTTTTCCAGAACCATATTGTCCGTAGAATTCAGTAATTGACTGAGTTTCTACGCCCCCTCCTAACAATTCATTAAAGGCTTCAGCACCCGTAGTAAGTTTTCCTACAGTTGCTCTTTTTTCCATTAATTCAGTTCCGGTTAAGAAAGATCCAATATTTGCAGCCTTTCTAGCTTCCATTATAAATTTGGAACAAGATTCTTTTCCAATTCCTGTGGCATCCGAAAGGGTACCAGGTGCTTGCGTTCCTATTGCTTCAAGAGTGTCGTAACCAGCTTCTCTTAATTTTTCTGCGATTGCAGGTCCCACTCCAGGCAAATCTTCTACAACTTTTATTTTTGCTTCGCTCATTTATGCCTCCTTGTAATGATTAAATCTAGGTTGGAAAATCAACCCTTGATCAGTCAAAGAATCTAATATTTCATCAAGCATAGGTCCGTCAATCCCTTCGAGAGAAACTGCGATACCTAAATCATCGTAATAAATTCCGTCGCCTTCATCTAATTTCTTAATTGTTTCTAGTACTTTTGTATCATTTTCTGAGGATTTAGAAGGTGTTTCTTCCTTGGTTTCCTCAATAACTTCGTCTTCTTTTTCAATTACCGGTTCTTCATCTTCTCCATCAACGACACTTTCTTCCTTTACAGGGGCAGAATTTGCAGGTTCAAATTCGCCAGTGAAATTAGATTTTTCAGAAGTACCTCCGTCTCCATCTGCTAGTTTTGTTAAGCAGTCATATAATAGTGCACTATAATTTTCAACGGCAACCGTAGGATAGAATTCTTTTGCAAGCTCAACTCCATCTTTCTCACGAAGTGTTAAATTCAAATTATTATATTCGTCGTCGTTTGTACCGAACGACTTTGTTGCATTGATACGTTTAATCAATTCTTCACAGGCTTTTATTGCCCAGTGATTAATTTCATCCATAGAAACAGCCCTCATACTTTCAGGCTGAACACTTACGTACGTTCTTTCACTATCTTCAGGAGTTCTTGCTCTTACTTTACCAACGCAAAGAATAGGGACTCCATTTTCCAATTTTGATAGTGCTGCAGCCCCATCAGGGTTGTACTGCCCAGCTTGCAGGTAGTAGAAGTCTCCATTAGGATCAATTACTCTTGCAGTGTAGAATGGATCGCTCTCAGACCCACGATTTTCTAGTTGATCTAAAACACCTCCAATCAAGACGCGAGATAATTTTCCTCCAATTTCGGAAATCAAATAAGTTGGAGAATATTCTCGATCTTCCACGTGTTTTTCAATGGCACCATTAAGTTCTTTTGCTAAGACAAGGACTCCAGGTTCTCTTCTTTGCGCCATTTAGCCCTCCAAGGCGGCCAAAAACTGTCTAGCGGCGTTTGGAACATCAATCTCAGTTGCAGCTTCACATGATTTAGCAAAGAAAGATAGACCATACTCATCAGACCTTGCAAAACCTCTTAGTTTCAAAGGCTTTAGTAACAAGGCATCTTCCATCTCTTCTACCAAAGCTTCAGGTCCAAAGTTTTCTTTTACAAACTCTAAACAAGAGTTCAAATCTCTTCCGATTAATTTTTCAGTAATTTCTCGATTTAAATAAGCAGTACATGAGCCACTTCCATCGTCAAAAATCATCTTAACTCTTAGATCAGGTTCAGCATTTTTGCGGTCTTCACCATTTCGAATTAATCTTTTTGTTTCTTTATCTCTAAAAATTAAGCCACTACCCTCTCTTATATTGAAAACGTGACCTTCAATAACGGCGTCAGATGCACCATTGCGTTCATCTAATTGGGCTAGAGTGTAGTTCATTCCAGTTTCATAGTCTGATAGAGAAGGCAAATCATCATTTTCAAGTTCTGTAAATTTTGAATATTCTCCAAATTGTAGGTCTGGACCATTGAATTCTTTTACATATGCGTTTTCTACAGAGTATGCTTTTCCAGCGACGATTCCGTGGTCTTCCCAAGACGTAAACCGACAGGTACCACTTTGGTCACCTATATTTCCCCCAAAAATAGTCTTTTCTTCACCCTTAATGTTTATTTTGCGAGGTTCAACATCAATCACTCGTAATTTAAGAGCAACATTTCTCATTCCAGGCTTGAGCCCTACAACTGTTACTTTTTGGACACTTTGAGAAGTATTATTTCTAACAACTCCTAAATCAAGCCCTTTTAATTCTTCATCTTCGATCGATTTCATGACAGTACGATCTCCAATATTCACAGTAATAATGTCGTTCCAACTTTTTGTATATGCGTTTGAAATTTCTACGACGTCATTTGGTTGAAACTGGAATTCATCATTCCAAAATGTGTATCTTAGTTTACTACTCGAGTCTCCAATCTCACCTTCATAAATGGTTTTTTTAGATCCTTCTTTGGTATTAATTTCTTTTTTGTATACAGATACAATTTTAGCCTTTAGGCTTACACTAGTTTCTCCAGGTCCAACTTGAGCCAGTAGTTTTTCTCCACCAACGCTCAATTCGTTTGGGTTTCCGTAATGTTTTCTTACTATAGATTCTTTGGCAGTTGACAAGTCAATTCCATATTCATCTACATATCTTCTTAGTTCATTTGCAATTACATTGCGTTCTAGCTTATCTCCGACAGCTTTTACGATGTCGTCGATGTGGTTCTCAAAATCAGGTTCGTTTTCTTGCATTAGAGCATCTCCTTGTTTTTTAGATTCGGACTCCACCCAAATCTATCCATTACTACCAGTCAGGGTATATATACTTATGGGTTTTACGCCTTTTCACCCTAAAAGGCTATAAGGTGATAATGGGGTTTTAACTATCTCAGGGAAGTATTATAATCGGGCCTCTCGTCGTAAATATAGGTTGATAACTTGAAAGTAGATGAATTAACACCAAGAACTGGCCGCGTAAACATGCCAGTGAAGGTAATAAGTTTGGATGAACCTCGTTCAATGGATAATGGAACTATGGTTTGTGAAGGTTTAGTTGGAGATGAAACAGGAACAGTAATAATGAGTTTCTGGAACGATGAAATTGAAATAGCTCAAAGCGACGTTGTTTTAGATCTAAAAGATGCTAGAGCAAACTTAGTAAGAGGCCATATGCGCTTGAGTTTAGGTAAGAAAGGAAGCATGAAAGAATCAGATATTGCTATGGACAACATTAAACAATCTGTAAATTTATCTGATTTAGAATATGAAATGCCCCGAATGGGAGGACGGGGTCGAGGAGGGCCAAGCCGCAAGCCGTCTGGCCGTTGGGGAGATTTAATGAAATTAAAACGTGAAACTGGCAATAAGAAATTCTTTAACAGAGATGAAATGTCAGAAGAACAAATTGAAGCCGCCATTAAAGAAATGGGAGGCGAGTAACTCTGGCAAGGAGAGGGAGGCACAGGCGTAGAGGTCCCAGTAAGGCGCAGCCTCCAGTAAGAAAAGATAAAAAAGTACAAAAAAGAAATAAGCCAAAAGCAATGTTAGACGAAGGACGTCGAACAGAAATGATTTACTTCCTTAAAGAAATAGTTTCAGATGCAGGCGTTTCAGATAAATTAGCAGAACCTTTTTTAGCTTCTTTAGCAGCTAAAGGCTCGAGAGAATCAGTTGACAGTGCTGTAGAATTTTTAGATTCAAAGATTGAAGAAGAATTTATATCAGAAGATTCTCGCGATCCAATAAAAAAAGTAATGAGACGTTTTACTAAATATCGTTAAATGGTTAATATTCCTAGTAGAAGTAAATTAGGAAAGTATTGGAATTTAAGAGAAAGTACAGTTTTTTTAAATCATGGATCATTTGGAGCCTGTCCAAAAGAAATATTAGCTTATCAAAGACAACTGAGAGATCAATTAGAAGCAGATCCAATACATTTTCTAGACGTTAAAGCAAAAGAATTATGGGCAGAATCTATTGAAATTTTTTCAGAATTTATTAATGCCGATAAAAATGGCCTAGTATTTGTTCCTAATGCTACATCTGGGGTAAACACAGTATTGCGTTCTCTAGATTTAAGGCACAACGATGAAATTTTAGTTTTAGATCATGCTTACCAAGCTTGTTGGAATGCAGTAGATTATGCTACAAAAAAATCAGGTGCGAAAACAACCGTTGTCACTTTACCTTTCCCAATTACGAGCCCTGAAGAAATAATCGAAAGTATTTTGAATTCAGTTACAAAAAATACTAAGCTAGCATTAATTGATACCGTAACAAGTCCTACGGGGATTAGGCTTCCATTTGAAATAATAGTCAAAGAACTTCAGTCTAGGGGAGTCGATGTACTCTTAGACGCAGCCCATGGTCCAGGAATAGTTCCTTTAGATTTGAATAAATTGCAAGCAGCTTATGTTACAGGCAATGCTCACAAGTGGTTGTGTACTCCAAAGGGATCAGCTTTTCTTTACATTAGAGAAGATAGAAGGGCCTTAATTCGTCCCTTATCAATTAGTCATGGTGCATCAGTAGATGGTAACATAAATGAAAAAATACGGCTAGAATTTGATTGGACTGGCACACAAGACCCAACTCCTTGGCTATGCATTCCGAAAAGCATAGAATTTGTTGGCAGTTTATCAGATGAAGGATGGGAAGGCATTATGAATCATAATACAAATTTAGCAATTTCCGCTCGAAACACTATTCTTGAGGTCTTACAAACTCCGAAATTATGTCCAGACTCCATGATTGTTGGATTATCTGCAGTTTTGTTACCTAATGATGATGTACCTTTAACTTCAGCCTTGGAAGCAGATCCTTTTCACACACTTCTGTATGAAAAATATAATATTCAAGTTCCAGTATTTGCTTGGCCACACCACAATAGACGTTATCTTCGTACAGCATCTTTCCTTTATAATTCATTAGAAGAATACCAATATTTAGCAGAAGTATTAACAAAAGAAATTTGACCGGATATTTTTAAAACAGGCAAATGTGCGCTAGAATATCTATGTCCTCTGATGACGAAATATTTGACGATTTGCCAGAAGAAGAATTATCAGAGGAAGAAGCTCCAGAAGAAGAGTCAGTTGAAGAAGAAATAGATCCAGATGCCCCTCTTCGTCAACCTATTGTTGCAGTTTTAGGTCATGTAGATCACGGAAAAACGTCTTTACTTGATTATGTAAGAGGAACCACCGTTGTCAAAAGAGAAGCTGGAGCCATAACTCAACATATTGGTGCCACAGAAGTGCCATTTGATACAGTTTCAAAAATATGCGGTCCATTATTGAAGGAGGGAACCACAAATTTACCAGGCTTATTATTCATAGATACTCCAGGACATCACTCATTTTCTACATTAAGGTCTAGAGGAGGAGCTTTAGCAGATATTGCAGTATTGGTAGTAGATATTACTGAAGGATTTAAACCACAAACAATAGAATCAATTAATATTTTGAAACAGCATAAAACACCATTTATTTTAGCTTTGAATAAAGTAGATAAATTGCCTGGTTGGAGAACAAATAAAGGTTCATTTTTAGCTAATAAAGCAAACCAGAGCCAGATGGCACAACAAACTTTCCAAACTAGAATGTATGAAATTATTGGAGAACTAGGAAACCATGGTTTTGATTCAGCATTGTTTACAGATATTCAAGATTTCCAGAAAACAATTGCATTAATTCCGACTTCTGTAAAGGATACTGGAGAAGGCGTCCCCGAGTTATTCATGATTTTAATGGGATTAGCTCAAAAATACTTACGGGGAAGATTATTGTTAGATGAAGGCTCTTCAGAAGGGACAGTTCTTGAAATTAAAGAAGAGAAGGGACTTGGTAAAACATTAGGAGTAATAATTTACAATGGAATTTTGAAAGCTAGTGACACACTAATAATTGGCGCACAACCAGAACCGATTGTTACCAGAGTTCGTTCATTATTAAGACCTAAGGCATTAGATGAAATTAGAGATCCACGTCAACAATTTGATTCAGTAAAAGTAATTGGTGCAGCGGCAGGATTGAAAGTAGTAGCTCCAGACATAGAAGGAGTTGTAGCAGGCGCTCCTTTCTACAGTGCATCATCAGAGGAAGAAATTGACAATGCATTAGATAAGTTGACAGATTCGATGAAATCAAATGTAAAATGCACAGATGAAGGAGTAGTTATCCGTGCAGACGCAATAGGATCATTAGAAGCTTTAGCATATGAGCTATCAGCCGTAAATATACCAATTGTAAAAGCAGTTGTTGGAGATGTGTCTAGGCGAGATGTAGTGACAGCAGATCCATCGGACGAAGAATATCGGGCAATTTTAGCATTTAATGTAAAAGTTCATCCAGATGCTAAATCTGAACTCCATGAGACAGGAGTGAAGATTTTTGAATCAGATATTGTTTACAGATTACTGGAGGATTATCAAGAATGGAGAGGCCAAATTAAGGATAAACAGGCACAACATTTGAGGGAAGATTTCGCACATCCAGGTAAGTTTGAAATTCTTGAAGGCCATACATTTAGAACACGAGATCCCGCAGTAGTTGGAGTTAGGGTTCTTGGAGGAAGAATTGCCCTTAATCAGGCAGTTCTACGAAATGACAATTCAGTAGTAGGACATATACGCTCTTTGAGATCAGGAGATCAAGTTTTGAAAGAAGCCCTTCAAGGAGATGAAGTTGCTATAGCAATTAGTGAAGTTACAGTAGGTCGTCAAATATCGGAAGGAGATGTTCTTTACATTGAAATGGATGAACGAGCAATTCTAACAATAAGAGAAGCAGGAGTAAAGCTTGATCCAATTGAAGAAGATATAATCACTGAAATGCAAAAAATTAAGAAGAAAGACCAACCTTTTTGGGCACGTTAATTAATTATTTTGAAGAGTTAAACCACGGAATCAATATCGACGTATTATCTTTGTATTTTAGATATTCAGGGTCATTTCCATACTTTTTATCAGCAGAGGCTTCAAGGAAAGGTAGTCCGCTTACAAAAACTAACAGAAATGTCGTCCAAAGAGGACCAATAATTGTCCATAACGGTGCACCATATGTAAAACAGAATATGAAGATACCAAACCAAAGGACAATGTTTCCAAAGTAATTAGGATGCCTACTGTACTTCCAAAGACCAGTCGTACACCATTTATCTCCATATAATTTATGATTAAATTTAGTGTAATCTGCCCAAGCCTCCATGGTAAACCCAATGATAAACATAATAATACCAACTGCAGCAATATTGGTTAATTCGGTTGGAGCCTCTAAACTATTAAAATAAATCAAAGGCAATGACGTTAGAAATACCCAGAGTATTTGGTAAACCCAGAATCCTAGAAAACTCCAAAACTTGGATCTCATCTCGTCAAATCGATTATCTTCACCCCAAACAATTATTCGATAAGATAAGTAAATACCAAGTCTTAACGACCACAAAATGACCATTAGAGAAGCAAGAATTTTAGGATACGAATAGTCTTCTCCTAGCCATAAGGTGATTATTGCTAAAACTAGGAAATTAGCAGTTCCTGCGAAATCTGTGACTTTATCTATTTGCAGCTTGTAAGCTATTGCAAAAAAGCTTAATTGCATACAAACTGTAATTAACAGTGAAACTAGAATAAAATTTTCGTCGTTTTCTATAAAATTAACCATCTCGAGGTTTGGCCTCGTTAACCTTCAATTCGCGGCCTTCGGCTTCGTGACCGTTCAAGGCTTCAATTGCAGCTGCAGCATCATCAGAACTTGCCATTTCGACAAATCCAAAGCCGCGGCTTCTACCACTCATGCGATCTACGATAACTTTCGCATCAGATACTTCTCCGTGCTCTTCAAAAAGCTCTCTTAGTGTGTCGTCTTTGAAAGACCATGGCAAGTTTCCTACATAGATATTATTACTCATTTCTTAAATCCTGTCTTGTTGTATCAAGACGACCTTCCAGAAAGAACTCCATTTAAGGATTATCGCTTAAAA
>Ga0208130_1000421_pt1 | contig 22450 bp, 17 predicted proteins | sample ETNtaG_31_FD_185771 | JGI IMG/M metagenome (GOLD analysis project Ga0208130, IMG submission 185771) | Marine microbial and viral communities from oxygen minimum zone, Eastern Pacific Ocean - ETNP201310SV78 (SPAdes) (version 2) | ecosystem: Environmental > Aquatic > Marine > Oceanic ...
GTTTAGTTTCTACTTTGGAGCTGCATCTATGTTATGTGCTTCAGTATTCTTTTTCTTTGAAAGAGGAGAAGTAGCTGCTAAATGGAGGACTTCTGTCACAGTAGCTGGATTAGTAACTTTTATAGCTTTCTTCCACTATTTGACAATGAGAGATAGTTCAGTTTGGGCAGCATCTGCCCCTAACTATGGTGAACTTACATCTTTGAGGTATGTTGACTGGTTAGTAACTGTTCCACTACAGATAGTTGAGTTTTACCTCATCTTGAAAGTTGTTGGCAAGGTTACTTCTTCTGTGTTCTGGCAATTATTAGCAGCATCAGTTGTTATGTTAGTTGGTGGATTACTTGGAGAAACAGTTGATGGCTTCGAACTAATAGGTTTCATAATTGGAATGTTAGGTTGGGCTTACGTAGTATTCTTAATATTTGCTGGAGGCGCTGCTAAAGCAAACGCTGAAAGTAAGAATGCAGCTGTAGCATCAGCTTTCAATTCAATGAAGCTAATTGTGTTAGTAGGTTGGGCAATTTACCCAATTGGTTACATAATTGGTAATTTAGCGACAGTTACTGATGGTATTCAGATTATGAATATTGTTTACAACTTTGCAGACCTAATCAACAAAGCCGCTTTCGGTCTTGTTATTTGGGCAGCTGCTAAGTCAGACAGTTAATTTTAAGTCTAAATTTATAACAAGCTCAGTTTAATTTCTGAGCTTGTTATTTTTTGTCTTCCTTTTTTTCTTGAAGTGCAATTTTTCTTTTTAGATAAATACTTGCCGATGAAGTTAATACTGCAAATATACCAATAACAAGATAAAGCGGACTTAATTCATTAATAAAATAAAAGACCACAAGTAAAGATCCGACAAACAAATTTATGTAGCTCATGTATTTTGAAATTTTTACTTTCATTTTTTCTCCTAAATAGTGTGGATATTTGCGCAAAGCGTGTGTAAAATAACTATTAATTATTAATCATTATAAAGGAGGTGCAATTGTATATACAAAAAACAACCGCTGGAGGCGAACACTAATTCTTCTCTAAGTTTGATTATTTCATAAGCCTCTAGTGGTTTATATTAAAAGAGCTCCAATTTTGGAGCTCTTTTTTAATAACTTCTTCTTGCTTTCTCTTTATTATCATTACCTGAAATTAAATTATCATTAATATAATCGTGGTTTATTTTCCAACCGAGCCCATCCCCTTTAGGCATATGTATAAAACCTTCTTCATCCATAGGATCCATAATTTCATGTAAGTAATCAGGTGGCTTTTCATAATCTACGTGAGGGTGCAGTAATCCTCTTTCATAAAACTCACCAGGCAACCTCATTGAGCCTAATGCATGCAGGTTTCCTTCTTTTCCTCCATGAACCTCCATAGCCATATTAAATGATTCTGCAAGATGCGCTACTTTCATTAAAGGTGTTAAACCGCCTAAATCACCAACTCCTCCTCTTAAAATATCTACTACATCATTTTTAATCCATTCAGCTCTTGTTGAAATTTTTCCTGTCATAGTCTCTGGTCCTATAACTGGAATGTCTAGTTGGTCTGATAGCCATTTATAAGATGACATGCTTGACTCATCCATAGGCTCTTCAAACCAATAAAAATTCAATTTTTCCAATTCCTTTCCTATCCATAATGCTTCAAGTCTTGAATAAAAATGATATGAATCAAGCATCAATGGTATATCATCTCCTACTGCTTCTCTGACAGCTGCGCAAGCCATGATGTCTTTTTTTGGGTCAGGTGCACCTTCTATTGGAGGCATCCATCCGTGTAGCTTAACAGCCTTATAGCCCCTTTCTTTAACGCACCATTCTGCAAAATTTCCGTAATCTTCGGGCGTTGAAAGCCCTCCTTTGATTGTGTCTCCACACATTGTGCTAGCATATGCTGGAACTTTTTCCCTATATAATCCTAATATATTATTTACAGGCTGTTTCATTATTATTCCAATCAAATCCCAAAGTGCTAAATCAATTACAGCCAATATCCTTTCATCAATTTGTGTAACTATTCTTTGCATATGCATCATCTTTTCCCATATCTTTTCACGGTAGAAAGGATTCTCTCCTAAAAGAATTGGTGCAATCACTTTTTCAACAATTTCTGGATTGGCTCCAAATGCATGCCCTTTATGTCCTTCATCAGTTTCAATGATTACCATGCATTGTGAAACCTTCCTAGGGCTTTTTGCTGGATGACCGTGACCTTCATCATCACTTTCAACGTATGATGTGTATTGAAATAATTTTGTTTCGACTTTTGATATTTTCATAAACTAACCTCTTTTTATATACAATAGTTAAAAAGTAAATGAATTTAAAAGGAATTACAATGAAAAATATATTAATTACTGGTGGTGCGGGTCTTGTTGGCACAGTTCTAACTAAAGGATTGCAAGATAAGTACAACGTAAAAATACTTGATATAAAGAAGGCTGACGGGGTTGAGAGTCATACTGGAGATATAAGTAATTTAGATTCAATTATGCCTGCATTTAAAAATATAGATACAGTCGTTCATTTAGCTGGAGACAGAAGAGTTCATGGAGAATGGGAATCAATTTTAGATAATAATATTATTGGTTTATACAATATTTATGAGGCGGCGCGTTTGTCAGGCGTAAAGAGAGTAATTTTCGCAAGTTCTCAACATGCGACTGGTGGATTTTACGATGTTGAACCTTATTCATTTATTAGTAAAGGAGAGTTTGAAAAACTTCCTAATGACTACAAACCTCTTGATGAAACCTGTCGTATTAGACCTGACAGTTTTTATGGTGCCTCAAAGTCTTTTGGTGAATCTATGTCTAGTTATTATTCTGATTTTTACGATATTTCTACAATTAATATTAGAATAGGTTGGGTCATCTCAGATGACGACCCTACTTTTTCTGCATTTTCACTTACATTATGGCTCAGTCATAAAGATATAGTTCAAATTATTGATTTAAGTATTAATGCTCCTGATGAAATTAAATATGATACTTTTTATGCGACTTCTGATAATCATTGGAAAATTTGGTCTATAGACAAAGCAAAAAAAATACTTGGATATAAACCTTTTGACGGTGCAGGTTCTGAATTTAAAGAAAGAGAAGCTAGGGATGCTGATAAATAGTCAAAGTCCTAAAATTATAAAAGTTGCAAGACCCATATAAAGAAGAACGCCTGCAATATCTGTAAAAGTAGTAACCACTACTGCAGATGATGCGGCAGGATCTAAATTCATTTTTTTCATCAAAATAGGAACTATAACTCCTGAAAAACCTGCAACAAATAAATTAAGTATCATTGCTCCCGCGACAAGTATCGATAGGTAAATGTCTGATTTCCATAAGTATGTAAGCACAAATAATAAGGCTGTCACTGACAACCCTTGAATTAAAGAAAGTAACAATTCTCTCAATAAAATTATTTTGGTGTCTTTTGTTGTAACCTCTCCGAGAGCCAAGGCTCTTACAACAAGGGTTAAAGTTTGTGTTCCCGCAATACCTGCCTGACCAATAATAACTGGCAGAAAAACAGCAAGAACTGGCATAGTTTTAACATGATCTGTAAATAAACTCAGTATAAACCCAGCAAATAAAACAGTACCAAGATTGATTATTAACCAAGGCAACCTACGCTTAAATGAAGACTTTATTGGGCCTAATACTTTATCTTCTACACTCATCCCAACCATTTTGAACATTTCTTTTGTTGCTTCTTGTTCAACAAGATGGATTACTTCTTCAATTGAAATTACATCATCTAAAATGCCTTCATCATTAATAACTGCCAATGCTCTTAAACCATTTTTATTCATTATGTTTGCACATTCCTGTTTTTCTGCTTTTTCACTTACTGAAATAACATTTGTATTCATTACTGATGATATTTTTTCAGAGAGATCTGCGAATATTAACTCAGGAATATCAACTGTGCCCATCAATTTTCCTTTTGAATCAACAACAAATAAATTTTGCAATTTATTGGTGCTTGTATTTGCTTTCCTTAAAACTGAGACAGTATGAGATACAGTCCATTCACTTCTGATGGCAACATAATCTCTGTCATTGTCAGATTCTTTGTTTTGATATCTATAAAGTTTACCGACTGCATCCATGTCCCTAATCTTTGTTATTATTTGACTCGCATGATACCAATCAATTCCTCTAAGAATTTCTGCAGCTAGTTCAGGGGGAGCGTCATTCAAAACACTTGCTAATTGATTTACATTTATTAATCCTTTTTCTCTTTGGTTTTTAATATTTAAATTATCAATTAATATTTTTAATTCTTCTTTTGAAAGCTCATCTATCATTTCCTCTGAGAGGGCTTTATTAGTTTCAGAATTTGTATTTTTTGAAACAAATTCTGGAGTATCGTCAAGGCTTAGCTGAAATGATATATTTTCAGAGTTAGAAGTTTCTACTTCATTATCACTTTGATTAATTTTTAAATCTGTGTAATCCATATGAATTATATTTTTTCACATTTAGCATCCTTACTTCATTACTAATTGATGCGATATAAATTTATTTTGTTAAGATTGATGTTTAATTAATTAAATTTTGGAGATTTTATGGCGGGATTTTTACCAGATGATTTAGAAAATTATATTTCTGCACATTCTGAATCAGGAGGTAATGTAGAAAAAGCACTTAGAAAAGAAACTCTTGATCTTGGTCCTTCATCAGGCATGATGTCTGGTGACTCAGTTGGAAATTTTTTAAAATTTATTGTCAAAACAAATAAGTGCAAAAGGGTTTTAGAAATCGGGACCTTCACAGGATATAGCGCCTTGATGCTTGCATCAGAATTACCAGAAGAAGGGGAACTAATTACTTGCGATATAAATTCAGAAACATCAAATATAGCAAAAAAATATTGGGCAAAAAGTTCTCATGGTGAAAAAATTAAACTAAAGCTGGGCCCTGCGATTGAAACAATGGAAATGCTTACAGGGAAGTTTGATTTAATTTTTATTGATGCTGATAAGAATAATTACTTAAATTATTATAAAAAATCTAAAGAGTTGCTTAATGAAGATGGCATTATTATTATCGATAATGTTTTATGGTCTGGAAGAGTTCTAAAACCTGAGGATAAACAAAGTATTTCAATAGACAATTTTAATAAGTTTGTACATGAAGATAAGGAATTTTGGAACACTATCGTTCCAATAAGAGATGGCTTAATGATAGCAACAAGGAGATAAAATGAAAATTACAGATATACGAACAATTGTTGTTGGAAACCCATGGAAAAATTGGGTATTTGTTGTTGTTGAAACTTCTGAGGGGATTACTGGTTTAGGTGAAGCTACTGGAGGTTTACAGACAATGCCTAATAAAGAAGCAGTAGAAGAAATAAAACACTTGGCCATTGGAAAAAATCCTTTGGAAATATCGAATATCGTGGACGAAATGTATAAAGCTGTTTTTTTAAGAATTACTCCGGCCATTTCAGCAATTGAAATCGCATGTTGGGACATATTAGGTCAATATTTAAAAGTGCCGATTTATCAATTATTAGGAGGCAAAGTAAGAGATAAAATAAAAGTCTATGCAAATGGCTGGTATTCGGGAGAAAGGTCACCAGAAAATTTTGCTGAAAAAGCTAAATTTCTTTCAAATAAAGGGTATCAAGCTCTTAAATTTGATCCTTTTGGATCGGAACATCTAAGGTTAAACAAAGAATCAGAAACGTTTATAAAAAAAATTATTAGGTCAGTAAGAGATGCTGTTGGTCCTAATGTTGAACTAATGATTGAAGGACACAAAAGATTTAACGTATTTGAAGCGATTAAAATTTCAAAATGGTTAGATGATTTTGATGTAACATGGTTTGAGGACCCTATTGATAATAATGATATTGATTCTCTAATTTATGTTTCTAAGAATTCACCTGTAAGAATCATTGCTGGAGAAGGATTTGATAAATATAAAGATTTCACAAGATTTGCATCATCCAATGCTACAGATATAGTTAACCCTGAAGTTATAAAAATTGGTGGAATTGGTGGAGCCATTAAAGTAGCAAATATTTGTTCTTCTTTTGATGTAGATTTAGCGTTTCATAATGCAGAAAGCCCCTTAAAAACTATGACAAACTTACAGCTTTGCGGAGCAATAAAAAATATTTATATTCAGGAATGTTTTGATGAATTTAACGAGGAATGGATTGAAGAATTATTTCCTAATTATGAAAAAGTTAAAGATGGACATTTAACTATTCCAGATAGGCCAGGATTAGGGATATCAATTAATGAGTCGGTAGCTAAAGATCACCCTTACAATAAAAGCAATTTTTTAAGAATGTTTAAGCCTGGATGGGAAAATAGAAAAGGAGCTAGTGGTTCAGAATAAATTTAAAATTGAGCCTAATTCTTTTACGTGGTCAATTTCATAATCTGGCTTATCTTTTAAAGGGTACTCTCTTCCCATTTTAACCCAAGCTGTTTTCATTCCAACAGATTTTGCGCCTATAATATCTGTTTCAGCAGTATCTCCCACAAATAAAATTTCTTCGCATGCTAATTCAATTTTTTTTGAAGCTTCAATAAAAACTTCTTTACAGGGTTTATGACAACCAAAATCACCTGAAACAATATAAAAAGGAGCCAATTTTCCAACACCTGAACGAATCATTTTTTCGTGCTGATACTTATATCCGTTTGTAAGCACTCCCCAAGGAAAATTTATCTCATTTAATTGCTCCAAATGATTATTTGCTTCAATATCAGGTTTTACAGAATTAACAATGGAATCCCAAAAAAAATCTACGTAAAATTTATTATCTTCTTTGAGATTAAAATTTTTTCTTAGCTCATTAAAAAGATTTTCTTTTTCTGGAGACCACTTTGTTTTCTTGTCAGCACTTTTCATAATTTTAAAAAAAGTATCGAAATCAAATTGAGCTTTATCTATAAATTTTTCGTAAAACTTTCTTGTAAATCCTGAATAAAAAGCTTCGTCTCTACTAATAAGAGTGTCATCAAGATCATAAATTATTCCAGAAATTTTCATCTCAAAGTAAAAGTTCTAAATGATTCAGCGTATTTCATGTTATGCTTTTTTCCGTTTTCACTTTTCCAGGCCCTAACCCTTTCAATTGCTTCTGGTGGCACTTGGCTAGTGTGGGCAGCTAAAGCTTTTAATGCTGTTTCCATATCTTCTTCTGGAATATCATTAAAATGATCCGCATCTTCTCTTGACATAACCCATACTTCTCTAACTTTATGAGGTTCAAATCCTTCTTCTAGTAATTCTGGAAAAGTAAGTCTATCCCTTGCAGTTGGATAAACAGAAGACAATGTTGCCTCACCAGCAGCAATATGGTCTGGATGTGAAGACCCATAATTTTGACCTAAAGTTCTAAATGGTGCGGTTGTTATTAATACATCAGGCTTATGCCTTCTTATTTCTCGGGTTATATCTTTTCTTAGTTCGAGGCTTGGTGTTAAATATGCATCAGGATACCCTAAATACTCAACAGCTTTTAGGCCTAGTATTTTAGCAGCATCCTCTTGCTCATTATACCTAATTTCAGTTAGCCTTTCGGGGGTCATATTTGGATCATCACTTCCTTTGCTGCCATCAGTGCAGAGAACATAAACTACTTCCCAACCTTTTCTGCACCATTGAGCTACTGTTCCTGAGCACCCATATTCTGCATCATCAGGATGAGCAACGACTACCATTGCTTTTTTATATTCTGGATTGGGATTACTATCTATTGGCATTTCTTAACCTTACTAATTTTTCTTTATTTTAAAAAATTTTCTATTTTTTCTTTAATTCTATTTATTCTCCAAAAAGCTCCGATATGGCCTAAGCCGTCTAATTTTAATAATTCGCTATCTTTAAACTTATCTGCGGAAGATTCAATCCAATTATAGTACGGATCTTCTGAGCCAGCGAACAACAAACATGGATTTAAATAATTTGAAATTATATCTTCTGCTCCTTCCCATTCATCTTGAGCTTCGTTAGATAATTTTAATCCATTCAAATCAAATTTTTCTTTAACAATTGGAGAAAGGTTTTCTTCTTTATAACTAATTATTTTTTTATGAGAAGAGGGAGGCTTGGAGTGCATACCACCAATGATCATTGAATTTATTCTTTCATTATATTTCCTTATTAATTCGTAACAAATTCTACCGCCCATTGAAAAACCAAATATTGAAAAATTATCAATATTATTTTCATTTAAAATTTTTATAATTACTTCTGATACATATGAAATATAATAATTTTCAATTTTATTTGGGCAAGAAGTTTTTCCGTGCCCAGTATAATCAAACATAATTAATGTATTGTTTTTATTCAAAATATCTACCCAACCTGATTTATGCCAATGAGTTGTGCTACTCATATAGGGATGGGCTAAGACAAGGGGTGGGCCTTGTCCTTCAATCTCATAGTAGAACTCGTTGTCTTCAAAATTAAAAATAGTCATTTAAAAAAATATTTAATTATCATAAAGTTCACCTGATCTCATATTAAATAATTTATCTCCAAATTTTTTCATTCTTTGATCATGAGTAGCAAGAACAACTGTTGTATTAAATTTTTTGCAAATATCCTTTATTTGCTCAAAAACAATTTCTGTATTAACTGAATCAAGCTGAGAAGTAGGCTCATCTGCCACTAAAATTTTTGGCTTTCTTACAAGTGCTCTAGCAACAGAAACTCGTTGTCTTTCTCCTCCGGATAATTCATAAGGCCTATGGCTCATTCTGTATTTTAAACCTAAAATTTCTAATATTTCTTCAGTTTTATTTTTTCTCTCCTTACCACCAATTCCCAAAATTCTTAAAGGTAATTCAACATTTTCATACGCTGACAACAACGGCATCAAAGCATGAGCCTGAAAAACCATACCTATCGTCTTTCTCCTAAGCTCATTAAGTTGATTTTTTGAAAAGCTTTTTATTGAATTTCCACTAATCAAAACTTCTCCAGAAGAGGGAAGGTCAATTCCTGAAACCATATTCAAAAGTGTGGTTTTACCAGCACCAGAAGGCCCAGAAATAATTATAAATTCACCATTTTTAATCTTTAAATTTACATTTTTTACTGCATCAATATCTCCACTTGGCAGACTAAAGGTTCTAGAAACTTTTTTAAGACTAATCATTTATTTCTTCCTTTTTAAAATCTTATTAAGACTTATTTTTGATTTATCAGAAGTTAGGCTTGCTTTAGAATCTATTCTTGATTTAGATAAAATTTCTTGAGGGATTTGAACTCCTCCAAAAGAATCAATTACTACATATTCATTTTTTGACCTTCTGCTTTTTAAAACTTCCTTAACAACTTTTCCATCTCTCATCCCAATAGACCTATTAACATGGTCTTCAATTTTAGGATCATGGGTAACAATTACCACCGTGGTGCCAAAGTTTTTATTTACATATCTCATTTTTTCTAAAACCATGTCACTAGTTTCGTCATCTAGTTCGCCAGTAGGTTCATCAGCTAAAAGTAAAGGAGGTTGGTTAGCGAGTGCTACAGCAATTGCAGCTATTTGTTGTTCTCCACCAGAGATATTTTCCGGCAATCTTGTCGAAATAGAATCAAGATTCAAAAACTCTATTAATTCTTTTACTTTCAACTTTCTTTCTTTGCCACTTAATTCCGATGCCATCATAGGAAGTTCAATATTACTAAATACGTCTAAATAAGGAACAAGATTTTTTCCTGTTTGCTGCCAAACAAATCCTACTTCTTTTTTTCTGTATTCAACGGCTTCTTTCTGGTTTATACCCAAGAGATCAAATTCACCTACATTAACATCTCCTGCAGATGGAGATTCATAGCCTGCTAAAATATTTAAGAGTGTTGATTTTCCACTACCTGAAGCACCAACTATTGATAATAATTCTCCGTACTCAATAGCTAAATCTACACCCCTCAATGCAACTACTTCAAGGTCAGAAACTTTAAATATCTTATATAAACCTGTGCAACTAATATGGTATTTATCTTCCAACATTCATCCTTACTTTAAATTAATCCTCATTGTATCGTTTATTGAAATTTTGAATACAGATAAAATTGTGTAGATTATTATCACTAAGAATAACAGCCCAACAGATCCAAAAACAATCCCAAAATCAAACCACTCAACAGAGTTTATCATCGGAGGCACAAGAGAATTTGAAGATTCAGGGCTTATCAAATATGGCATAACAGTTGAAGATAGCCTTGACCCCAATATTATGCCTAGTGCTAAAGCTAAGCCTATTACAAGAAATTGTTCAATTGCTATCAAAACTATTATCTGTATTCTTGAAATTCCGATACTTTTTAAAGTAGCAAATTCCAAGTTTCTTTTTTTGAATGAAACCCTTGAATGAATTAAGAACCCTACAACACTTACTAATGTTACAGCACCAAATGAAATTAGAAGTAAAGTTTGCCAACCAGCAAAAACTAAGGGGTCTATTTTTTGACCTTCAAGAGATTTCTCATTGCTGAATATTGACCCATAAGATATTTCATTACCTCTGAGTTCATTTACTACATTATTTAAAATTAAATCTTTGTCATTAATATTTTTTTGGTTCATAATCCAGATTTCATTTGCCTGTTCATCTCCTTGTTTCTTCCTAATATTTGCGCCGTTAATTACATCAGTTAGTTCTGCAATTACAAATGGTTCCGTGTCTGGGTATAAAGTAGGAAAGTAATTAACTGAATCAATAATTTTTATAGAAAACTCACTTGCCATTATTGTCACGGTAATAACATCACCAATCTTCGCATCAATATTATCTAAAAAGGTATCACTAACAATTACTTCGATTGGTTTGTCGGAATCATATTTTGAAAAGCCCCTGATCTGTCTCGTATCTCCATCAGTCCATTGGAACCTTAAAAATTCTTTGGTGTCTTTTGTTAGTATCAAGTTGTCTGATAATGACTGAGATGAAGTATTCAAAATATTCCATTCATCGCTAAAAAAGTATTCACTTAATGTTTTTTCAGGTTTTGGTATCCCCATTTCAACAGAACCATCAATTGATGAAATTTTATGGAAATCTATTGCTCCGGGCTCTAATGCTTTTGATGGGGAGGTTACAAAGATTGAGTGCAATGAAACAGGGTATTCTGGAATAAATGGTGCATTTCTTGGGTCGTCTTTCTTTGTTATTCCAAACCATCTTCCGGTTCTTATGTAAGGGTCAAGCAGTTCAGGTTTAATTGGGGTTATTACGTCACACCAATAATCATCATTTGATCTAAAAAATTCTATATTTGCCATCATTTCTAGAGCACAATCTGTTGCATTAAAATAAGCTGTGTAGAATCTGGAATTAGCGTCAGATAATTTAGCTGCAATAATTAAGTGGGGAGACCCACCAGCTCCATGATAATTTGATACCCTTGATGGCTCAAGAATTAACCTCAATTGAATTCCAAGCAAATCAGCATCTTCATGCAATTCTATTGGTTCGTAATCTATTGAATTAATTTTAGATGAAACTGAATTAAGACTTTCTGTAAAGTCATCTCTCCAAAAAATATTATCATTTGAGAGCTTTTTTGAGTCAATAGATAGCAAGGTAAATGAAGGTCCTAGCACTGATGCCTTTACTCTTTCTGATGACCTATGCGCCTCAATTACATTTTCATTAAATGACAAGCTATTTATGTTCTTGCTGTCACCATTCCATGGAATATTTAGTCCATCTATCCTGAATTCTGAACCAACTCTATAAGAAACTGTATCTTCAATGCTTCTATCTAAAGTTGCTTTAAAGCTTGATGTAAACATACCTAAAGCAGCTGCAAGGATAATCAATAGCGACATCCTAGAATATGTATTAGAGCTTCTTCCAATATGCCAAAGACTTAATACTACCCAGGAGGGAATAAAATTTGATATATATCTTAAAGAAAGCAGCATTGATAATCCACGAATGAGTAAAGGAAAGATTCTCAATAACACTATACCTGCACCAAGCAAAATAAATGACGGCATTAATAAAATGATATTTGCAATAATGCTCTCACCAATTAGATTTTGAACAAAGACTGATTGTGATTGAGAAATTTGCCACATTAATAAAAGCGCCAACAAAAGAAACCACATATCTAGATAATACTTTTGAATAAAGTTTGGCTCTTCTCTTTCATCAACAGAGGAGATTTTTAATTTGCTTCTTAAAAAGAAAAATGTTGGAATCACAACTGCAGAAAGTGACACTAAACCACCAAGGCCTGAAAACAAGAATGATGTAGATGTTATTCCAACATAAACATTACTGTCGTTTAGCATTTCAGAAAGCCATGGAAGAAATGATGAAATTTTTATAGTTAAAAAAGCTACGTAAGGCCCAAGAATAGCTACTATTATGGCCATTACCATAAATTCCAAATTAAAAATTAAATAAATTTGCCTTAAGCTAGCTCCTCTTGAACTTAAAAAAGTTATCTCTTCTTTTTGGTCTTCAACTATTAAGCTGACAAGAGAAAATACAAAGAAAATAATTACTACAGAAATAAGAATTAATATTGTTTTCATTGGTATAGCAGCAGTTGAAAGATTGCTATCAAACAATTCCAAAGATTCAACCATCCCAGTATTAAATGAAAAATTGTCATATTTTGATGAGAGCAATGGCGGGCTGTCTACGATAATAGAATTAATTTTACTTACTTCAGTTGAATTTATTTTTTCTTCTTCTATGTCAGTCATCCAAAAAAGGTCTGAGTCCATGCTTATAAATTTATTTCCTAAATTTGAAAGTTCGTTTATGTCCTTAATAATTAGATTTGCAAAGATGAATGAAGAATCTTCTTGGATGAAGTTATTTGAATAAAAATTATTAAAACTTTCATTTTTAGATAATGAAAAGAAACCAAGAACAATTACGTTGACTATTGGGTCAGGCTCGTCCCAATAAGCTTCAATTTCCAGTTTTTGGCCAGATGAGATATTAAATAGATTTGCAATATCTTTATCGATATAAATACCGATCTCATTTTCATCTGAACTAAATGAGGTTTGTTCAAAATTTATTAGATCTTTTTCATCAGCATCTTCAAAGAATGAAAAATAGTATCTTTTACAAATATCAACGGCTCTGTTTTCTAATATTTGTTGAGAAGAATTACATAATGAAGATTGCCGAGAGGTTGCACCCTTTTCCATTTCTTCGCCTGTTTTGCCCCATTCTAGAGGGAGAAAAGTAGAAGTCTTTGTTCCATAAAAATTTTGATTTGCATATTTATTTAGCGGATTTGTCAGTGTAGCTTCTATATCATTCTTAAGTATTAAGTATTTTTCTCCCATCAATGGTTTTTCAGAAGAAGATATATTTACATTTAATTTTTCCGAAGAAATTTTAGATAATTCAAAATCTAAAGCAATATCTCTTAGTGAATCGAAATACATTATCGATCCCGACATTGTTGTGCTTGATAATAACATCCCAGCAAACACAACGGTAAGAAATTTCCATCTATGTAAATATCTTTTTAAAATTAGTCTTGATAACATTAATTTGCCTTTTTAATTAATTCTGAAACTTTCATTCTTGTGGATAAAAGTGAAAATATTAATGAACAAGTAAAGTATAAAATAGACAAAACTATTATTGCACCAATTACATTAATCCATGAAATTACTAATGTTTCAGGGAAGCTTGTCTTAGTGCTAATATCCAGTGACATTACTAGCTGGTTTAATATCCTAGAAATAAAAACCCCAGATGTCAGGCCAATTAATATTGCTGAAATTATAACAACACCATATTCAAAAAATGACATCACAAATCTACTTATTGGAGAAATACCAATAGCATCATTTATTGCATTATCTTGAGAAGATTGAATTTCATTAGCGATATAAAATCCAATAACTCCAATTGAGATTAAAATTATAAATGCCCATAAACTTATAATTGATATTCCTTTCCAACTAATTACTGCAGTAGCGGTTACTAGTGAATTTTGCTCAATTAAAGATTTGTCTTTTATAGTTGATAAAGGAAAATTTTCTTCAATATATTTTGAGGAATTTTCTTGAAACCCATCATCAATTAAGACTACAAGTTCATTAGGTCTAAAGCTTTGGAGTTTAGTAAGCTCCATATAGTTTTTTAATAATTTAAGATCTGCAATTAAAAAACTATCGTATTTTTCAGAAGTTCCCGAAAAATAATTAATCTCTCTTTCTATTTTCATAGGAATATAGCTTCCGGAGGCATTAAAAATAAATTTTTCGCCGATCTCAATTTCTGTTTCTTCAATAAATTTATTATTAACAATTACTGGAATTCCCTGATCGTAATTACTTAGGTACATTCCTCTTATTCCCTTTGTAGACCCATTTCCAAGATTAAGTATCAGGCCTTCCGAGTTATAACTTATAGTGGAATCAAAACCTTCGGATGTGGGGAGCTCTGTCCAATTTAATGACTTATCAAATGGTATAGTTTTTACCAAATTATTATTAGAGTTTATCAATTCAATTGAGCTTAAATTAAGCTCAAAAGGTTTTGAATTATCTTCGCTGGAAGGCTCATAAACTTCAACAGCAATTAGTCTTGCTGGATATTTAATATTTTTTAATTCCACTGAATTTATTGTCCACTTTTTTGACTCAATCTGACCAAGACTTAAGGCAGTAATTCTTGAATCAGAACCTTTAACAACCACCCACAAAAATGAATCTTCTAAATCTTTATTAGCATAATTCTTAATATTAATTTTAGATATCTCTTCCTCAATTAATATGCCTGGGCTATATTCTTCATTGATCCATCCTGAAAAAACTATGCTTTTATTTTCATTAAAAAAATCGTCTCTTGACCAAGTTATATCTATTAAATTTTTATCGACGCCTAGCAATTGTGATTCTGTACCAGATCCTGTTGTGCCAATATTGCCAGTTAGGCTATTCATTTTCCCTACCTTGTTAACTCCTTTTTGGAGATTTAAACCTTCAATATATTCATCTTCAATCCCAAATGGGCTGCTTTCCGAGATTCTAAAATCACTCATTGTAATGAATGAAGATTTATCTTTCTTACTTTTTTCTAAAGAGCCTTGCAAGCTTGAAATAACTATAAAAGAAGCAATTCCTAAAGAAATTATGAGGAAAAACCACATGTACCAACCTGAGTTCTTGGATAATTTTTTTGAACTCAAATATATTGGGGTAAAAGCAACTCTTCCAAAAATACCCAAAAGCCCAAACAATATTGGCAAAATCCTTATAAATAGCATTGCAAGAAAAATCATTAGCGCAGAAGGTATAAGAAGAAAAGTGTATTGACTTAAAGACGAATTTTCTCCAATTGAGCTTATAACTCTCATCCTTAATTCAAAGAAAATAAGAATAGCCCCTATGCCCAAAAAAATATCTAAAAAATATTTGGTAAAAACATTAGCCCTAATTTTTGAAACAACCATAGACAATCTTTTTGAATTTATTAATTGATTATTTAATGAGACATAAAATATAAAACTAAAAAAGCTAGCAATAATTAGAAAACCAAATGAAATTAATGCAGAATTAATATTTATATAAAATATATCAATTCCTTTTGGATCAATTTTTAAATACTCCTTTATTACCAAAAGGATTGTTAAATTACTTATGAAAGGGGCTATTATCATCACTGGAATTCCCAAAAATAACCATTCGTAAAAAAAGTATTTAACTACTCCAAATTTTGAAACACCTCTTAGAAAAAGATAATTAATTTCTTCTCTTCTCTCCTGATTAATTAAATATGAAAACATTATTAGTAATGTTGAACTAAATATTCCTAATAGTGAAAAAATAATTAAAACGGGTGCCCTTACAAAGTTCATTTCTTTAATAGTGTTCTCAGTAATTCTATCGAGCTGTGTTAAGACTACTGCCTGAGGGAACGATATTAGCATATTATTTTCGAAATTATTTATTTTGCTCAAATAATTTGTTCTAATATTTTCTGTTAATTTATTATGATCAATATCTAAATACCACCAAGCCCTTACAGGCAACCCTTTGGTTAGTGGCTCCAAGTATTCAAAGTAATCATTTTGATTCATTGCCAACACAAGTGGTAACTGACAAGTCATGCATGGTGAGGGAGGTAAAAATAGCTCTTCATAGTAACCAAACAGTTCATTTTGATCAATTTCTTCAAAGTAACCTTCTATAATTAATTCTAAATTTTTGTTTTCTATTTTTTCTTCTGTACCATCAATAAATTTTTCTAGTTGCTCAACATTCAAAATTTCAAAGAAGGAAATTCCCTGCTGAATTTGTAAAATTGTTTCGTCATTAGAGTCTTTAAAAAGGTCTTCTTTGGAGAATCCTTGAGCCTCATATTCCTTAATAAAACTCTTTAAGTTTTTTTTAGTTTCATTTAGGCCAGCATCAAGGTTTTTTGAACCTTTTATTGAATTTGCAACTATCTTGTCTCCTATTTTAAGCCCAAGCTGATCTAATCTTTTTTTGGGGCCCGTTACTCCTATGTAATTATCAGGCAATTCGTTTAATTTATCTTTTAAATCTACAAAGTTTTCTTCTTTATCCATGGAAACAAATTTTAATTTTGAAGCTGTCCTATTATTGTTGGGCGTCTCCTTGCCCCAAAAATATTCTGTAGACTGTATTGCAGAAGATTGCTCTATAAATAGTTCTGATAAATTTTCATTAGCAAGACTGTTAATAATTGAACTATTTTCATCAAACGAATCTTTTATAAGTGGTTGGCTACCAGTAGTGAGACTTATATTTCTTGTTGTGGGGGGAGTTTGATTTAAACCCTCCTCATATATCCTCGTCTTTACCCAGCCTAAGTATGTTGGCCCAGAAATGATAAAAGTATTTGCGATTAGAAATGAAATCCAAAGAAGTGATAATAATTTCCATTGATTTTTTGCTCTATTAAAAATATATCTAAACATAACAAATTAATTGGCTAAAAAAATTATTTATTTTTTCTAGCTTTGTAGACTGTATCTAAGTCTTTATCCCCTCTTCCGCTAACCATCAAAACTAATTTCTCGCCCTTCTTTGTTTTGTTAATAAATTTATCCAAAAAACCAATTGTGTGAGCTGGTTCAAGTGCGGGTATAATCCCTTCAGTAACGCTGAGTAAATCGAATCCATATAGAGCCTCTTCATCAGTTGCTGAAAAGTATTCAGCTCTTCCAGAGTCTTTTAAGTAACTGTGCTCAGGACCAACGCCTGGATAATCAAGTCCTGCGGATATAGAATGTGCTTCATTAACTTGCCCTTTATCATCTTGCAAAAGATATGAATAAGAACCATGAAGCACTCCTGGGGTTCCTTTAGACATTGTTGCAGCATGCTCACCTGAATCAACTCCATTTCCTGCTGCCTCAACACCTATTAATTTTACTGATTTATCTTCAAAAAATCCTGAAAAAATTCCAATTGCATTACTTCCGCCGCCTACACATGCAAGAACATAATCTGGCAAACCACCATACTGTTGAATCATTTGATATCTTGTCTCATCGCCTATTATTTTTTGAAAATACTTAACTATTGATGGGTATGGGTATGGACCAACTGCGCTTCCAATAATATACATTGTATTTTCAACATTTGTTACCCAATCTCTTATAGACTCATTTACTGCGTCTTTTAATGTTTTGCTGCCACTTGTTACCGGCTCTACTTTTGCACCCAAAAGTTCAATTCTATAAACATTTGGTGCTTGCCTTTTTATATCTTCTTCTCCCATGTAGATAACACATTCAAGTCCTAATAAAGCACAGGCTGTTGCAGTAGCTACACCGTGTTGACCAGCACCAGTTTCAGCTATTATCCTTTTTTTTCCAAGCCTTTTTGCTATGAGACCTTGTCCTAGGGCATTATTAATTTTGTGCGCTCCTGTGTGAGCTAAATCCTCTCTTTTAAGATATATATTTGCTTTTCCGTACTTATTTGTTAAGTTTTCAGCAAAATAAAGCGGCGTTGGTCTCCCGACAAAGTCTCTTTGCAAGATTTTTAATTCAGTATTAAATTCTTCGTCTTGTATATACTTTTTAAATGACTCTTCAAGCTCACTTAAAGCTGGCATAAGAGTTTCAGGCACAAAGCTTCCGCCATAATCCCCAAAATTTTTATCAAGATTTCTTTTGGTGTTATTAATTGTCATATATATATTCTATATCAAATTAGAATCTATAAAAATTTTTTAGTCGCAAGCTCCACCAATCCCAGTACAATTTGACCACATAGCATCGAGCTTACTTGAACCAACTGCTAATTGTTGTCCAATAACTCGACTGCCACCCACAGATTGAACTTGAGCAAAAATTACTCCAAGCACATTACCTTCATAGTCAATGATTGGGCCCCCACTGTCTCCAGGGTCTGCACCAGTATTTACAACAATTATTGGCAGCAAGTCATCAGAATAAATAGCTCCATCTAATATTTGGTATTTTTGTGAATTTCCATACTGAGTTGAATTTCCAAGCTGATTAAAAATTGAAACTATAACTCCGTGCCTAACTGCAGGATAATTTGCTACTCCAGTAGAATATCCTATTTGAAAAACTGCTGTTCCATTGTCGGATGAAGTGGTAGTTTTTGTTTTTAAAGGTGTTGCTCCATGATTTTCACATTTAACTAATGCTAAATCTAAATCAGCATCCCAAGATTTTACTAGGCCTGTCTTTGATGTTATTGAACCATCATTAGAAGGGACGTAGATTTTTACTTGGTTTCCAGATCCAGAAATAACATGTTCATTTGTTACCAAATAGTCTTTTGAAATTGCCCAACCAGTTCCTACATTATTTCCATGTTCAATTTTAACCACAGAATTTCTATATCTTTCGTATAAATCGTTAACGTCCATACCTTTATTTGGAGAAGGGGTAGCATATGGATTATCTAATAATTTTTTAATGTCTTCTTCAACATCAATTAGTGCTATTGGTGTTGGTGTTGGAATTGGGGTTGGGTAAGCCATTGGTGTTGGTGTTGGAATTGGGGTTGGGTAAGCCATTGGTGTTGGTGTTGGAATTGGAGTTGGAGCTGGAGCTGGAGTTGGAGTAGGATAGGAACTCATTAATTTGTCGAACTCTTCATTAATTTTCATCTCAATTTCTTCATCACTAGGTCCACATGAAATAATTAAAATAGATATAAAAATAATTGTAAAAACTTTTACCAAACCAAAGCCTGCCCGTCTCTTCTGGGATCTACAGCTGCACCAATTAATCCTTTTTTGTCCAAACTAATCATTCCTTCGCTTCCCTTGCCTTCCCACGCACCACACATTTCAACGTTATGACCAAGTGATTCTAATTTTCTTTTTATATCAACTCCGAATCTTTCTTCTATATTAATGTGAGTTTTGATACTGTGTGGAATTGTTGATTCGGTCAGGTTTTGATAATGAGTCCATCTTGGCATGCTTACTGATTCGCCAACTTTAAAATTAAAGTCTATGAAAGATGATATTGTTTGCATGTTAGTTTGGACTTGAGTATCTGCTCCAGGAGTTCCACAAATAAGCCTCAGATTTTCTTTGCCACCATCTTCTTCAAAAACCATAACGGGATTCATAGTATGCCTAACCCTTTTGCCTGGCACCAAATTATTCACATGATTTTTATCAAGATGCCAATAAGTCATCCTGTTGTTCATGAGTATGCCGGTCCCTTCAACTACATCTCCTGAACCCCATTGCGTTTGAATACTTTGCAATTGAGATACTGCATTTCCAAAACTGTCCAAAATACAAAAATAAGTTGTATCTCCGACTTTGTCAGGTAAATAATTTATTTCAAGGTCACTGTCTTTGATCCTTTTACTTAAACTTATTCTTTTGAATTGCGAAAATGCATATTCTTTACTTAAAAGCATATCAACAGGAATTTCAGCATATTTAGGGTCAGCTAAATATTTTTCTCTATCATAAAAAGCTAACCTTTTTGCTTCGGCCATTGCATGTATTGCGGTGTAACTACCAGGTTTTAGTACCGAAGGATCAAAATTTTCAATAATATTTAATTGTTGCAATAATGTTATTCCGCTGGAATTTGGAGGAGACTCGTAAACTTTATATCCTCTGTAAACAGTACTAATTGGATCGACAATTTCTGCATTAAAATTTTCTAAATCCTTTTTAGTAATATACCCGCCTTTTTCATTAGAATAATTGACAATCCTTTCAGCAATTTTTCCTTTATAAAATGCGTCTGATCCATTATCTGCAATTAAAGAAAGTGTTTTTGCGAGATCTTCGTTAATGATTTTTTCACCAAATGACTTAAGCTTATTGTTTTCTCCCCAGATCTTCATAGATGAATCAAACTTATTCATTTCAGATTCAATTTCAAGAGAATGGCTCTGATCTTCACTTAATGGAATACCTTCAGAGGCCGCAATTATTGCCGGCTTTAAACATTCTTTAAGAGAAATACTGCCTTTAGCTTCATGCATCTTTATTACTCCACTAACAAGTCCTGGCACAGAAGATGATTTTATACTTTTGTAATTTATAAAATCCTTTACTTGACTGGAAAGTTCTGGTGCAGGTCCTGTAGCATTTATTACAGATACTTTATCTGCTAATTTATCAAACATCATTATGAATCCATCACCACCAATTCCGGACATTTGAGGTTCAACTACTCCAAGCATAAAACTTACTGCACAAGCTGCATCAAATGCATTTCCACCTTTATTCAAAATATCTCTACCAACCATAGAAGCTAACCAGTGATTAGTTACAACGGAAGATGTATATCCAACCATATTTGGATTGATTGAACCTAAATTTTTTCCATGTGGCAAATTGTGTGTCATAATTCCTTAGTAGAAACATTATATACTTGATTGAAAAAAATTGATTCTTGAGCAATGAGTAATTATCTAGATGTAGAAAATTTAATAAAAAGTCGTAGAGACACGAAAAACTTTCTATCAAAAAAAATTTCTAAAAAAAGTATTTCAAAGATTCTTGAAATGGGAGTGTGGTCTCCAAATCATAGAATGACAGAGCCATGGACATTTGTGCCTATAGAAAAAAACTCTCCTACAAGGAAAAAAATTGCTAATGATATTGAAAAATATGTTTTACAAAATTCTAAAAATTCAAACAAGAAAACAACATCTCAATCTGCATTTAAATCCAAAGAAGATTTTGAAAATTGCCCATACATTGTTTATGTTTTCTCAAAAAAAGGAAGAAATAAGGAAGAGACTCTTGAAAACTATGCTTCTACATCAATTTCGGTTCAAAACATGTCATTGTATGCTTGGTCAACAGGGATTGGTATTCACTGGTCAACTGGAAAACCATGCAAGGTTGAAGGGCTATATTCTAGGCTTAATATAGATCAAACATTCATTCTGGTTGGTTGTTTGTATATGGGTTATATTAAATCGAAAAATAAACTTTCGGCTAAGCCTAGAGCCTCATTCGAAGAAAAAACCATTTGGCTATAATTATTAATTTAATTTCTTTAGTAGATTAATTGATAACTTTTAAAAATTTGAAAATTGCATAAAATAAAAATGTAACCACCATATCAACTAGATGAGTTAAGAATAAAAATGACTGAAAAATATAAAAACTTTATTAACAATAAATGGGTTGACCCAGTAACAGAAAAGTACTTTGAAAGCACAAGTCCAGCAAATAATGATGAAATTTTAGGATTGTTTGCAAGTTCAAATGCACAAGACGCTAATTTAGCAATAAATAGTGCTTACGACGGTTTTCAAAGTTGGAAAAAAACATCTCAAATAGCACGAGGTGAATATCTTTATAAAGCTTCATCTTGGTTAGAACAAAACTCATCTAAATACGCAGAGGCAATCACAAAGGAGTGTGGTAAATCTATATTGGAAGCAAATGGTGAAGTTGGCAGATCAATAGCATTATTAAAATATTATGCCGCCCAAGGGTCTGACCCAATGGGTGATGTTGTTCCCTCTGTAAATCCAAATATACTTCTTTACACTACAAAAGTTCCTATTGGCGTAGTAGGGCTGATTACTCCTTGGAATTTTCCACTTGCTATTCCGATTTGGAAAATGGCACCAGCTATAGTTTTTGGAAACACAATTGTCCATAAACCAGCATCATCAACACCATTACTTGGCAAAATGATTGCCGAAATGTGGGAAGCATCTGGCCTTCCAGGAGGGGTTTATAATTTAGTTACAGGTTCAGGTTCTGAATTAGGAGACTCGATAATTGATCATCCTTACACATCAGCATTAAGTTTTACAGGCTCAACGTATATTGGTCAAAGTATTGCTGTAAAATGTGCAAAAAATGGAATGAAATATCAACTAGAAATGGGTGGAAAAAATCCAATCATTGTTATGCCTGATGCTAATTTAGAGCAAGCTGCTGAGATAACATTATCAGGTGCAATGAAGTACTCTGGTCAAAAATGTACAGCTACTTCAAGAGCAATTGTTTCAAAAGAAATAAAAAA
>Ga0208130_1000424_pt1 | contig 22422 bp, 19 predicted proteins | sample ETNtaG_31_FD_185771 | JGI IMG/M metagenome (GOLD analysis project Ga0208130, IMG submission 185771) | Marine microbial and viral communities from oxygen minimum zone, Eastern Pacific Ocean - ETNP201310SV78 (SPAdes) (version 2) | ecosystem: Environmental > Aquatic > Marine > Oceanic ...
TATACCTCCCAAACAAATCAATTTTTGCGAAACACAATAGAATAAAGGGATACAAGCTATCTATGATTAATGATCCACAATGGTATTCAGTGCTTCCTCCAATCATTGCAATTATCTTAGCAATTAAAACAAAACAAGTTATTCCTTCTCTATTTGCTGGAATTTGGATTGGATGCACGCTCTTATATGAATTCAACCCCTTGAGAGGTTTGGCTGAAAGTTTTGAGGGAATAATTAATGTCTTCAGCGATTCTGGAGATACCAAAGTTCTCATATTCACGCTGCTAATCGGAGCTTTAATTAACACCATAGAGAAGTCTGGCGGTGTTGGCGGATTCGTTAAATTTTTAGAAAATCGCAAATGGGTTCATACAAAAATCAGAGCACAATTGCTTGCTTGGGTTACAGGTATCGTTATTTTTATTGAGTCTAATATTACTCTATTGGTTGCTGGTTCTGTAAGTAGACCTTTATTTGATCGTTACAAAATATCCAGAGAAAAACTGGCCTATCTTATTGACGCTACATCGGCACCTGTTTGTGTCATGGTTCCATTGAATGCCTGGACAGCAGTAATCATTGGATTAATAGCCTCAACTGGCATTGAGAATGCCTTCGGTGTCTTTGTAAAATCCATTCCTTATAACCTTTATGCTATCTTCGCAATCATTCTGGCTTTTGTTGTTATTTTAAAGAAAATAGATATTGGTCCGATGAAACCAGCTGAAATTAGAACATCAAATGGAAAGTTAAGCTGGCAAGAAAATGAGGGGAAAGAAGCTCTGAATGCTATGGAGGAAAAAAATTCTTATAGCCAAAAAGATGCTGTCTTCATGATTTTTCCCATTTTGACAATGACGTTTGCCATGCCAGCTGGATTATTTTTGACTGGAGACGGAAATTTAATGAAGGGCAGTGGCTCTACAGCAATATTCTGGTCTATATGTGCGGCTCTTTTTGTTTGTTGGTGTATGTTGCTCTCCCAAAAAAGAAGCAATGTGAATGAATTAATGAAATTATTTATGGAAGGAGCTGGAAATTTATTGCCTATTGCTGCAATCCTCTTAATGGCACTTGCTTTAGGTGATGTTGCTAAACTTCTTGGAACCGGACCTTATGTTGCGGATGTCGCTGGAGCGAATGTGCCCTATATTTTTCTCGCGCCACTTGTTTTCCTTGTATCTGGATTTATTGCATTTTCTGTTGGTTCAAGTTGGGGTACTTTTGCCATTATGATACCGATCGCACTTTCTATTGCTTCAAACTTGGATTTATCAACTTCATTGATGCTCGGCGCTGCATTATCGGGAGGAATTTTCGGTGATCACGCTTCACCCATCAGCGACACAACGGTTGTGGCTTCAATGGCCGCTGGCACTGATCATATTGAACATGTGAGAACACAATTACCTTATGCGTTAATTGCTGGCTTTATTTCAATAATTGGCTTTATTTTACTCAGCATCATTCCATAATCCGCTGTATAAATACGTTACTGGGCCAGACATAGATACTTTTTGTTCGGCCTGTAGCTCGATAATCATCTTACCAGCGGCCATAAGTACATTGATTTTCTTATTTGATGTTAGGCCCTTTTTGTATGCAGCATATACTGCAACGCATGCACCAGTTCCGCAGGCGGCAGTCAAACCTGCCCCTCTTTCAAAAACCTTTAGCCTTATGTTTTCACTGTCCAGAATCTCGGCAATTCCGACATTAACTTGTTTTGGAAAGAGTTTATCTTCTTGTATTACTGGCGCCCATTTTTCTATGTCAATAGCATCAATCTTATCAACAAAAAAAGTAATATGAGGATTTCCTATATTGGTTATTACGCCATCCTTTAATGGTCCAATCTCAATTTCGGGTTGCAGGGTATTTATGTTCATAGAGAGTGGGATATTTTCTGGTTTTACTGTTATACGACCCATTTCACATTTCACCCAATCATCATCGATTAAGTAGCATTTTAAAATACCGGCAAGTGTCTCGATTTTTATTTTTTTTCTATTAAATTCTTTCATTAGTAACCAAGCAATGCATCTGGTCGCATTTCCACATGCCTCAGCCTCAAAGCCATCAACGTTAATAATTCTCATGAATGCATCTGCATGACTGGATGAATTCTCAATGATGATTACCTGATCGACACCAATGCCCAATTTAGAGTCGCATATTCTCATAATTTCATTTTTTTCTGGCACAAACGGTTCTTGGCGAGCATCAAAAATTGCAAAATGATTCTCTAAGCCATGCATCTTGATGAAGCTTCTGCCTTTATTTTTCTGATCACTCTTTGGGTGCCAGAGTAAATTCATTTTTTCTTCGTTCATTTTTAAATGAGTATTTTTATTTAAAAAGTTTTATTATTTTTAGTTGTTTGATATAAATCAATACTACATTAGAAACCTCAATTGGGTGAGATGTGACTGAAAAATTGTTCATTGAAAATGCTTATACAAACTCTGAGACGTCTATTGTCAAGGAGTGCTATCAGAATGAAGTCATTCTCGATAAAACCATCTTCTATCCCTTAGGGGGAGGTCAGCCTGGTGATACGGGTACATTTAAATGGGGACATAAAGAAGCAAAAATTATCAATACTTACTCTAATCAAGATAACTCAATAGTTCATATTGTTGATGAGAGTGACCCTATTCCAACCTCAGGTGAGAGTATTGATATTTCCATTGATTGGGAAAAAAGATACCTCCACATGAGAATGCACACAGGTTTGCACCTTCTTGGCTCGATTCTTAAATATGGGGTGACTGGAGGCAACATTTCAGCAGCGAAAAGTCGACTAGATTTTGATATGGAAGACGCAGTCGATAAAGAGTATGTGAACGCCGAATTGGAAAAACTTGTTGATGCTGATCACCCAATTTCTTCTTCCTGGATCACTCAAGAAGACCTTCAAAATAATCCAGAAATGATCAGAACAATGTCGGTTAGACCTCCAAGCAATGCAGAAAAAATTAGGTTAGTCAAAATTGGAAATATTGATCTTCAGCCATGTGGTGGCACACATGTTAATTCTACAGCTGAAGTGGGTAAAATTAGATTAGGGAAAGTGGAAAAGAAAGGCAAAAGAAACCGTCGTGTTAATATAGAATTAGGTGATTAACAAGATTCACAGGTTAACCACTTATAACTGGAGAAAATAATGGCAATTAAAATGACAAGACGATTGGTTCTGGGTGGTTTGGCAGGAAGTCTTGCATCAATCTCGATGCCATCTATAACAAATGCAAGAGTCGGACCCCTAGATAATATAGTCCGTCTTAGCTCAAATGAAAATCCTTACGGTCCAAGTAAAAAAGCATTAATGGCGGCTTCTCAAGCATCATCCATGGGAGCGTATTATCCTGGAAAAATTGCAATGGAGTTAAAAAAAGCAATCGCGGAGAAAAATAATTTAAATATGGATCAAGTGGCTCTTAGCTCTGGTTCTAATGAAGTGCTGTCCGCTGCTGTTGTTGCATGGGGAAAAGAAGGTAAAATTTTGAGCCCGGATTTTACTTATGACTTACATCTTCGCTACGCTGAGGGAACTGGAACTGAAGTAGTTCGCTTGCCTTTAGCTTCTGACATGTCCATTGATTTGGATGCTTTGGAAAATGCCATCGACGATTCAATCAGTATGGTTTATGTATGCAATCCAAACAATCCCACTGGAAAAACAATAGATGGAAATACTCTTCGTGATTTCTGTATGCGAGTGGGGAAAAAAACAACGGTGATAATTGACGAGGCATACAATGAGCTCACACAAAATCCTGAATACTCATCGATGGTAGACTTAGTAAGAGAAAATCAAAATATTATTGTGACCAGAACATTCTCAAAGTTGTATGGTATGGCAGGCATGCGAGTCGGTTATGCTCTGGGAAGATCTGATCTAATTAATATTGTTGGAAATCACGTAATGGCGTGGCCCAATATCGTCGGACTGGCAGCTGCTCATGCAACGTATGCAGAGGATGATTTTATAGAATTCTCACTAGAGAAGATCAATCAGGGAAGAGAGATATTGAACTCCACTTTTAAAATGCATGACATAAAACCTCTCCCTTCCGAAACAAATTTCGTTTTTGCTGATATTGGAAGATCAGTGAATAAGTTTGAGCCAAAACTTCGCGAAAGAAATATTCAAGTGCATCGTGCTTATTCTCTTTATCCAAACCACCTCAGAGTAAGCCTAGGAAAAATTGAAGATCTTATGAAATTTAGGAAGGTTTTTTCCGAAGTCTACACATCTTAATTTATCTAATCTTCGGTGAATAGAGCTCTGCTTCGCTCGGACTGATTTGTGAGACTTTAAAATTCCAATCAGTAAAAGAAGAACTGATTCTTAGACGGTATCTTCCACTCTCATTAAATAACTTAACACCATTACCAGCGTACTTTGTTTTGAAAATTCTTCCTATCATAAACCCTGTTTTTGCATCTACCAGTGAAATTTCTAATCCCATGTTCTCGCGATAATTACTATTTATACGCCAGTCAAGGATCCAAGGTGCTTTTACTTCGAATTCTGAGGTAGTTATTGACTGACTACCTGAGAATTCTCTTACAAGACTCTCTGGACGTGTTTCAAAACTGGTAAATGTCAAAAAAATTAAAAGCTGGATTGATAATATTTTCTTAACTTGATATCGGTTTACTTTTAATAGTTTCATAATTCTATGTATTTGATGCTATTGATTCTTAAATTATATAGATATCATGCATTAAAATTAACAAATTAGTTAAATTCAGGCATAATTCTCACTCTTAATTTTCATGAAATTTTTATACATTAAATGAATAACGTCCATTTCCAAAATAGAGGAATGATGCTTCTGAATAGCATCATTATAGTAAGTTATTTACTAATGAGTGTGGGAACATCTTTTGCACAAAATAATAGTAAAAAAATTCTATTGGTTGTGGATGACTCTAAACCAATTGAAGTCCAAAAGATGCCAGATGATGTCGACATTAAAATTGATGGAAAAATTGATGAAGCCGCATGGAAAGAACTGAATATATATGATCCATACAAAGTGACCAATCCGGATACGTTAGAAGAAACAAAATATGAAACGAAAACCCGTTTTTTTTATACCTCTGAAGGTTTATATCTTTCTATGGAAATGGAGCAACCAAGGGATACTCACGTAAAACGTTATTTATCAAGAGATGACTGGCAAACCAAATCGGACAAAGTTGGCTTAACCATAGATACCTCTGGAGAAGGAAAATATGGGTATTGGTTTTCGCTGGGTTTAGGAGACTCAGAAGGCGATGGGACTCTCATGCCAGAGAAAATATATTCTTCAGACTGGGATGGCGCTTGGTATGGTGCAACATCCGATTCAAATGATGGATGGTCAGCAGAATATTACATTCCATGGTCACAGGTCGCTATGCCAAAAGATGCTGATGATAGAATAATTAATATTCATACTGTCCGAGAAGTTGCCCATCTTAATGAGGAATGGTCATGGCCTCCCGTGCCAGACTCAGTCCCTCAATTCATTAGTTTATTTCAACCAGCTAGAGTGAATAACGTCAATCTAAAACAACAGTGGAGTGTGTTCCCTTATGCATCATCCTCTTACGATAGAATTGACAGTGAATCACTCACAAAAGTGGGGGCTGACTTCTTTTGGCGCCCTTCAACGAATGCTCAATTCACTGCCACAATAAATCCTGATTTTGGCGCTGTTGAAGCTGACAATGTTGTAGTTAATTTATCAGCGAATGAAACATTTTTTCCTGAAAAAAGACTTTTTTTTCAGGAAGGCAATGAAGTTTTTGTTGCAACACCAAGAGCCAGCGATTATGTCTGGGGTGGAAGAAGCAAAGTTACCGTCATAAATACAAGACGTATTGGAAGTAGACCTGATCTTCCAGATGTTCCTGAAGGGGTGAGTTTTTCAAAGAGAATAAAAAAGACTACAAAAGCTGATCTAAATGGAGCCCTAAAGACAACAGGGCAAATTGATAAGTTCCGCTATGGAATTCTTCTGGCATCAGAAGATGAGACTGATCTTTTAGCAGACAATAATCAAATTTATAATCAGGTTGGTCGAGACTATGGTGCTTTTAGATTGCTCTATGAAAACACAGATAATGGTGATACCAGAGGACTGGGATTCATCTCAACAACAGTATCCAAACCGGGAAAAGATTCGGTTGTTAATGCAGCAGATATTCATTATTTGAGTGAATCTGGCATATGGAAGACAGATGGACAATATATTCATACCAACACTGAAGAATATGGTTCGGGTAAGGGTGGATTCTTAGATATTGTATATGCACCAAAACAAGGAATCAGAAATCAACTCAAAATGAGTGTTTTTGATAAAAATATGGAAATAAATGATTTTGGATTTAATCAAAGAAAAAATATTAAAGATATTCAGTACAACTATACTTCCATCAATTCAGATCTAAAAAGATTCCGAAATACCCAAGTTGGTGCGTACTTGAGATACGGTGAAAATTTCAGTGGTCATCGAATATCCAATGCAATTGGAGGAAATGTAGATATCACTCTGAATAATCTCAATCAAATACAAGCCTCATTTGCTCATTGGCCTACGCGTTTTGAGGACAGAGAAAGTTATGGTAATGGTACTTTCAAGCTCAGACCCAGACAAAGACTCAGATTTGAATATAGAACCAATCCTTCCGAAACATTCTCCTATGGGGGAACTCTGACGTACCAAGCAGAAGATATGAAGGGTAGGAAAGCCGAAGGTGAGCTTGAATTCACTTGGTATCCTCAAAGCAATATCAGTTTTGAGACGGAATTAAAATATGTAGATGGCAGCGGAGGCTGGCTTCTTCACCAACAAGAAAAAGATTTTACTTCATTCTTCCACCAAAAATGGGAAACAGAGTTCAAATTTAATTACTTTATAAATGCCAAGCAACAATTAAGTGTTAATTTCCAATGGGTTGGGATTCAGGCCCATGAAAATAAATTTTATGAAATTGATGCTCAAAATTACAGATTAAATGAAATTAATAAACCTTACGAGGATAGTGATAATTTTAGTATTTCGGACTTGAGTGTTCAGCTCCGTTATCGCTGGCAAATAGCCCCACTATCTGATGTCTACTTTGTTGCCACAAAATCAGGATCTAACACGGCGAAATATACCTCATTCAGTGATTTGACTGAGGATACTATTGATAGACCTCTTAGCGATGAAATTATCTTAAAGGTGAGATACAGATTTGGCTCTTAATTCTTGTATTCTATTTCAAACATAATTTCATTCCGCCTCAAAAACCAGGGAGTAAATGGAGCGTTATAACGAGCATAGATTGCTTCACTTGCAACTCCAATTCCTTCATTCTTTAGATCATTCACTAAAATTTGTTCATGTTTCTCGAAGTTTTTTTGTGACCATCGACCAGAGAAACTTATAACAGCCATGACTCTATCTTTAATTTCAGTAATCCTAATTTTTGAATTATTAGGCACAGGCAGTGTTTCCTGAGTATATTTGCTTTCCATTACAAATCTGTATGTGTATCCATTGACATTTTTATTAGAAAAGACTGGTGCGGTCATATTCATTCTTTCTGAAGTTTGAATGGCTTCTGATTCCACTGGAGCGGTCATATTCATTTTTGTTGAGGATTGATTGTCGCCAAAAATATATCCTGCAAGAATCCTAAATGCTTCATTACCAGTTTTATTGTAGGATCCTTCTATGTCTACCTCTGCAACCAAGTATGAAGCATAATTTCTAATTTCAAAATTTTCATATTCTTTGAGAACTGAATATTTCGGCTCTTCGAGTGCGCTCAAATTCGTTCCCCAAAAAATAAAAATTAATAGAGAAAATATATTAACTCTTGGTTTTCGTAACAAGTAATTTTTCTCTCTGCTAATAATCAATCTGTTTTCCATCCCATGCAAAAAATCCACCTGAATCTTTAGCCTCTAAATTATTAATCACTGAAAGCAACTTCTCAACAGTATAATTTGGTGAAAACAACTTTTCTTTAGAAATGTTTTTTTGGAATGGTTTCGATAAATTTGTATCTACGGTTCCGGGATGTAAGCCTACAATAATTGCGTTTGGTATTGTTCTTGCTGTTTCTATAGAGATTGTCTTGATTATCATATTGAGTGCCGCTTTTGACGCCCTGTATGAAGTCCATCCTCCAAGTGAGTTGTCTTTAATTGAGCCAACCCTAGCACTCAAAACGGCAAAAACGGATTTTTCAGTAGAATCCAATAAGGGAATAAAATATTTTGCGATCATGGCTGGTCCAATAGTATTTACCTCATACAGCTTTCGCATATTCATTGGGTTTAGATCGGATATGCGTTTTTCTGGCACAATTCCATCATCATGCAATATGCCAGTTGCGACTACAATAAGGTCTATTGATTGATTCGTAATATGGCTTGACGCCTTTTTTACCGAATCTTCTGAAGTGATATCAATATGAAAAGTTTTGACTTTATTACTTATGGGGCTGATTTCCTTTCTAGAAAAAGTATATATTGATTTAACACTTTGATCATTATCAAGTTTTTTTAAGAGACAGCGACCTATCCCACCGCTGGCGCCAATAACACAAATTTGCAAATCATTTTTAAATGAGCTGAGCATTAATTATTAAGGTATTTTAAAGTTTCAGGGTTAAAATTCTTCAGCTCTCTACCTATCAATTCAGTTAACGTTTTTGGATCTGCAGTATTGCCTTGCTCAAGCATTACTATCTGATCATATGAAACTGGCAGTATTTTTAACCAAGAAAAGAGCAAAGTTGTAATTTTCATAATGATGGTTGGGACCGGTATCATGATTTTCTTTTTATTCGTTGCAGACATAAGAAGTTCGATTATTCTACCCCAGGTTAATTCATCTGGGCCACCTAATGCATAAAGTTGGTTATTGGTAGCATCAGATTTCAATGCCACAAAAAAAGCCTCAATTACATCCTCAATGTGAACTGGTGACAATTTCACAGAATTTAATTTGGGACTTAAGCTTGATATGAAATTGACTGCGGGTATGGGTGTTTTTATCATTTCATTGAAAAGTTGAGTTGCAAACTCCATCCTTCCGTGAGGATCTCCAAAAATCACAGATGGGCGAAAAATAGTATAGGTTAAACCACTATTTATTAGATGGGTTTCTGCTGCGAGCTTTGTCTTTTGATACTTAGTGCAATTTTGATCGATACCATTCGCGCTCATCAGTATAAATTTTTTTATCGATCTTGCTCTTGATATATCAATAATTCTCTTGGCAGATTGATACTGAAGCTCTTCAAATGTTGCCCCTTCTTTTGGTGATTCTTCCAGAATGCCGATATTGTAAATAACACAGTCAGAATCTTTTATGGTTTCTTTGATCGCCTTTTCTGAATCAACTGAGCCAGAGACTATTTTTACCTCACCCTCAAAATCGACATTGTTTTTACTCGCTGGTCTCACTAAAAGCGAAAGCTCAAATTCCTTTTTCAGGAGAAACTTAACCAGTTGATATCCAACAAAACCCGTGCCGCCAAAAACTGCAATTCGCATAAATAGCTCCGTTCTAAAAATGATTTTTATTTGGTAAAATCTTTTGCAATTTTATTGATATTTTTTTCCCTTTAAAAGTCATAATTCACGATGCGAATGAATATAATTTGGTTCAGACAAGATTTACGTTTAAAAGATAATCCAGCATTAAATTATGCGGCAAGGAGTGATGCTAATGTTCTCCCTATCTATATTTTAGACGATGAAAATGCAAAAAGTTGGAAAATGGGTTCTGCAGGAAGATGGTGGCTTCATCGAAGCCTTGAGTCTCTGGACGAAGCGCTCGATGGAAATTTGAAATTATTTTCTGGACAGGCAAATGAAATTTTAAAGCATCTAACAGAGTTGATAAATATTGATGGTGTTTATTGGAACCGATGTTATGAACCATGGCGCATAGATAGAGATAAACAGATTAAATTAGAACTTCAAGAGATGGGAATTGAGGCGAAAAGTTTTAATGCATCACTTCTATTTGAGCCGCCCAAAATTAAAAAGAGTGATGGTACCCCTTATAAAGTATTCACCCCATTCTATAGAAAAGGATGCTTGGGCGAAGAATCGCTTCCAAGGAAGCCAGAAAAAAGCTCTAAGATTATATACTCAAAGGAAGATCTGACATTAGATTGCAAACTGGATGATCTTAAACTGTTACCCAAGATACAATGGTATAGCACGTTTGAGGATGAATGGGCACCTGGAGAAAAAGGCGCTTCCGATCGTCTAGATAAATTCATTGAAAATGGAATTTGTAATTACAAAGTTGGAAGGAATCGACCAGATCAAGAATTTGTTTCAAGATTATCACCTCACATTCACTTTGGTGAAATATCACCTCATCAAATTTGGCATCAAATCAATAAAATTAACGAGACAGAAATCAATGGTAAAAGTATCGATCATTTTTTGAGTGAGCTCGGGTGGCGTGAATTCTCACACAACTTGCTTTTTTACTGGAAGGAATTACCTGAAAAAAATTTACAGGAAAAATTTGATCAATTTACTTGGAGTTCAGATGAGATAAAACTGGAAGCATGGCAAAAAGGAGAAACTGGTTATCCAATAGTTGATGCCGGTATGAGAGAGCTATGGAAAACTGGTTATATGCATAATAGAACAAGAATGATCACGGCCTCATTTCTTGTCAAAAATCTAATGATTCATTGGCATCATGGAGAGAGATGGTTTTGGGATACACTTCTTGATGCAGATCTGGCAAACAACAGTGCTTCATGGCAATGGGTTGCTGGATGCGGTGCTGACGCGGCCCCCTATTTTCGGATATTTAATCCGATAATTCAGGGAGAAAAATTTGACCCCAATGGAGAATACGTAAAAAAATATGTGCCGGAGCTAAGCAATATTCCCAATAAGTTCATACATAAACCTTGGGAGGCTTCACCAGAAATTCTATCTGATTCTGGAGTAGAGCTGGGCAAAAACTATCCTCATCCAATTGTAGATTTAAAACAATCTAGAGATCATGCCCTCTCTGAGTTCAAAAAACTCTCCGGGTGAAGATGATTGAGCGGAAGATTTTTATTCTAAGTCATGCTAGATTATCTCTAATAACCCAAAGGAGGTATTGGCTTGCAGGAACCAAATAAACTGAAATCGATGCTGATCAATTACGCATCAGCACACCAAAACAAAATAAACGTTCTGCTCCACTTTATAGGCATCCCAACTATTATGCTGGGCATATGCATACCACTAAGCTGGTATGATTTTGATATTCTTGGTCAATCAATAACACCAGCTCACGGAATAATATTTGCATTGTTTATCTTCTATCTAACGCTTGATCTAAGTTTCTCCATAGCTTTTCTCTTTTTCGGTCTCCTTATTAATGATTTTGCAATCACCATAAGCACACTAGAAAATTCCGGGATTATAGCCGCCGTTGCTTTCTTTGGTGGATATGCATTGCAGTTCATTGGGCATGCTATTGAAAAATCGATGCCTGTGCTTGTAAAACATCCAATACAAGCAAATATAGCCGCGCCATTTTTTGTAATTGTCGAAATATTTGGTCTCTTGAAACTGAGAAAGGATCTTTTTCACGAAATAAATACTCTCGTTGATGAATACAGAGTCAAAGAAAATCAATTAGAAAAGAAATAATATTGGGAATTAAGCGTCGAAATTTCATCAAGGGTCTGTCAGGCTCAGTTGTCGGAAGCCTTTTAAAAATCAATCCAGTTTCTGCTAAAAACAACTACGATGTTGCGATCATTGGTGCCGGCTTAGCTGGCTTGAATGCAGCAATTTTGTTGGAAAAATTTGGATTAAAAGTAATCGTTCTTGAGTCGAACAGTCGTGTGGGTGGAAAACTCTTGTCTGAAAAAAACTTAGATGGGACACAAGAGATTGGAGGCACCAGCATAGGTAGTGGTTACACTAGACTTAATAGAATAATTGATGAATTAAACTTGGATTATTATGTTCCATCAGCTAATAGTCCTTATTTTGATAATCGAAGCCTGCTTATAAGCATTAAAGGCAGCTCTATCTTAAGTCGATCAGATTGGATAAATAGCGAACACAATCCTTTCAAAGATGAATGGAGAGAGAAGTATCCATGGGAGTCTTTAAGGGCATTTATTAACAATTCAAACCCACTTGAGTCAGTAAAGGATTGGTATAACCCAAATTTTTACCAACATGATATATCTTTGTATGAGGCGCTAAGCAAATTTGGTTTCAATAAAGAGCAGATTACTATGATGTCTGGAATTAATCCTGCTCACGGAGATAATGCAAAGTCTATCTCTGTCTTGCAACATTACTTCAGCTCAACATGGGTTAAAAATCAGAGATTAAAAATGGACCCAAATAAACCGCCAATATTTCAAATTGTTGGGGGTAATGATCGCATTCCTAAACATATGTCAAAATTACTCAGAGGTGACTTGGTATTGGATTATACTGTTAAACTCATTGAGGGAAATAAAAATGGCGTGACTCTCACTAATGTCGCTGGAAAAAAATTAACTGCAAGCACCGTAGTATCAACCATTCCATTGAATGCCTTATCAAAAATTGAAATTAGATTAGATGGAATAAGAAAACATAATGTTGACGCAATTAAATCTGTTGGTTACTCCAAGGTATATCTGAGTTTCTTCAAGATTAATAATGCATATTGGGAAGATGGCAACTTACCAAGCTCGATGTGGACAGACACTGATTTGGGCAGGGTTTTTACCGTGCCCGGAGAAAATGGGACACCTGCTTATCTTAAAACTTGGGCAACAGGAAACTCAGCGTCAAAACTTGATGCAATGGACCAAGATCTGGCACTGAAAAACATTCACAAAAAGCTTATTAATGTCAGACCCTCACTGCGAGGGAATATTCAACCTATCTCTTCTTGGTCATGGCAAAAGGAAGAGAGTGCAGGTGGCACCTATGTCGCATGGCAGCCTAATCAAATCAAAAAATATTCGAATACAATTTCTGGTCCTATACCCCCTCTCTTCTTAGCAGGTGAATATTCAGCAAAAACAGATCGAGGAATGGAAGGTGCAATGGAGTCAGGTGAGAGGGCGGCAAATGAAGTTATTCATTATCTTGGTGTGTCCTGACTAAGCATTCGAATGGAATAAAAATTTGTAATAGTGACGATTTTGTATAAAGCTTAGGAGGGGGCTTAAAAAATTAAAAAATTTTTTTTGGAAAGATAATTAGCAAATCATCGAAAAAAGAAAAGTCGAAAGGCATATCTAGACGTGCTTTTTTGGGTAGTTCTGCTAGTGCAGCGGCGATTCTGGGAAATCCAGTATCAGTTCAGTCCGAAGAAAATCGTGTAAATAACAACAACTCAATACCCGCTCCAACCCAGTCTTCTTTAGAGCGAGATGTGGGTGATACAAGACCGCCAAACATCTTAGATAAAGATAGAGCTGCAATAAGACCTGGCTCTGACTTAATGGTGCAGGTATTGAAAGATCTCAATATTGAGTATATTGCGGCAAACCCAGCCTCAAGCTTTGAAGCCTTGCAAGAATCCATTGTAAATTATGGTTCTCCACCTAATACCTACCCTGAGCTGATTACTGCACTTCATGAGGAATCTGCTGTAGATATGGCTCACGGTTATGCTAAATCTCAGGGGCACCCTATGGCTGTGATGCTTCATGGAACTGTTGGTTTACAACATGCTGCCATGGCAATTTATCAATGCTATCACGACAAAACTCCGGTTTTAATAATTGTAGGTAGGGACGATACATTTTTTCGCCAAGAACAAACGGCGAACGATATTGCAGGCTTAACGAGGGCATTCACAAAATGGGATTCGCAACCAGAATCTTTAGAATCAGCATTATCTGATATTCAGAGAGCTTTCAATGAGGCTATTACACCTCCAATGGGACCAACAGTCGTAGTTCTTGATACACATATTCAAAAAGAAGAAGCCGGTAATTTAGTTATCCCCAATTACCAGTCACCCGTTTTTAAAAAAATCAGTAGAAATCAAGCCAAAAAAATAGCAAAAGATTTATTGGAGGCTGAAAACCCGAGACTTCATGTTGGGAGATTGAGAACACCTGAAGGAATTGCAGATGCAGTTCGACTGGCAGAATTAACTGGATCATCAGTCAGAACATCAGCAACCGCTGGCCCAATGAGTTTTCCTGAAAGACACCCACTGTGTGGTAATGGAGGGAATATTGATCATGATTACATACTGGGTCTGGAAAGTGATGGAAAAGATGCCTCAATTCAAGGACCTACATTACTCTCGAATGCTGCCAATAGAGATGTAACAAATATTGGATTTGGCTTTATAAGAGAGCCTGTTATTCCACCAAGAAGAGATCTTTCTGGAAAGAACGACATCACCGCCGACGCAGAGTCAAGTCTTTCTCTAATAATCAATGAGTTCGAGACCATAAGTTCAAGTGATCCTAATAAAGTTATCTCAAACAGAATTGAATCTTATTCAAAAGAAAATTTGAATACCTACCAAGATGAACTAAAGAAGACATTGGAAAAGAAAAGAAAAGGGTGGAACTCCTCTCCAGTTAGTCTTGCAAGGTTATATTCTGAGCTTTGGCCTATGATCAAAGATTTAGATTGGTGCCTCTCATCGCCTACTGTTTTTTCTAGCAGACATCATGTTGGTATGTGGGATCATAATAAACCATATAGCTACCTTGGGATGCATGGTGCTGGTGGAATTGGATATTGTATTGGTGCCTCTGCAGGGGCTGGGCTTGCCGCAAAAAAAAGGGAAAGAATCGTTATTAATATCCAATGTGATGGAGACTTAAACTACACACCAGGATCATTATGGACTGCAGCACATCACAAATTACCTGTACTTACTATCATGCATAACAATCGAGGTTATCACCAAGAGGTAATGTATCTTCACTATATGGCTGGAGTAAGAGGCAGAGGAACTGATCGAATGCATATTGGAACAACACTAAGGGACCCATTCATCGACTATGCTAAATTGGCCGAAGCATATGGAATGAATAGTGAAGGCCCCATAGAAAACCCTGATGATTTAAAAGCTGCCTTCAGCCGTGGAATAAGATCGGTGTTAGACGGAGAGCCTTATCTCATTGATGTGATAACAGAACCCAGATGAATAACTTAATCATTAAAATCACTAGAGTGATTAAATATACAGTATGCTTCTCTTTGCTATTCACTAAAGCACTATCGGAAGATTCCAGTGAGGGCGAGAAGCTATATCTTTCTCATGGTTGCTATAGTTGTCATGGATACAATGGAACTGGAAGATATCCACTTGCTAATGACATAAGCGGAATAATGACGAGTGAAGAGCTTTTCACAATGTTTCTGAGACTCAGGGCTGATCTAAATCCAGTGAGCCCATCAAACAGCATGCCTAACTACAGTAAAAATGTGATTGATGATTCAGAAGCAAAACAGATTTATGCTTACATAAAAACATTTAAAGATAGTCCTCCTCAACTAGAGGAAATACCCATTTTCAAGGAAATGCTTGATAACTCAAATAGGAAAGAATAATGAAATTCATAAAACCAACTTTATCAATAATATTAAGCTCAATTCTACTGATCAATCCACTACTGGCTCACCATTCAGCGATTGCATTTGATAAATCAAAAACAGTAACTGTGTCAGGTGTTATTGCACGCTCAGTCTGGCGAAATCCACACATGGCAATCAATATGAATGCGGAAGATGACGATGGCAATCAAATCCTATGGAAGATAGAAGGTCCGGGAACAACAATTTTATCTGGGCAAGGTTTCAACAAAAAAATGTTAATGGATGCGACAAAAAATAAAGAAGAAATAACGGTGGTTGTCCATCCGCTCCGATCAGGTAAACCTGGTGGTCTTCTGCAAGGCATCACGCTGGCAAATGGAGACTCCTATCAAGTAGGAGAAGAATATCAAGATCCGTCTGAAGGTGAACAAGAACGAATCATTCCTTCACTCGTAGAATGGACACCTCCTCCTGAAGGAGAAACCTGGCAAGAAAGAGAGAGAAAAACGAGACCAGAGCAATTACCGATAATTGCAAGTGGTGCAAGACAGACTGGTCCAGGGGCACTTGATCCGGAAAATCTCAACAAAGAGAGGCCAGCAGCACCATTTGATTTGACTGGAACTTGGTTCTTCAGAGGAGAAGATAGAGGAGAAACGAATTATAGCTCCATGTATGGATCTTATGAATTCAAGCCACATCCTGAATTTACAGAGAAAGGGCAAGCAACATTAGACGAATATTTGAGTTATGCTCGTGCTGGTAAGCGTTACTATGAACCGACAGCGCAATGCTATCCTGCCGGAATGCCAAGGATAATGACCAGATACGGTTCATTAATGATGCTTCAATATCCCACTGCTATATTCATGATATCGAGATTAAATAATGAATATAGAGTTATATGGCTAGATGGAAGAGATCGTGAGCCTGAAGATAGTAGAGATAATAATTGGAATGGCGAATCCATTGGACATTGGGAAGGGGATACATTAGTGGTTGAAACAACTGGATTTACCGATGAAAACCATCTAATACAACAAGGGATATTCACAGGTGATCAATTAAAAATTATTGAGAGAATCTCAATGCATAATGATGGCAATACACTCAAAATTGATTTTACTATGACTGATCCTGAGCATTGGGTGGGAGAGTGGAAACATACGAAATTCAGAGATCGTGCATTGCGTGCAGACGTCAGAGAAGCAAATTGTTTTGCAGCAGATAATGCACTTCTTCCTGGAATGTAAAAAGGAATAATAATGCCAAAAATTAAAAAAACTAATCATAATAAAATCGCATTATTTTGTGTTTTACTGCTATTTCATATACCCAATATTTTTGCACATCATTCACATGCGAACCTCAATAAGGACGATGTAAGAACATTCAGTGGAATTGTTACAAGGTACAGTTGGACAATGCCGCATGTTTTTTTGAAAGTAAGAGCGCCAAACAAGGAAGGTAAAGTAGTTGAATACAGCATCGAAATGCTTCATCCACCGGCTATGGCAAAAAGAGGTTGGAAAAAAACTAGTTTTAAAAAAGGTGATTTTATAGTTTGGCAAGGTGCTCATGACTTCAATCCTTCGAGAAATTATACAGGACTCAACTGGGCAGAAAAAAGTGACGGAAATAGGCTCAACATGACTGAAAAAGAGGAAGGAGAAATCTTGCCCTCACAGGATTTTTCTGGATTATGGAAAAGATCAGACTATGATCCAAAAACCGGTAAAGCCAAGTTCAATCCGCACTACAAGCCACCTATTGGTTGGCCTCTATCGGAGAAAGGAAAAGAATTAGTCAATGCTTTCCATGAAGATCAAAATCCGATGGTAAACTGCGGAAATCCAGGACCACCAAAAGCCATGATTGTGCCCTATCCGGTTATGGTCACTCGCCCCAACAATAAGACCATTGTGTTTGAAAGAGAGCTTATGCAGGATAGAAGAATTATTCATTTAGATCACACCCAACCAAAAAAAGCACCATCGAAACTTGGTCATTCAATAGGTTGGTTTGAGGATGAATCTCTCATCGTAAGAACAGATAATTTCATTGATGATCCTTGGGGATCACATACAGGAATTGATTCCAGTAAAGAAAAAATATTAACAGAGAAATTTTCCCTCTCAGAAGATGGGTTATTTCTTTATGCAGAAATCACTGTGGATGATCCTGTTTATCTAACTGAACCTCATACCTTTTATCATCGCTGGAAAAAAATTGCAGACAGAGAAGTAATTCAAGCTCCTTGCACAATGGAGAGTGCAAAATTGTACCTACAGGGCGGTTAATGAATACAGCATCAAATATCCTAAATAGGATTATATCCCTTACCTAACTTAACTAATTCTATGATTACTTTATTAAAGCTCAAAAAGTACTCTTTTTTATTTTTCGTAACTCTTAATTTGCAGTGTTTTTTTGTATTTGCCGAGGAAAATAAACTGCCTGATTGGAGTGGCGTCTGGGAGAGATATGAAGGTAACGGAGGAATGTTTGATGTATCAACTACAGCACCATCTGATGGAATGGCTGGAAGCCCAGGAGTGCGGCAATTTCCACCTCTGACTGTTGAATGGGAAAAAAAATACAAAGAAAATTTATTGTTAGTCGAAAAAGATCGGCTACCTGATCCAATATCTTACTGCGGAACACCCGCTGGATTTCCTAGACTTCTGGCTCTACCCGATGTTTATGAATTTATAGTCCGACCCGAGACAACCTGGATAATTACAGAAAATGGACCAAATATTATGCGGATCTATACAGACGGAAGAGAATTACCATCAGAAAATGAGAGATGGAATACATACACAGGAGAATCAGTAGGGAGATGGCAAGATGGCACGTTGACTTTCAAGACAATTAGCATGATTGGCGATAAAAATACTGTTTTGGACAGAAGTGGGCTTACTTTGAGCGAACAAGCTGAAATAACGACCAAAATTTTTAAAACCAAGGATGGTTTATTGCGCGCCGAATTAAAAATTATTGACCCCATTGCACTGCAAAAACCATGGCATGTGACTCGTCATTTTAGAAAACTGCCAGCAAATACTCGTGTCTTTGATTATGCTTGTGCAGAAAATAATAGAAATCCAATCACTACCTCAGGTCAAACTCTCACTCTCGGTCCAGACGGCAAGCCAATTGATAAGGAAATTAAATAAATTGAAAAACATTAAAAAAAAAGACGTACCAAATAAAATAAACTATCTGGCAATAATTCCTGTCTTATTCTTTTGCAGCTCTCTGGATGCGCACCATTCCAGCGCGATGTTTGATAAGAATAATGTTCTGGTCGTAGAAGCTACTGTTAGAGAATTTCAGTGGGCCAATCCTCATGTTTGGATACAAATTATCATTAAAGATGAGGCGAACAATGAGGAAGAATGGAGTATTGAAGGGATTGGTATAAATACATTATTCAGAAGAGGTTGGCGGCCAAACTCGTTCGTTCCAGGTGACAATATTCATATAATGTTCAATCCAATGCTCGATGGGTCACCCGCCGGTCTTTTTGTTGGAGCTAAGTTTGAGAATGGCAAAATACTTGGCAAATGGAATGAGTAAAGAAAATTAACCTAAGAGTTCTTTTATACCGGATAACAATGTTTCACAAAATGGATCAATATCTGATTGATCCATGACGGTGGAACATACACCCGTCAGACCAGGGGTTAACCAATATCCATGTTCTAGCATATACCGGTGCAACCCTTTACTTTTGTAGGTCATGCCTCTTTCAGTGTTGTCAGACAATTTTGTATCAAAGACCTTGATACCAAAGATAGAAAACTGCCCTTCCGCATAACCCTGAATATTGACCAATTCAAAAACTTCATTAATGCCTTCACGAAACTTTTTACCTAAAAAGTTAAGTTTTTTAAAGTCATTTTTTTTCAGCATTTCCATGGCTTTCATGCCTGCAACCATACTGACTGGGTTAGCATTAAAAGTACCGCCATGAGGCACTTTTGCTCTACCATTTGTAGCTGAAAACATATCCATCACCTTTTCGTGTCCGGCGACAGCTCCAATTGGAAAACCACCTCCAATTATTTTACCCATCGCAGTTAAATCTGCTTTAATTCCTCTCTCTTTTTGACAACCAGAATATCCTGCTCTGAAGGAAATAACCTCATCCGCAATGAATAAAATATTAAAGTCACTGCAGGCTTTTTTAAGTGTATCAATGAAAATATCAGAGGGAATCGAGCGCCCATATTTTTGACCGAAAGGGTCAAATAAAATTGCAGCGACCTGATCGGCATTTTTTTCAATAATCTTGCTTGCAAGTTCAGCATCATTAAAGGGTATTACAATCACATTTTCTAGAACGCCAGTGGGCGTCCCATGTGAATAAGCTGTTGAAATTGGCTCAGAAGAATGAGGATCATTCTTACCATCGAGGCTCACTTCAGCAAAATCATAGCTTCCGTGATAAGAATTCTCACATTTAATAATTTTTGGCCTACCGGTATAAGCCCTCGCTACTTTTATAGCATTCATGACAGCCTCAGTACCTGAATTCATGAAACGTATTTTTTGAAAATTGTCATTTCTATCGCATAAGAGTTTGGCAAATGACGATTCGGCTTTGCTTCCGAAAGAAAATCCTGTTCCTGTTTTAACCTGATCAATGGCAACTTTTGTGATCTCAGGATGAGAATGGCCATGAATTAAGGCTGTATAATTATTATTTAAATCGAAATAAGAATTTCCATCAATATCCCTTAAATACTTACCTTTTGCAGACTCTATATAAATTGAATGAGGCGACAAACCAATGGTACTCCTCGATCCACCATCGGGGAGTACTTTTCTTGCTTTTATGAAATTATTTCGTGATTTGTTGAGATTATTACTGCCTCTCATACATGAATCCCCACGAAAAAATTTAATTTATATTCTGCGCAAGACTGCTTTCAATAAAAGGTGCAAATTGATCAAGATTGATGCCTGGGGTTTGCATAATCTTTGATCTCATTTGATCGGCGAGTGCGTGATCTTCGCTTCCACTTGCAGCAGCAATCATGCCGACGATTGACGGAGTCCTGTTTGGCACCCAATTAAGAGCTCGCTTATATGCCGACACCGCATCCTCGTATCTCCCTGCGGCAGCTAACATTTCGCCATACAATTCAGCTGCTGGTTTCATTGGAATTGGCGGTCCTGATGGTGCTGACATATTTTCCAATTCAATGTCCGAAGCTTCTTTTGCTAAGTTAATTGCAGAATCAAAATCACCTGAGGCAAGTTCAATCATTGCTTGAACTTCTTTTGATAAAATTTCAAGTTGTAATGCGTTGTATGCTTTACCGGCATCACTGGCTTTCTTAATCATGCCATCTAGGCGAGCTACTGCCACTGATGCTGTCTCTATGTCTCTATCAATAGCCGCGCACATACCGGCTGCTGTAACCAATGAGCTATTTTTGCCTTCTTCACTGTCCGCACTACCTAGACTGATATTCCTGCAATCACCAGTTTCAACAGCATGTCTTGCAAGCATATTGAGGTATCCAACGTGAGCATATCTATTACCCGGATTTGCATCCACCACACTTAATGCTAAATCGAGATTTTCTTGAGCACGATCATAATGACCCAACATCAAATTACCGTATGCTAACCATGACAATGAATGAAAATCTTCCCGTCCAACAACAGATGTACCCAGATTAGTAACACCCTGCTCAATCAATTTTTTCGTGTGGCTGACGGCTGAGGCATAAGACTCTATATTTGAATTTACTACACGCTCCCACATTCCTAACTGCAAAAATATGTGTGAAGGCATGTGTAATGCGTGTGCTGAAGATGGCGCTATTTCAGCATACACCTTTGCAGCAGGTAGAGCCAAGATGGCGTGTTCGGGATCATCTAATGAGTGAATTGTAAAATGAGCTGCACCAGGATGTGTTTTATTTTCTTCCATCACAGACATCGCAATAGAAGCAGCAAGTGCTTGTCTCTTAAACCCTTCATCACCCGGTCTCATTGTCCCAAGAAGAGATAACGCATAAAAAATTGAAATTTCATGATCCTCTGGCCATTTAGCATGCATGTTTGCCATTACGTCCGAGTATGCAAAATCTCTCTCTAGTTTATCTTCAGAACTGAACACCAGTGCTTCAGCTGCACTCATGAAAGCCTTTTCTTTTTCTGATTTTGCTAACTCAAGACGAGATTCATATGTTGGAGCAAATTTTTTGAGTGCATTTCTAGCATCTTCTGTATTCTGCCTAGCCCAGAGGGGGAAATTATTACTCATCGCCTGACCCCAATATGCCAAAGCAAAAGTTGGATCAATTTCTGCAGCTTCTTCAAAAGCAATCCTTGCATCATCAAACTGAAAGTTATGGAGTGATTTGACACCGATCAGAAAAGATTCTTGTGCATCAACAGAGCCTGAGTTTTCAAAACTAATATCTCCAAAATTGACATTGCTTGTATTGACTGACTCTGCGCAACCATTTAAGAGTATAAATGGTATTAAAATCAGAGGTATTTTAAATATATTTTTAATGGACATTTTTTTGCTCCTTCTTATCTCTATAGACATCCTAAATCATTAGAATCCTGACTGTCCACATAAGAATTGCAAAGAAAGTAAAGAAAATTTGATACTAGAGACGAGAAATTTGATTTTTTAATTCTATCTAAATGTCTCTGATATGGATTCTAAAGTTTTTTTCTTGGTTTCTGGCATCACATAAATAACAAATAACAACTGAAGCACCATCATCAGGGCAAAAAAACCAAAAATAAAATGAGGTTCAAACCTGCCCAAGAAATAAGGCATTACGAGTGTAATAATTGCAGCTAATACCCAATGGGTTCCGCTGCCAAACGATTGGCCC
>Ga0208130_1000434_pt1 | contig 22091 bp, 11 predicted proteins | sample ETNtaG_31_FD_185771 | JGI IMG/M metagenome (GOLD analysis project Ga0208130, IMG submission 185771) | Marine microbial and viral communities from oxygen minimum zone, Eastern Pacific Ocean - ETNP201310SV78 (SPAdes) (version 2) | ecosystem: Environmental > Aquatic > Marine > Oceanic ...
AGAACCGCCAGCATTGCCACCACCAACCAACATGCGACCACTTTGTCCTTGATTATAAGTAAATTGTCTCCACTCATTTCCATTGAAGAACTCAAGTGTGTTTAGGTCAGTATTAAATCTTACAGTTCCCTCAATAAATGATTGTCTATCATCACTTCCACCACTTGGAACAGAGAAGTGTCCAGTGACTGATACTTGCTCCAGTGAGCCTGCACAAACATATGATGAATGATTGTGCGGGTCATACTCACCAATGGATGTGACACCAACCATATCAGTGTTAGTAATATTTAAGATCTGACCATCATCAATGACCAGATCTTCAGATAGTGTATTAAATCGTTGATCATCTCCGTGATGAACACCACCTAAATCAGTAAATCCTGTTTCAGTTTCATAGTATTGTAAGGCTGTTCCTAGACCAACAGTAGCAAAACCAATCGTTGATGCCTTATTAACATATTGATTCTGTGCAACAAAACCACCATAGGCAGTTAATGTTGTGACACCAGTGATATTAAAGTCACCTTTTAATGCACCAACAACATCTAATTTTGTTCCTGATGCTGCGAATGTTGTCCCAATACCAACTCCATTAGAGTCGATTGTGAAATCTGAACCGTAACCAATCCTGAATTTAGGCATTAATGTAACCTCCTATCAAACGGTAACTACAGTAGGCAAGATAGTAACAGTTGCAGAAGACGCGCTAGCCATATTTACTAGTATCCTTAGGTTTGATCCGTTAATATCAGCAGTGAATGAACCGAGCATATCACCTGTTGCGACTGCTGATTCCTCAACAATCGTTGCAGTTGTTCCATCATGTATAACCAGATATCGACCTACCTGATATGAAGAACCTTGTGTGATCTGAATGACTGCAGATACAGATCGGTTTGTTGCATGAGCAGTGGTATAAATCGAAGTTGCAGAAGTAGAAGAAACTGAGGTATCAGACTCTGATGCTCCTCCTCCACCGCCAGCAATAGCACCCCACTCATCAGTATATCCTTCAAAACCTCCAGTTGTACTGTTGTATCTAAACATACCAGCAACACCAGTTGGTCTTTGACCAGTTGTACCAACGGGAACTACTACTGCGTCAGTGCTTCCAATATCAAGTGTTGCCTTCGGGATTGTTGATGAGATACCAACCTTACCAGCAGAAGTTATACGTGCTCTTTCATTTCCGCCACTAGTGTAGAAACCCATATGCTGGTCAACATGGGAGTATCTAATGTATCCGTCATATCTGTTTGCATCACCAACATCAGTATCAGAGAATGCTAGGATACCAGAACTATCTGAATTAGTGCGAATTGTTATTCCTTTATCACCAGAAACATTATTTCCAATTACAAGATCATTAAAGTATTGTAATTCTGGTTTATCAGTTCCGATACCAACTTCACCATCTTCATTAATTCGCATCGCTTCATATGCGACTGCACCATGTTTTCTTACATCAAATGCTAAACACCCATCAACATCCCCATCACTAGTATTTGCTTTAAATCCTCTAATACCAGCAAATATTGCTTGAGACCCAGCAGTATGATGTCCTGAGAATATTATACCACCAGTAGGAGTAGAACCAAATGCAGCAGTGTCTTTTAATTCTAATTGACCCTTTGCAGTTCCTTCACCTTCATCAGCAGCATAAAGAGTCATAGCACCAGAATTCAAAGCTGTGTTGGTGCCAACTCCCACCTTACCAGCAGAATTTATACGAAGTCTTTCTGTATTATTAGTTGTAAAATGTAAATCGTTACCTGTTGCTCCTAAGTTTGGAGGTGCTGATGCACCAAGTCCCTCAAATACTATCTGTGATATTGTGTTAGCATTACTACTCTCAAAGTGTGCAACAGTTCCATTTGATGATAAAACATGTAATGCCCTATCTGGGCTGGCAGTATTGATACCAAGTTTATCACCACTAAGGGTCATCTTTTCACCATTAGCAGTGAAAAATTCTAGTTTTCCATCTGATTGTTCTATTCTTTCGTGTGAATCACTCCATTGTATAGAATATCCAGCACTTAAATTAATATGACCATTTGCTACTTGTAATTTTGATGTTGGATTGGTAAGTCCGATACCAACATTACCACCAGAAGTTACACGAACTCTTTCATTACTATTGGTTCTGAATGCTAGAGATCTTGAACCTCTAGCGTTCAGTGTAAGCATATCAGTATTTGACCCGGAACCAATTAATCCTGCGTCAGAACCAATATCCGCAAATGCAGTACCAGCAGTTTCAAATGTAATATACGTTCCAAGTGTGGGGGCATTTAAAGTTAGTGCTCTAGCACCAGAAGTAGTATCAATTTGTAATCGACCAGATGGATCATTAGTTCCGATACCAATATTACCATCATTTTTAAGATAAACAGAATCAGTATTATTAACTCGTAAAGCCAAGGGATGATTAGTTCCCGTACCAAAATACATGTAATCGGTGGTTTCCGCATTGTATCCAACTTCTGCACGGATTGCTCCACCATGTCTTGCCCAACTTGCAAAGGTATTGATACCAACAGTAGCATAATCGGCATGTGATTGTTGCCTACCAAGCGAATTAACCCTAAATCTTTCTTTACCAGCAGTTTCTACCGTAAATGTATCAGCCTCAGGGAATCTAATCTTACAATTAGTATCTCCGATGTGGAAGATGGAATCCGCAATGCCAACTCCATCACCACTACTGAATTCAACAGATCCTCCGTCAAAGAAAGAAGCACCATTTGCCTGAATATCAACCTTAGTGGTTGTATTAGACTTAATAAGCAACCGACCGTCGTTGGAAGCATTTGTGGTCAGCGTAAATGTATCTTTTGCAGCAGTGTCAGGACTAATTGTTACAACACCATTTACATCTAGGGCACCATTTGCATCAATTGCACCAGTAACAGTAAGTTGATTACCAATAGTTACATCATTAGGAAGTCCAATGGTGAGTGTTTGACCTGAACCTGATGTTTCAATCTCATTTGATGTACCAGCAATGGTGAACGTTTGACTATCAAGGTCAACACTTTGAGCACCACCACTATCACCAGCAAAATCTAAATCAGATGCTGTTACTTGAGCATCAACATATGCCTTAATTGATTGCTGAGTGGCCAGTGCTGCCGCACTGTCTGATGCCATATTATCTTCATCAAGTATAGTTGTGATACCAACTAATGTTTGTCCTGCAAGTTGAGTGCCAACCCGAAGATCAGTGATTGTATGAATACCAGTAGTGACTTGACCGCCACCAACATAAAGGTTCTTAGCTACACCTACACCACCAGCAAACTTAGCAGCACCAGTAGTAGAACTTGAGGACTGAGTGGTGTCATTAGAATCAATAACACCAGAAAATGTTGATATTCCACCCGATCCAATAGTAAGTCTGGCACTGCCACCAGTTTGTATTTTAACTTCATCAGCAGTGGGAAATCCTATTGTTGTATTAGGATCTCCAATGTGCCTTATAGCATTGGCAATATCTATGGTGTTACCATTAAATGTGGCAATACCTGTGACATCTAATCCATCACCAACGAAAATACTCTTCTCAACACCAAGACCACCTTCAAGGACTAACGAACCAGTGTCCTTACTTGTAGATTGAACTGTACTGAAAATAGTGTTGATACCACTAGTGCTATTAACCTGAAGAACACCAATCGTTGCGATACCAACGATTGTTAGGTTGGTGTCAAGAATAACATCTTCATTAATGTAGAGGTCTCCACCAACATACAGGTCACCACCAGTAGTTGTGATACCTGCATCAGAAGCCAGAGTTGTAATACCAGTGGACTCAAAGGTTCCAGAAACCTCAACACCTATGGCATTGGTTTCAAATCTCTTAGTATTATCATAATAAAGTTCTACTGCTCCATTTTCAGTGAATACTGCTTGAGTTTCATTAAGTGCCGCATTCTTAACGGTTAAAGAATTAGAACCAACTATTAAACCACCAGTTCCAGTATCGCTAATATATGAATTACCCCCATCATGATAAATCTTTAGATCTTCACCATCACCAAAGATTGCTTTGGCATAATCCTTAAAGTATGCAGTGCTACCAAATCCTACAGTGGCACCAGTTCCAATAATTATATCCCCTACAAATGTCGAAATACCAGAGACGTTTATGTCACCAATACTGATATCATCAATGTTGATATCACCAGTGACAACCATGTCACCTCTAACATATAATGCAGTCTGCCCTGAAGTGACAGGAGAGTGAACCTCAAGTAAGTATCCTGGGTCATCGGTTCCTACACCTACAGATCCCCCAATACCAAGGGTAGCATTTGAAATTGCTGTGAGAGTTGTTCCACCTACACCAACATTTAACTCATCTAAATTAGTGCTAATCCCAGTTATAGTGATGTCTGTGACACCAATACCAGCACCCTCAAAGACATGAAGGGTATACTCCGGTACAGTGGTGCCTATACCAACCTTATTACTATCAGTGTCCGCAACAATAAGATTGGTGTTGACTTCTATGCCGTTCTTGACGACAAAATTCTTATTAATTGCCATTCGGGTTCACTCTCCCCCTACTTATTTCTTTTTATTATTTATCACACCGCGAGTCTCAGAATTACGGTAGCATTAGTTTTGGTACTACCACCCAATTGAGTATCAACGACTGTAACGGATCCGTCTGTGTACCCTGATCCTCCACCTCCACCTTGATTTCCAAGACCTCCATTTCCACCAACAGCACCACAACCACCATTACCATATCCATTCAGTGTTCCTACGGAAGAAGTCGATGTTTTATTTGCCCTACCAAGACCACCATTAGTCTGAATGGCATATCCATCCTTATATCCCCTGTTTATCCAGTCAGTGTCTGCTACTCTACTTCCATCCGCTGTTAAAAATGCAGGGAATCCCCCAGCTGGTTCCATCACCAGACCGAATGCATTTTTAACAAAGTAATAAGTAGTTCCATCTAATGGACCAGCATGAACATCAGCACATGCCGCAATTCCTTGTTGTCGATAATAAACACCTTTGGTACATGGTAGTGTTCTACCACCCAAAGATGAAAGGGAATCAACAACCTGGTCCTCAGGATAAACACCTGTACTAGGTTGATATACTCTACTCCATATTCCATTAGCAGGTAATGTTCCTGTGGAGTAGGTACTGCCACCAGCTCCTCCAAACGATGGAGCCTGCCCTCCAGCAATACCAATTCCTCCACCCATTCCACCAGGGGAATATGAACTAGCATCACCACCAGCACCAACAACCGCGATTAGTTTTGCTTTTTTGTAAACAAATGGGGTGTTTATAAGATTGGTCATACCTCCAATAATATATTCAACCCTTTTTTCTAAAGTAAATCTGATCCTAGAGTATCCACCTTCTCCCCCATCATATGTTCCATCAGGTCTGGCACGAGATCTTTTTCCTTTACCACCAAATAAATCCATCTCAATAGCAATATCTTTGTCTGGAGAATATATTGAATATAAGTATGATGTTCCAGTCAGACTTGAATCTTGAGCACCTGCTACAATGCTTACTTCTCCGTTTGATAAATTAACCTGTTGTTCTACACTGGTTTTATCACTACTAATTGTTTCTATGATAACATTATTTAATTGAGTAGCATCAAGAATTGTGGAACTTACAGTATCACTAGTTAATGGTGAATTACCCGCTACACTTGAAGATACTATACAATACAATGATCTTATAGTATTAAAATCAGCATTATCTACGGTTACTGATAGTGTAGGTGTTCCCTGTCCACTAATAACAGCATTTTGATATTCTATCTGATCACGTATCTCCGGCACGGGTGTAATAACTGGTCTAGTTTCTGTGTAGGTATAGCTAACAGAAGCATATCCCGAGTCGCTATGTTCCCATTGACTTTGGATTGCAATGATATCACTTCTGTAGTCGGAGTTTCCTCCTCCACCACCCCCGCCAGGGTAGCGATTATCAAATCCAGCATATCCACCACCAGCAGATCCACCTGACCCACCGCCGCCGCCACCGCCGCCACCACCATCACTTCCTTGGTCCTGACCCTGCCCACCACTGTAAGTGTTAATAGTTCCTCCATTATATGGATACCAAGTATTAGCAGGACTTCCGCTCGGTGCCGTACCTTCGTTGTGAGAACCACCGCCTCCTCCACCGCCGCCACCGGCAACGGCTATAAGAGTACCACCACCACGAATAACACCAGAAGCACCACCACCTCCGCCGCCGCCACCGGACCAACCACGAGGTCCAGCACCACCACCACGTCCACCAGGTGCTATATTACTACTACCAGGTTGTCCTAATGCATTAAAATTACCTCGGCCGCCGCCACCTCCCTGGTTTCCAGTTCTAAAAGTAAATGATTGACCTCGTGCCTGTGGATTTGGAACGCTAAAAGTACCAGCTCTTCCATTACCACCATTTCCACCAGGTCCACGCGCATCAGACCCACCCGCACCACCACGAGCACCAGCGATGGTGAAGGTGAAATTGGTTGTTGTTGGAGGAGCATTTACACTAAAATCACTATATCCAGTTTGAGATACAGGATAGGTGTCAGTTACAAATGATTCACCTGGTACGATAACTGTAATCTGCTCGATATTTTGAGTGGTGTAAGTTTTATTTTCTACAAGTGTTGGTGTATCAGATCCTACTCCTAAATACCACTGATATACTAATCCTGATGTACTTCCATTAGATAATTTTGCACCAATTGTAAATGTTGCTGTTTGGTTTTCACCAGAAACTGCATTTGATGGTTGTGTAACAATCTCAAGTAGCGGATTTACAGTAAGTGTAGCAGCATTCGATGCTAAGGGTTCATTATCGGCAGCTGCCGTTCCTTTATTATCACTAGCGTATTCATCACCGGGTGAATATGATATCTCACATATAAACTCCCTCGCATTATCAGATGGTGTTTGGCAATCAGAAACTGTAAGAGTCGCTGTTGTGGTGCCAGAAAACTTACTGTCGTTTGTCAGAGTTACTTTTCCACCACCACTGGTTTCATACCATTGAAATGTAATAGTACCACTGTCAGAGGCACCAGTATTACCTGTGAACGTTGCCTCTGCCGCAACTGTAAATGTCGCGGTGCCTGTTGGATCTACAGTTACATCTGATGGTTGTGTAGTGTAGGCAAGAGTTGGACCATTAAGATCTAAGTCTGTAGGAATTCTTCTAAAGAAATTATTTTCCATAGTTTATCAATTCTGGAAGTTTTGACCGCCTACGACTCCGTAGAGACCGGATGATGTTGGATTATCACCATTGAAGATCTTAAATGAATAGATATCAGATCTACTTGCCGTTGTTGTAGGAATTGGAACAACTCCTCCGGGCCAGAATACTGGGATTGATACACCACCCACAGTTCTGAAGTCATCTATATCTATACTCCGACTTCCGGTGCTATCTTGCTCAACTTTAATCGTGAACGAGGTTGAACCAGATGGAGAATTTTTCAGGGTAAAGTGTGTAATATTTGAGGTTGCAGTACAAATGAATGTCTGTGCCTCCGAAAGGTCAACAGTAGCAACTTGAGCAGCAATGGTTGCATTACCAACTCTCTCAGAGTATGTCTTAAAGAATACTCTTCCATCAACATCAAGTGTTGCTTGTGGTGCAGTAGAGTTAATACCAACTGAACTGATACCAGCAGCAGACTGAGCAGTGATTACTGTTCCTCCTATACCAACATCTAGAGTTACAACTGTGGCAAAACCAACATTGATTGTACCGGTTGTACTATTATCAAAATTAAATGATGTTGCAGTAATAACACCAACTGGTATAAAGTCTCTACAAGTAACAAGACCAGAGAATACTGAGTTACCATGAACAAGAAGACTTACGCTTAAACCTGCTCCGACATTTTCGTGTTGATCACCAACTGTAAGATTTACAGCGCCTACAGATGTTCCAATGCCAACAGATCCAAGAGCAGTATTATAGAGAACACCATCACTATTTGTCCAACCAGCGGCAGAAACATTAATGTCTGTCAGATTGGATCCATCACCATGGAAGAATGTACCAGTGACAATTCCTGCATTGATGTTACCAATAATGTTTGTGTCGCCATTGACATGAAGTTTATATCCATTTGCTGTGGTTGCAATACCAACACCACCGCCGTCAACACAGAACATTGATGTTCCTGAACCAACCTTGAGAGTGCAATCACCAGGGGTTGTAGTGGCAATTCCAACCTGGTCAAACACCATAACATTTTGATTAGTGAAAAGGCTGGTTGCGCCAAAACGACGCCACTCATTCTGAGTGCTATAAATCCAACCAACATAATCACCCTCACTTGGGTTAGCATTATAAACTAGATCTCCTGGGTTTCCTGCTAGAATTGGTGTGGAAATTCCAACCGTGTACTTTCTAGAAACAGTTGCATCACCCTGAAGGAATAAGTTGTTAGATTCAAGTGGTGAGTTAACTGTTAGTTTGTTGTTAATAATGACAGGACCATTGAAGGAGGATGATACCTTATTATCCGCACCACCTTCAACATTGACTGAGCGAGCAAATCTACCTTCAACAGGTGTAACAACGTTCAAACTTGGAAGAGTGCTGATGTCCTCACCCTCAATCGTCTGGAATGGGGTATCAAAGATTTCCTCACGACCAGTGATCGTGCTGAGTTTCTTATTACCGGAGTATGAAATACCCCTGTCATTCATACCAGTGTAGAAGTTAATTCCACCCTGACGCTTGAGTGACTGAGCAAGAAGTTCCTCATCCGCACCGATAGTGCGATCTTGTCTATCAGGCAAAGCAGTTGAATAGTTACCAGGACCGTATCCAACATATTCAAACGTATGGCCAGATGCTCTATTGATAGAATGCCTTCTAAGTTCAATCGGATTGGCATCAATCCTTCTAACAACTGAATTCAAAATGTGTGATGTTGGTCTTGTGCCAAGAACACCACGGAATACATTAATTGGATTTCCTGTTACCGTTTTCTTAACTCTGACAATTTCATCATCAATCAAGAGGAAGTCGCCAATCTTAACGTCAACTTTATTAATTTGAGTTAAATTAACCTCATCACTTGTAGCATTAATAATTGCTGCAGATAATGTGGTAGTAATTCCAGCGTAGGTTGGAACCATTCTGCCATTTAAATTTTCATTATCTGCAGTAATAACTCCATCATTGGCAGAAAGTCCTTCATCAAATGCAAATATTGATGAAGAAGATTCAGAGATTATGTTAGTTGCAACTCCAACTTTTATCTCAAACTCCGTCAAAGAATTAACTTTAGATACAACGAATGAACCATTATATCTACTGGCTGATGCTCCAGTAACTAATACTCTTTGTCCAGTCGCAAATACATGATTTTGACCAGCAGTAGTTAGAGTTGCAATTCCAACATTGTTATTATATACAAGAGTATTAATGGATATTCCCTCTCCAGTCAACTGGGCAAAAGATCCAGTTGCAGCAGTGGCACCAATACCAGTAGCTGTAAATCCACCGACAGATCTAGAAGAAGCAACAGTGATAGAAGTTGCACCACCAACAGGAACGTCAGTAATTCTATAGATTTGATTATAATCAGCAAATCCCTCTGAATTAACTCCACTAATTCTTAGAGTATCTCCAACATTATTATAGATACCCGTTACAGTGACAATAGCCGAACTAAATCCAGTATAGGTGGAAACACCCGTGACAAACATGGAGTTACCAATACCATAAGCACTACCACCATCCATAACAGTGATTGTAGTAATCTCTCCACTTGATCCTGTGGTAATTTTAGCCGTGGCATGATTACCCACAACAGTTGATCCTGCACCAGTTCCAACTAAAGTAGCATTATAAAGAGTGGTATCAGCAGATCCATAACCTGCACCTGCACTAGTAATTCCAAGAGTAACAATCCTATTCAGACCGTGATCAAGTGTGCTGGTTATATTATGTGTCAATCCATCTGTTGACACAATTTCGGTGATGCCAATACCAATGTCATTTGCCTTGAAATATCTATTTGCTGCTTCTTTTGTGATACTCTTTCTGGGATCATTAATTACAACATCACCAATCAGGGAAGATCTTGCAAAACTACGTGATTCCTGAGGATCAGATTCGGGATCATCTCTCTGAGTTTGTGGGAACAGTGATTTGACTGGTTGAGAGTATTTTTCATTTGTAAATGGTGCAACAGTTGGTTTTTCATTTGCTGTTACAACTGTCAGATAGTAAATACCATCTTGATCACCACTTACATACTTCTGTGCTTCCTCAACTCTATAGACATATAATGTGTCATCATATTCTTTTTTCCTAAAGAATGGAAGAGAAGTGTCCCTTGTGGATGTATCACTGGTAAACAGACCGGGATCAGTTCCAAGACCAACAGTAAACATCTTAGAACTGGAAATACCAGTAACATTTGCTGTATAGTTAAATCCAGAATTACCTGCACCTGTGGTATTATTCGCACTCTTTATATTATTGATTTGTACCAAAGATCCAACAGTTAGATCATGAGGGAGTTCAGTTGTAAAACTTGCTGTTTTTGCACCAGATGAGAATGTAGCATCAGCAATAAACCTAAAGTTTCTCTGCTGATTAATATTAGCAATAGATCCAGTTCCAAAATAAGATTGAATTTCAGCAGTGGATGATCCTATAGACGTATTAGATTCCTGAACAATAAATCCTTCGACTGGAGGCCTTGCTACAGATCCACCAGAAGACGCAGGAATGACATATCTCATTCTATAGAGAGTATCGTTAGCATTTCTGCTATCGGTTCTTCTAGTGAAGAACGTTCTTGGAGTCGCATCCCCAAAACCGGTTGATCCAAATCCAACTACAATTGGGAAAAGGGTATTGTCAGTTGCTGCTGTAGATACGTTAATATACCATTGATTATTAGTATCGTCGTATTGAATCGGGTGACCAACCTCACCGGCATTCTTATCAGTAACCCTACTGCTAACTTTTAAAATACCACCTTTTTCATTAATCGTAATCGCATTTCCATTGACAGCATCATTAAATGTCTTCGCAAGTTTTAGATTATTTGCATCAAGACCAGATACAATAGCATGATAAATTTCATTTGAATTAATTCCATCAGGAAGTTGTCCGGTATCACTAATAACACGAACAGTTTCACCTGTTAAGAAAGTGTGATTTGCTGTCAAACTAATTACATTAGGAGATCCACCATTACTGAACACACCAATACTATTGATACCAGTGGCGCTTCTGTTTACAAGGAATAATTTTTCAGAACTTGATTGTGAGTTGGGCATGACAATACGTGCGCCATACTCGGTTACAGATCCTGCAGAAGATACAAGAACCTTCAGGGTATCATTAGTTTTTGCACCAACTCTAAATCCATCAATGACATTCTCCGGTGGAGCATCCTTATTAATTCTATCATAAAGATAGAGATTACCCGTAGATCCAATACCAGTATTTGGAACTCTACCTGTTTTAAGAACATCAATTGCATCAAATTCAATTGCAGTCTCAGTTAGAGGTATTTCCTTCGGTGGAATGACGTGAGTAAAGTAACCAACATCATCCTGAGAAAATGCGTCCTTTCTAAATCCATCAGCGATTAAAGCTTTTGCTCCAAAGTTGGAGTTGGAGTTGGTGATTGATTGGTCACCACCGGTCTCAGATACAAAGTGCTCAGCATATCCAATAGCGAAGATAGAAACTGCCTGAATAACAGAGTTATTGGAGCACTTGATGTGGAAGTTTTTATAAGATGGTTTGTATACTGCTCTCGAATCTGTGCTTAGGATTTCATTACCAGCTACGGTATTATCCTCATAGTTTCCAGTCGTAGCATTATACTTTACAAATGCATTATCGTCTTTCTGAAGTCCGATACCAGTAAATTGAGCCACAACCATTGACTTGAATCCAGTTGCTTTGGATCCATCAGCATGCATGCCACACATACCAAAAACAGATCTCAGAGAGAGGTTGAAGATATATGGTGATGCAGATGTAACAGTATCAGATTGTAACTGTAATGATGATCCAGTAATTGACGGAAGTGCATTTACTGGTGCATTTTGAACTTGATATTTAATATTAGTGCTATCTACTTTATCAGATACCACAAACTGTCCAGTATATCCACTGGCTGTGATACCAGAAATACGGAATGGCGTATCAACATCTAAACCAGGAACAGCAGTTGCGGTAGTAACTGTAATTGTGGTTGAAGATGTAGTACCATCACCTGCTTTGATACTAGTAATTCCAACAGATGCACCAGTTGAACCAACAATGCGGTGCTCATCAATTTTTGCCTGAATATCAAGACCAGAACTTGGATAATCTGGTGAAATTGCACGGCCAGAGGATTGTCCATAAACAAGACTGATCTTTTCATAATACATGTCCAGATCAGTACGGTTTGTAGAATAAGTCTGGAAGTCATCACTGATTTCTACATTATTTGTACCATCAGCATACTCAAAACAAGTCAGTTTGTGATGAGAAAAATTAGGAACAAATTGGTTCTTTGTATAATCTTTATAACAAACACTGTTAGGATCTGCATCAAACATCGTGAACTGCCAGAAGTAACAGGCACCAGTGATTCTGAACAGTGCAGATCTTTCGATATTATCGTTTTCTGGATCTGGAACATACTTAGGTCTAACCTTTGTTTTACGAAGATCAAGACCTACAAGAGAAGTACCACGGGGAACAATTACACCACCATGAATACTATTAAGTTTGAATAGTTCGTTTTCTGGAGATTCTAAACTTAAATTGGAGGTAAGATCATAAGGAGGTAGATCATTAACTATCGCACCAGCTCTTGTCCTATAGAGGTTTACACCGTCTGGAATGTATCCCGGTCTATTATCAACAACATGATCGCCGGGATACAGTAAAATAGTAGTTTTTCCAAATCTATCATTATTCAACCCTCTCTGATATGAGAATCTTGACGCTTCAATGAGAGCTCGCTGAATAGTTTTAAAGGGACGTGTCAGCGAATTGCCTTGATTTTCAATACTATCTGTAGCATCTAAATCATTTGGATTCACATAAAGAATCGTTCCTCTGGAAGACTTAAGAAAATTATCTAATCTGGAAAGACCCATCTTATTAGCACTATAGTTCTTGTTATGGATTATTTATCAAACGAAAAAAGGGCAACCTCACAGAGGTTACCCTTTTCGCACTTCCTTCACACCTTTATATATTACTCTTTTTTTAACTCATTGTCAAGCATATATTCTACTGTCGTTGCAACGTCATTCATGGCATCACGAAGTTCTTTTTGACCACCAGAATGTTGAGACATTAAACCAGTTTCTGTAAGTGACCAACGCCACTCTTTCATTTTTTGGTTATACCATAGATTAATGACCATAGTTTGTCAATACCTCTTTTTATTTAGAATTAACGGTCCCATGCAAAATGTGCTCTGTGTCCATCCTGGAGCACATAATGAAAGAATATTTGATGATAATAAGTATGTCTTGGAAATATTATGTGTGCTGGTTGCACTTTTCCTGGCATAATATCTCTCCAATGAGGCCTCTCACATCCCTTATATACCATACCATCACCCGGTTTTAAGATAACAGAGTGATTTTCACCTTTCACGGTTACTTCCCTATGAGTTTCGTCAGAATATTGATCTGGGGTTTTAATCCAAACAGGCCAATCAGCATCCTCTCCCTGTAGATTAGTGCCAACATGAACCGTTACGGAAATTTCACATGCATCACGATCAGAGTGTTTTTCTAATTTCTGCCCCGAAAAATAAAATCTATCATAATAATAGGTCTCGTATAACTTACGACCTATTTCCTTTTCAATTTTATGTTTAATTTCTGAGTGAATTTGGCGATACTGTGGATGCCAATATCGTGAGGTAGATCCTTCAACCTGATTTTCTACTGGTGTAAATTTATAATTTTCAGTATCATTACCATAAAAGTTATATTGACCCCTTTGTGTTGGAACAGGGGATGTGAGATCTTCAGGATTCCAAAGATTTTTAACAACCAGATACCCATGTTTTTCCATAAAATCATTACGGGTCCAGGTAGTGCCGGTATTGATTATTTCCTGCAGATCTACCTGCTCTGATGTCATTTGTTCTGTCATTATCTCCAGCGTGGACCAACTGTCCACCCAACTAAACTTCTACGACATCCTTTTGTTACCTTATTCACTCTATGTTTTGTTCTAGAATCAAATAATATCATAGTTCCTCTTTTACGTGGAGCAATATATCTTTTACCAGACTCATCTATAAGTTCAAGATTTCCTCCCTCATAATCATCGGGGTCAGATAATTGTAGAACAAAAGATAATTTTCTTACACACTCTGTATTCTCATTTAAAAAATTACGAATAGATTCTTCTTTATTCTCATTTTTTGAAGATACTACTTCAGGCCTATAATACTCTTCTAATCCACCATCTTGATGCCAATCATAAAATTGACCCTCTTCATATTTGGTATATTGAATTGATTCCCCATCAATATGTGTTAAATCATATAGAAAATTCTCCCTATTTGCTCTCATTATATAATGCCATACAAAACCGCCAATCCAATGAGTTGTTGGTATCCAAGCATTTTTAGAATCTCTTTTTTTCTTCCAAATGCGATTACCTCCAACTTGGGAAGACATCATATTTTCGTCGAAAAACTTTAAAGTGTCTTTATCGAGTATTTCTACTATTTCTTCTGGTAAATTGGTAAAATACCAAACTGATTGATATGCCATAATAAAGTCATTATATGGATTTTAGTCCACGGGTAAAAGTTCCGGATTTTCTATTTCTAATTCATACATCATAGGATGACACTCTTCCAACATTAAGTAAGATGATGCTTTATACAAATCTTCTGGATTCCATCTTTTTGTGCTGTTAGCCAACATTATAACTTCTGGATGTGACTTGGCAATCTCTGGAAGCTCATCAAATGTAAAAGGAACATTCTGAATGAAATACACCAGTATCAATACGCTTCCGTCGTGATGATCATACCAAGCATATTTTGTATCTATGCGGTATTTCATGGGTTTGTACGCTACCCTGATGTATTTAGGGCATAGGAGTGGGGGGACTTGAACCCCCACGAGATAATTCTCAACAGATTTTAAGTCTGGTGCGTCTACCGATTCCGCCACACTCCCAAAAAATCAGTTAATTTTGACTCCTTTCTCATTATAAATTGCTGGATTTAATCTAGCATATTCATTGAATGTTATTTTCATCTCCTTGTAGGTCAATCCACAGTTGTCTGCAGCTTTCGGTAAATTCCATTTCGCCGCGAATAACATTTCCATAGATTGACGGGTTTCTGGTCTCATACTCATAACACTTGAGAATTTCTTTATAAAGATCGGGATGATACATTACTTGAAAAAAGGTAATGGGGCAATTTTTTGCCGGAATTTTTTTGCCCCCTTTTTTGGAATTAAAAGCTAATTTTGGTCAGAGGGGGTCGGCATACGCCAACACATCATCATCACATTTATCACGGACTAGTTCCAACACGGACATGAACTGTTCCATCGTTTCACAGTCCACAACCCTCTCATCACCCTGTTCGGAATACAGGTAGAACTTACGTGCTACGGGATCAACGACACAACGTGAAAGGAAATCGTCTTGCATGGGGTCCTCTGTTTACCTGCTTATTATACGATGGTCAGGCGTCCTTGTCAAGTCGCTCTCCGGTCATCGGATGCCTCTTGTCATAATCCCATCCACCGATCAGAATCCTGCTGTTGTCTCCTGGATAGTCATCTGGACTTTCCCCATCATAAACAACATGAAGTTTTTCATTATGATCTTGAGGATTAAGCCATCTTGCTGCCCAAACCTCATAGAAGCAGTGAATACTCGCACCAGAACCAGATCTCACCCTCACATATTTTCCCCAATCAATAGAATCAACAATTAAATCTTGCGAATACCCAATCTGGGTCAGGGAGACGGTAATACTATCGGGGTCAATAAATTCACTCCAATAATCTGGCAATTCGATTACGTTTGTGTCCTTTAGTTTTCCCCTAACATAAATCCCTGCTTCTGGTCCCTCAGGAATAAGGTGTCTGACCCTTTTTCCTGGTTTAGTTAGATGAGGAGCATCAAATGCGCCGCCAATTGATTTTGCGGTTGTCGCATTACCATTCAGAATTGGTATATTTGCTGTTGGTGCTGTAAGGAGTGTATTTACTTGAAAGTTATCAATCTGTGCTGCTTTGTGATAATAAGGTCTACAAGCATCTTCTGGATAATCAGCTTCACTTGAGTTAGCATACCAAATATATTCAAAGTCGGTCATTGGTACTCCCCAACCACCTGCTTTTTTACTACAGTCCTGACTTCTAGGAGATGGAAGAAATTCTCCTGGAAATACAAAATCTTCGGGTTGTCCTGGTGAGTTTGTCATAATTTAAACTTTTCCTGATTGTAAATATTGTGTGTTGTCTCCTGGATAATCCTCAGGAGATGTGCCTTCGTATTCTGCTATGTTTCTTTCACAATCTTGCCTCTCAGCATAAACATGATAGAAACAATCAATTGGTAGACCTCCGTTTGATTGAAGATAAACTTTTTCATCATCAAATCTTTTTACAATAACGTCTTGATGAGATCCAACTGGTGTTAAGTTGACTGTAATTGTAGTCCAATCAACCAAACCTTTCCAATAATCTGGTAGTTGAATTTCTTTCTTATTTGTTACCCTTCCCCTAACATACACATCTGCTGTTGGTGCTTCTGGTGCAACATGTCGCAATCTCCAATCGTCTTTAGTTGGGTGTGGAATATCAAAGTCTTTCTTTGCTGCTAAAACATTACCTCTAAAATCTGCAACAGATAGACCAAAAATTGGACCACCTGACTGAATTCTAAAGTTTACATCAAGATTGCCCATTACACCTAAGTTTGGAGAAACTATAGCAGAGTATGGATTACTCAATCCAAGTGGTAAAGCACCTGGGCAAAATGCCGGGAGTGCATCACTATTAGTCAAAGGTCCAATATTTGTCCCTGCAAACGCAAATGGAAAGTGAGTTGGTTGTCCTAAAACTACTGGACCCTCAATCATAGCAGATCCATTTGTCTTTAAAAGACTTTCACCACAAGCAGGAGCAATGCCAGCTCCTACTTTTAATTGCCCACCAACGTTGGCATCGTCCAAATTAAATGTCATTTTTACCTCTATTGATTCTCTTTTTGAATTTTTTGAAGGTTATTTTTTGAATTCTTAAGAGCACAACCATCAGTTGCTCCACGAATTACGGATGAATATATTTTCATCTGTGCATTTGCAACTAATTCTGCAGATCCAGGTGATACTATTTTATATAAACTTTTTGCATTTGCAATAAATTTTTTACAATCTAGACTGATATTTTCAGTAGCAACCATCTTAATGTTACCCTTTGATCCACCCTCACCAACAGCAACCAATTCAATATCAGTTGCTTGTAATCGCAATTTACCATTTGTTGCAAGAACTATGATATTCCCATTACTGGCATGAAGAAACATCGTATCCTGTGCTTCCTCATTAGCTTCACCGCAACTGACTTGAAAGTTTCCAGGACTTATAGATGATGTCCAACCTTTTCTTTGTCCATCATTGTCTAGGAATACACCATGTTTACCATTTTTTGCTTGAATACATGCTGCTGAGGTTACATCGCCTGGTTTATGAATATGACCAAAGGCAACTGATCCATGATCATTTCCATAACGAGTTTCAGTATAGTTTATTTTTGTAGTATCAGTTGGGTTCTTCGATCCAGATCCGTTTTCATCGACTAATCTATCATTTACTTTATTTTGTGAGGTAGGTGCTCCCATTTACATTTCCTGTATGATAATACTATTTAAGATAAACTGTCAGTGGTTCCAGGAATATTAAGTCTTGGATCATTACTAGAGATATCAGTACCCTGTCTAAGGATTGCAGATGGAGGTGTAGTAACCTCAGCATCAACACTCTCTTGTAGTGTATCATAAACCTGTATCAGTTGTCCAGGGGTCTCATACACACCTGCGTAACGAACTCCCCGTTTATAGAATACCTGACCATAGTATGGTCTTCCATCTATATATCCAGTCTGTTTTAATCCAACCAAGTCTGTAACTTGAATGATTTGTTCTGGTAGAATGTCAGGGCCAACTGGATCCCGGACAATCCTAAATCTTGGAACTGCTTGGAAATTAACTCCAGTGTCAGTAATCATTCTAATATTCGGTTGTCTTGTAAATCCTCTTCCAAAGGGAATCTGAGATCCCGGCCCTGCAGGGCCGTCCGGCCCTGGCGTGGGTGTTTCCGGCAAAACATTAATTTTTTTAATTCGTCCGAAAGTATCACACTCATATGTAAGTCTGACACCATTACTCGGTTCCATTACAAGTTGATCAACTCCACAATTGTAATTAATACCAGGATTTATAACATCTATACCCTCCAATTCAATAGTAACCGGATATGATACTTGTCCATCAGGAGTTAAGTTTGGTGCCGGATATCCATTTCCAGGATCATCTACAACAACCTTACAAATCTTTCCTTTCCCTTTAATTTTCAATGGGCATGGTGGTGGAATAATTACAGCAGAAATTCCAATTGGATTAATTGTCCATGGTTTACCTGATTTAGTTTTTTTATCAACTACCGTAGTTATTGATGTCCCAACATAAGTTGGGTTTTGTTGGAAACCTGTATTAGCAAATCGAAGATTTGAAAGTCTAATCTCAACAGTTTTCTTTCCTTTAGATGTATTAAATTTAGTGTAAATTTTAGGATTAGCAGTAGATAGACGTGCTGTTTGAACTTTTACCCCATCAACAAAAATTTCAGCCTTATCATCTACTTGTGTCTCAATTTTGTACTCTCCATCCTGAGGGAAGTTAACATTTTCCCAACGCATGATCCAAGTTTTACCTTGAATTTCTTCTGTTGGTTTGTTTATTTCGTTAAAACGTGGTGAGAGGAGACCTTTCTTATAACTAGCGAGTTCGGTTGGTCCAACATAAGTTACACCATTAATTGTTATTTGTTTTTTCTTAGAATTTTGAGAATCTTTTTCAGACTCCACACATATATCAATAACTTTTTTTACAGTTCCTGCTCGCCTAGTATTATGTGGCAATGATGCAGTTCCTCCATCAGGATCATCAGCATCAACTTGATATATTGAAGATCCTAACCTAGGTGTGAACCCTACAAATACACCCAGTGCTTCTTCGTAAAGTTTTGGTGCAACAAGACTTTCACCACCATCAAATCTCCATTTACGGTTTGTAATTATATCTTTTGCATAATCCGAAACCGATCTAATATCTCCAGCATTGAACGCTTCTGCAACAGTGCTATATTTGTCTCCAGGAATTACTTCTTTTGCCCATGTTACGTTTCCAATAGAGACAGAATTCAATGCTTCTCCATTATCACCAAATGGATCTTCATCATATTTAAATTCAAGCGTTGCTTTTGTTCCGATTAATTTTTTACCATCATCAGAGAACACAGCATCACCAGATTTTATTGTAAAATATACATCATTAAATTTACCATCACCATCGGAGAAACTTATTTTCTTTTTATCATCTGAAACTTTTAATTTTTTATTTCTAGGATGTAAACCTTTATAAATGATTGGAGCCTCACATCCGGTAAAAAGGCCCGTTTTTATTGGTTTAGTCACCCAATCTTTAGTATCAAAAATCTTTTGATCTATTGATTTAAAGGAATTGAATTCTTGATTAGTAACTTCTACTGTAATTGTATGTTTCCCTTCTTGTAAGGGAAACTTAACTGTTTTAGGAAACTCTGATTTAAATCCTTCCAAAGTTCTTCCATTAAATTTAAGTCCTCCCTCCAAAATCACTCTATCATCAACGAGAATTCTTCCACCATTATCAACAGTTCCTTTCATCCCATAGAATCCATCATATGGGGCCTCTACAACCCAAGTAGTTCTGAAAACTTCACCACCCGCATCCGTATTAGGAGTGCTTAATGGTGGAATTGGTGACATTGCATAACGATTAGTAAATTTACTCCATGCCGGATGTGTTACTGGGTGCCACTTGTCTTGAGATCCCGGAAATCTTGTGGACCAAAAAGGATTATTGGGACATCTACCTTCCTGTTGAGGTTTAGGTTCCTGAGGAATGGATGGTATAGGAGAGTCAATTGTTAATGCTGCTCCCATTGGATTTTGATTCCAAGATCTAGGAATTTCAACTTTTCCTTCTTTTTTAGCAGTTGTAAGTATCCTCATAGCAAATGCCATTGGATTGCCATCAGCAAGAGGTTTACCCTTGATTTGTTTTAATTCAACACGAATTCTATACTTTCCTGCCTGAAAAAATCTAGTGTCAGAACTTTTACCAGTGCTTCTACCTCGACGAAATCCCTGTTTTCTGATGACTACCTCATCACCACCCTGATCAACACTGATAAGACCATTTCCAATACCTTTCCTACCACCTCCAGAGCGATTGCCAATATAGACCGTCGCAGAATCATCGACCATTGTTTCAATATCATAATTTCCACTAATAGGAAAATCTACATATTCCCATCTAATAATATGAGTTCCATCATAGTCATCTGCTGTTGCTTTATTAGATTTTGGATTGAATGGGAGAACGCCAAGACGAGATAAGAAATCTCCATCCCTACCTGCTTTGGGATTTATCCTCCAAAGTTTTCTATCTGCCTTATCAATAAATTCTTTAGTACTAAAAATTTGCTCTGATTTAATTCCTTTATCAGAAGGACTTGATTTTGATGAATCTACTTTGGCATCTACTCTGTATGTTATGTCAAAAGTTCCTCTAGTTTGCTTACCTCGTGGGCCGACTCCAGATATTTGTCTTTTATTTGTAGCAGTAAAAATTCCTTGATCAACTCTGACTTGCATATCATCGTTATCATTTGCAGATCCAACAAAGTCAGAGAAAATAATCTTACTTGGTTTGTTACCTTTTTCTTTATCAGTGGTTCCAAAAGATTGCATTGTCCCTTGTTCCACGACACCTGAATTTGAATTGTTGTTAATAATTCTTTTAATGTTTACAGTTTTTGTTTCACTTCCTTTTCTTCCACTTTGATTCCATTTTGTACCTCCAATGGTAATTGATCCTACTGCGATACCAGAGATCTTTGGATTGTCATCCCATTCAAACGTAAGAGAAACATCACCTTTGTCTTGCCCTTTTACAATTAATTTTGTGCCATCTTCAGAAAACTTTGCTGAAAGCCCAGGAGAGGTAGAGGTAATTTTAAACTTTGCATTAATATCAAATCCATTGTTTGAATTGTCATCAAACTCTATTGTTTTTCCTTTATTAACAACTCTTCTTCCTGCTGTCGGTGATGCATTGTTACCATATTCAATTTTATATTCTCTATTTTTAACTTGTGATTTTTCTTGAGAGGAATCTACGATAGCAACAACTTTGTAATTTGTATTCTTTAGAATTTTTATATCTCTCTTATAAGTTTGCCTATCTTTATCGACATTATTTAAAACAAATGAATGTTCTCCTCCCTCAGAAGTAAAAGAGAACTTCATCGCACGATGTATCTCTCTCCCCTGTCCATAAACTTCAAACTGAGTTTTGATAAATTTTTTCTCATTCCGAACAATGACAGGACCACGTTCTTCTGTCTTAAATTGTTTAAGGTTTTCTAAATCAATTCGTATCCTATGTACTCCTTCACTAACATATTTTTTTAATTTGTCTGGGGATTCTTTAAACCGGTTTGTTCTACCAATTAACTCATTATCTAGATAAATATCGGCAATATTATCTGCAGCATATCTGAAAGTATAATCACCATCTACTGGAAAATTTTCTTCCCACTCCATACTATGTTCTATTCCAGAATGGTCACTACCAAGAACATTTGATGGAGGTTTTGGAGAGACAGCGTAGTTATTCATAAACTCACTCCAGGCAGGATGCTCTACATTATGAACAATCCTAGATTTTTTATTTTCTGAAGTAACTCTAAATGGCCTCTGACTACGTGTTGTCCAAAAATT
>Ga0208130_1000435_pt1 | contig 22055 bp, 17 predicted proteins | sample ETNtaG_31_FD_185771 | JGI IMG/M metagenome (GOLD analysis project Ga0208130, IMG submission 185771) | Marine microbial and viral communities from oxygen minimum zone, Eastern Pacific Ocean - ETNP201310SV78 (SPAdes) (version 2) | ecosystem: Environmental > Aquatic > Marine > Oceanic ...
ACTACCATCATTAGATGCATCATAGAATTCTATTGGTTGTTGTTCATTGTCAAAACATTCATCAGTAACATTATAATTTGCATCAGGATTACAATAAACTATAATATCGTTTGTTATCTCATTTTGACATCCATAAATATCTGTTACTGTAAGTGAAACTGTTGTATTATTACAATTTGCAAAAACGTTGAAAATAGTATCATTATCTTCACTTGTAAAGTTCCAGATCCAAGAGATGATATCTCCTGATGGGTAATTTCCCGAAACAGATGTACTTATAATTGTTGTAGTGTCGCCTAAACATACCAAATTAGAACTAAAAGATGCTTGAGGTAAGCACCAAACTGTAACGAATTTTTCAATTGTATCATTACAGTTGTCACTTAATAAAATTTGTTTAACTAAAAAAGTTCCACAAGTATCAAATAAAAACTCAGGACTTACACTAGTATCTGAAGTATTGTTAACGAATGATCCAAGAGTTGTATCTATATCCCACAACCAATTCATTCCTAGAATTGGACTTGATTCATTTCTGAATACTTTAACTTCTCCGAGACATATTTCAGAGGAGTCAAAATCAGCAACAGGTTGACATAAAACTGTGGTGGTTTGCATTATTGAATCAATACAACCAAAACTATCAGTTACAGTTAGCCAAATGTTATAATCATAAGACAATGTTAATGAAAACAGATCACATGGTGGTGAAAATTCATAGCATGTATCATCAATTGTAGTTGAGTTAAAAATTATTGAATCAATTACAGTATCGCTAATTGTATTATAAATGTCAAATTTCCAATTTGAAAGAGAATTTGCAATACATGAATTAGATGAAAAAAAAGACGAGTCAATTATTGGAGTGCAATTTCCTTGACAAACATCCTCTGTAGAAAAATAGGGATTAGGTAGGTCATAAACAGTAACATTATAGCTAAATAAACTATCACATCCATTGTCATCTGTTGCTCTTAACCATACTGTGTACGTACCACAACTATCAAATAAAAATGCAATTTCTGCACTGTCAAAATTTGTCAAATTACCATTAATACTTTGAAAATCTCCTATAGCTTCCCATGCGGCATATTGTGCTGCTCCTGTAAGACTAGTATCTATCATCCATTCCCAAGATATTATATTTCCTCCTGCAGGTACATTTATTACTCTAGGAGGAGATTGGCATGAATCTATTCTTGTATATGCGCTATCGGTATAACTGTAATTATTAAAGATAGTTGTTTGACCTTGACATACAGCTTCAGCATCAAATGAAACATTTGGAAGAGGATTTACAACTACTAAAGTTGAGTCATATGTATCTCCACAATTAGCTTCAAGAGATAATTTAACCATGTATTCTCCTGGAAGCTGATATTGATGTTCAACACCAGGAAATGGATATGAAGAACCAGTTGTTATAGTACTATTACAATCTCCAAAATCCCATTGAAAAACTAAAAGACTATCAAGATCTTGATTTAATGTAAATCCATCGCATCCTGCTTCGGTAATATTAGAAAATGTAAACAGATTATCTCTACATTGAGGTGTACTAGTGCTGAATCTAGCTAATGGGGGGTCTTCAATGGGAACTCCTGTAGATTGATATAAAAGAGCCGGATTACAAAACCTAAATACATCTACACTGACAGTATAAGCTTCCCAAGGTGTAACAGGTCCTGTACATGGACAGGAGCTAGATGGAAAGAAATATTTAAATACAACAGCAGAATCTCCATTAGGCAGTAGAATAACATTAGAAGCATATGTATTTGCATCCCATGCGATTACAGTATCAAATTCCTGTGGATAGTTATACTCACAAAAGATTCTCCAAGTAACACTATCATTAGCTCCAATTTCTAATATTGGTTGGTTAGGGGGTGTAGAAAATGGATTTGTTAAATAAAACCATGTGTTTGTATCGCTACAAAGAGTTGAACTAATATAAGAGTAACCAATACTATTTAATCCATTTATAATTTCAGCATCACTAATTAATACAGTATAATCAGTTGAATAACTACAACCACTACTATTAAAAGCTGTTACACTAAATGTTTGATTTCCTCCCCCTGCTGTAAATGTATGACTCACAGAGCCGTTTAATAAAAAGTCAAATAGCAAAGAATCAGTTAAAATTGATGAGCTTGAATCAGGCCACAAGAAAACAAGTGAATCAATATTTTGGTTTCCAGTTGTAATATTGGAGTTTTCAAAAGTCAAGTTAATTTGACCATTAACATTAATATTACATCCGCTGAAACCGTGAAATATCGTATCATAATGTGTTGGTAGATTAATACTTGTTTTTGAAGTATCTAAGGCAATAAATGGTGGATCTGTGAAAATAAAATTAGAATCACTTGAAATAACACAACCTACAACAGTGTCAAGTAATGTTAAAGATACATTTACCGAGTTAGTATTTGAGATATAAGTAGATAAAGTTGTTGAAATCGTCGTTGATGTACCAATTAAAATACTATTATTAATATACCAGTTTATACTACTACTGCTAGTGTCATTGGATGTGAAAATTAATGAATCACTTGAACATCCAGTTGAAGTATTTATGGCTGATACAGTAAATCCAGGATCTAGACTAGTTTGAGCTATTGATAAGTAAATAGTTTTAGAAGCAGAACATCCGGTTGTAAGATCTGTTACTATAAGTTGAATTTCATTATCATTTTGGTTTATGCCACTTGGGTTAGTTGTAAAAAATTGATCTCCAGATGGACTTGCAATCCATGTAAAGTTAAGCGAACCAATGTTATTATTTATTTGTATGTTAAGGTCACTTGTATCTATACTTCCTCCAGATGGACCTACACATATGGATAGAGAGTCATTACTTTGAATACTAATCAAAGAATCAACAACAACAACATTTTGTTGCCAAGGGTCAGTCCAAATATTACCCCAGCCACCTGGACAACATTGATTTGTTTGCCATGCATTCAGAGGAATATATGGAAAGACCTCCACGGTAAAAATTCCTGCATTTGGGAAAGTAAAATTAGTTAAATTAAAAGAAGGTGTAAAAGCTCCAGTATATATACTATTACCAAGGTTATCTCTAACATCCCAATAATATTCAGTACTGTTGCAATATGAGTTGCTTCCACTGTTGTTGTCAATTGATGTATTAGTAAACGTTACTGGTACACCAACTTGTATACAGTCAGGCACATCAAAATTTCCATCAACACATTGCGATAATGCATTAATTTTTATACCAAAAAAGAGTACAATAAATAATATTGTAGCTTTAATGTGTCGCATTTTTTTTTATACTTGTTTTGCTCTACGAGCAAATTTATAAAAACATATAAGAAATCGGTAATAAAACTGTATTGATATTAAATAAGGAAAAGAATTGTTGAAAAATATAATTACTATTGCATAATTATAGGTGTTAATTTTTTCTTTAAGCTTTCATATTCTTCTTTACTCATCATGTCTAACTCCATTAGATCTTTACTTTCTCTAAGTTTTTTTATAGCTTCTTCTCTAGAAAGTGGAGCGTTTGGATTCATAATTTCCATATCTTCAAGTGCTTTTTCAATATTCAAAATTGTTTTTTTGGAGTCACCAAAAAAACTAGATATATTATCTTCTTTGTTTGCAGACTTTACATAAATACTTACATATAGAGGCATTTCTTTTTTGTTATGTAAAAGTTTATATCCTGTATATTTCTCATGAGTTACATAGATTTCAGTTACTCTAACTTGTTCATCTTTATATTTTTGATTTAAAAATTTATAATCATGAATATATGTACCACTAACGTCTCCAACTACAATATTTCTATATTTAGAATTAATTTTTTGTTTACCTTTTTCAGAGAACGCCGAACCTAATGTTAATATATCTCCTTTAGAAATTTTAAATCCATTTTTTGTAGTGTATGAATTGAAACTAGTACCGTTCTTTATATTTTTAACATACTGAATATCCCTTGTTTGTTGATAATTTAATTCTGATTGGGAAAATAAAAATAAAGGTAAAAATGCTAATGATAGGATAATTTTTTTCATTTTAATTTTTTATTTTCAAATGTATTATAATAATGATTAGTGATAATAAAAATTTGATGTTAAATAAATAAGTTATTAAGATAAAATTTTAATAACTAATTATTTTATAATTAAAAAAATCCAATACTTTTTTGTTTTTATTAAAATGCTTATTTATAACTACTAAATCTTTCTTTTTTATCTTTTTTATTTTTTCATCATTTAAATTAGTAATACGCATTGATTTTTTTGTTTTAAAATTATGAGCTTTAAATTTTTGATTTGGATTTATATCATAAAGTTCATCTATTTGTTTTTTAATTTTGTTAATTGTAATAGTTGTATTGTCACATAAATCTTCATAACTTAATAAAAAAATATCTTTATGGAGATTAATGTTTTTTATTTGATATTTTAAGCATTTAATTGTAAACATTGCAGCTACTTCTGCTGATTGATTGCTTCTTCTCATAACTCCTTCGCATATTGCATATGGGTTCCTGACTATACATATAAAATGATTTGGGTAAAAAAAATCTTTTAATTGATCTACTCTCATAATATTTGGGATGCTTTTATCTAAGAGAATAGGTTTCTTTAAATACCAATATGATCTCCAAATTTTTTTAATTTTATCCCATGGTAACTTATTTTTTTCTTCCCATCTTTTTTCTTCAAACATTATTTTTTTAACTTCAGGAAGAGTTTGACCTTCTCTTGTTCCAATATTATTATTACAACTAACATTTTTTGAAGATGATATAATTTGATTTACTAATGTAGATCCGGAAAAAGGAGGGCTTAAAATAAAAAGATATTTATGATCTTTTTTAGAATATATAAAGTTAGGTACAATAAGAATTAATCTTCTAATAAAGTAATAAATACTTCTTCTAAATTTGTAAATAGAATTCATAAATGACATGTGCAAATATATTTATAAATAGAAGAACCTACTTGAAAGTAGGTTCTTCTAGTGGAGCTGGTGGGTTTCGAACCCACGTCCAAACAAAAGATTCTATAAATTTCTACATGTTTATCATCATGTTATTTTCGAAAGAAGATAGGAGAGATGCTTCCAACACTTCTTCTTATCTTGTAATTTGTCATTTATTTAACCAAGAAAAAAATAAATCTATCCTGAATTTATAATGCCTTAGATAAAGGTTTCAGGAAGACCTTTAAAAAGACAAAAGCTTAACTAATTATATAAATTAGGCAGCTAAAGCGTAATTATTTTCGCCAATTAAAAATTGTACTTTAATTTTTACGAGATAAAATACAATGCTCGACATGCTTATCATAAAATTTCAATTGCTGTCAAATCCATTCAGCCCCAGTATTTAAAGAACATTCTTTTGCAAAAATAACAAATTAAGCATTTAACTCAATTCTATTATTTATTTTTGTAATTATTTATTAAAATGAAATTAGGTATTCTTAGAGAAGAAAAAATTCCTGTGGACAAGCGTACTCCGTTTTCTCCATCTCAATGTAAAAGAATTATTAATGACTTTCCTAATATTGAAATTTATGTTCAATCTAGTAAATTTCGTTGTTATAACGATAAGGAATATATATCTAATAATATTTCAGTTTCAGAAGATATTAGTTTTTGTGATATTTTATTTGGTATTAAAGAGGTTCCGTCTAATAATTTAATTGCAGACAAGACTTATTTTTTTTTCTCCCACACCATCAAGAAACAGGATTATAATCGTGAACTTTTAAAAAATATTATAAGTTTAAATATTAGAATGATTGATTATGAAGTTCTTAAGTTTAAAAATGGTAAAAGAATTTTAGGATTTGGTAGATATGCTGGTGTTATAGGTGCTTACAATGGATTATTGGCTTATGGACTAAAAACAAATTTATTTGATATAAAACCAGCTCACTTATGTTTGGACAGAAAAGAAATGGATTATGAACTTAAAAAAGTTGTTTTAAAAAATGAAAAGCTATTAGTGACCGGAAAGGGAAGAGTAGGTAAAGGAATTATAGAAACATTAAAAAAATTAAATATTACTGAGGTTAATATAGAAGATTATCTAACAAAAGAATTTAATTATCCAGTTTTTTTAAATATTGATGTGTTAGATTATAATGAGCGTGTGGATGAAAAAAACTCAAACTTTTTAGATTTTATTAACAATAACAAAGAATATAAATCTTCTTTTATGAAATTTGTATCTAAAACTAATATTTACTTTGCAGGTCATTTTTATGCAAGTGGAGCACCCTATTTATTTACTAGAAAGGATGTTAGATCTAAACAATTTAATATTTCAGTAGTTGCTGATATTTCTTGTGATATTGATGGTCCAGTAGCGACAACAATTAGAGCGTCTAAAATAACTGATCCTATATATGGGTATAATAAAATAACGGAATCTGAAGATGATTTTATGAAGGATGATGTTATTGCTGTAATGGCAGTTGATAATCTTCCTTGTGAGTTACCAAAGGATGCTTCTAATGATTTTGGTGAAAATTTGATAAAACATATTATTCCAATACTAAATTCAAATAATTCTATTTTAGAAGATGCTACAATTTGTAAAGATGGAGATTTAACTAAAAACTTTGAATATTTAAGAGATTTTATTAATTCTTAAATAGATTTTAAATTTGCTATAGTAGACATAGGATCTGTAGATTTAAAAACAAAACTTCCAGCAACTAGTACGTTTGCTCCACATTCAATTAGTTTTTTTGCATTATCAGAATTTACACCACCATCAATTTCAATCAAAAAGTTACTATTTGTTTTTGTTTTTAACTCATTTAGTTCAGTAATCTTTTTGTACGTATTTTCAATAAATGACTGGCCTCCAAAACCAGGATTTACGGACATTAAGCAAACTACATCAAGATCGTTAGCTATATCGCATAATAAGCTTATTGGCGAGTGAGGGTTAAGTGCAACACCAGCTTTCATTCCTTTTTGTTTGATCGAATCAATAGTCCTATGAAGATGATTGCACGCTTCATAATGAACTGTAAGTATATCTGAGCCAAGATCCCTAAATAAATTTATGTAATTATCAGGTTCTACTATCATTAGATGAACATCCATACTTTTTCTTGCAATTTTTTTGATACTTTTTATTATTGGTGTTCCGAATGATATGTTAGGAACAAATACACCGTCCATAACATCAATATGAAACCAATCAGCTTGACTATTATTAATCATTTCACAGTCAGAATGTAAATTTCCAAAATTTGCAGCTAAAATCGAAGGGGCTATTAAGTGGGACATAGTCTTTAATATAAAAAAAGAGGTGAAAATCACCTCTTTTTATTAACCTAAATAGGTTTTTAAAATTTTACTTCTAGATGTTTGCTTGAGTCTTCTGACAGCTTTTTCTTTAATTTGTCTTACTCTTTCTCTTGTAAGATCAAATTTCTCACCTATTTCTTCAAGTGTCATTGCATGTCCAGCATTTAATCCAAAATATGATGAAACAACATCCGCTTCTCTTGGTGTTAGTGTATCTAAGGCTCTTCTTATCTCTTCTCTTAGTGACTCAAGCATCAAATCTGCATCAGGATTTGGGCTTTCATCAGAGCCCATAACATCGTATAAGTTGCTATCTTCTCCATCAATTAGTGGTGCATCCATTGATACATGTCTTCCTGTATTTCTTAGAGATTGTTTAACTTCTGTAATTGATAATTCTACTAGATCTGCAATCTCTTCAGCTGTTGGAGGTCTTTCAAATTTTTGTTCTAATTTTGCATAGGCTTTATTAATTTTATTAATTGATCCAATTTTATTTAAAGGAAGCCTAACAATTCTGGACTGTTCTGCTAGTGCTTGTAATATAGATTGGCGTATCCACCAAACAGCATATGAAATAAATTTAAACCCTCTTGTCTCATCAAATCTTTTTGCAGCTTTTATTAATCCTAAGTTACCTTCATTAATTAAATCTGGTAAAGTAAGTCCTTGATTTTGGTATTGTTTTGCTACAGAAACAACAAATCTTAAATTAGCTTTAGTTAATTTATCTAGTGCTCGTTCATCACCAGCCTTAATTTTCTGGGCAAGTTCAACTTCTTCTTCTGCAGTAATTAATTCAACTCTACCAATTTCTTGTAAATATTTATCTAAAGATGCAGTTTCTCTGTTTGTTACCTGCTTAGTGATTTTAAGTTGTCTCATGATTTGAATTTAGTTTTTGTTATTGCACCCACACTTATACGTATTAAAATTAATAAAGTTACGTTTCTAATCTTTTTTTTCAGGTTTTGGTAAAAGTACTTTTCTTGATAGTTTTAATTTACCGTTCTTTTCATCAATTGCAATTAGTTTTACTTCAATCTCGTCACCTTCTTTGAGAACATCTTCAACTTTTTCAACTCTTTCCCATTTAAGTTCAGAAATATGAACAAGTCCGTCAGTATTATCTGATATACCTACAAAAGCTCCGTATGGCATAATTGATTTAACTTTACCCTTATATATTTCTCCAACTTCAGGGACAAATGCAATTGATTTAATTTTTTTGATAGCATTATCAATTCCATCTTGATCAGTACCTAAAATTTCAACAACACCTTTTTCGTCAACTTCTTCAATGGAAATATTTGTTGATGTTGCTGACTGAAGTTCTTGAATAATTTTACCACCAGGGCCAATTATACCACCAATTGCAGATTTTGGAACTTCAAGTTTAATAATTTTTGGAGTTTGAGGCTTTAATTGTTCTCTTGGTTTTTCAATAGTATTTGTGATTTTTTCTAATATGTGTAATCTTCCATCACGAGCCTGATTTAAAGCTTTTTCTAAAATTTCATAAGACAACCCTTCAATCTTAATATCCATTTGACAAGCTGTTATTCCATCGCTAGTACCACATACTTTAAAGTCCATATCACCTAAATGATCTTCGTCTCCTAATATATCAGAAAGTATAGCATAATTATTAGGATCTTTTTCATCAGATATTAGACCCATTGCAATTCCAGATACTGGTTTTTTCATTTTGATTCCCGCATCCATAAGTGCCATAGTACCAGCGCATACTGTTGCCATTGATGATGATCCGTTTGATTCTAAAATATCAGATACAATTCTTACTGTATAAGGGTTGTCGGAAGGAATCATCTTTTTTAATGCTCTTTGTGCTAGATTTCCATGGCCAATTTCTCTTCTACTTGTTCCTCTAAGCATTCTTGCTTCACCAGTTGAAAAAGGAGGGAAGTTATAGTGTAGATAAAAGGATTCATGTCCTTGATATGTTACTCCATCTAGTCGGTTAACATCAGTAGCAGAACCTAAAGTAACAGTTGTTAAAGATTGAGTTTCACCTCTTGTAAATATAGCTGAACCATGTGGGCTATGTAGGTAGTCAATTTCACACCATATTGGTCTAATTTCTGTTGTGTTTCTTCCGTCTAATCTTTTCTTTTCTGATAAAACTAGATCTCTGATAGCTTCTTTTTCAACATCATGATAATATACATTGATTAGTCTTTCATCATAATTTTCAACTTCTTCTTCTGACAATCCTTCAATCCAGTTTGTTTTTACTTCTTTAAATTTTATTGATCTTTCTTCCTTGCCTAAACCTTTCGAAGCTACAGCGTATACTGCGTCATAAGTATCTTTTTTAATTCTTTCTTTTAATTCTTCATCATGAATTTCATGACAATATTCTCTCTTTTCAGATGAAGCACCTACTTTAGTAGCTAATTCTAATTGTGCAGCACACTGTACTTTAATAGCTTCATGTCCAATTTTGATTGCTTCTATCATTTCAGCTTCTGAGACTTCACTCATTTCTCCTTCTACCATAGCTACACTATCAGATGAAGCACCAACCATTAGATCAATATCTGCATCTTCTAATTGTTCTGATGATGGGTTGATTATATGTTCTCCATTTATTCTAGCAACTCTAACTTCAGATATAGGTCCATTAAAAGGAATGTCTGATATTGCAATTGCTGAAGAAGCGGCAAGTGCAGCAAGTGCATCCGGTTTAACGTTAGGATCATGTGAATTAAGTGAAATCATTATTTGTACTTCAGCATGATAATCTGCTGGAAACATTGGTCTTAATATTCTATCTACCAAACGCATCACCAATATTTCTTGGTCAGTTGGTCTTGCTTCTCTTTTTAGAAATCCACCTGGAAATCTTCCATCAGCGGCGAATTTTTCTCTATAATCTACTGTTAGTGGTAAAAAGTCTACTCCTTCTCTTGCTTCAAAGCTTGAGACTACTGTTGCTAATAAATGGGTATTTCCCATTCTTACTTCAACAGATCCGTGTGCTTGCTTAGCTAATTTTCCTGTGCTAATAGTGATCTCTCTACCATCAGTTAGCTTAATAATTTGTTTTTCTTCTTTAATCATGTTTTCTTTGTTTGTAAATGTTTGTAAATCAAAAAAGGCAATGAACATATTGCCTTTTTTGTATTATCTCCTAAGATTAAGGGTCTTAATCAGTTCTCTATATTTAATAATATCTTTACTTTTTAAATAATCGAGTAATTTTCTTCTTTTTCCAACCATTATTTGTAATGATCTTTGAGTATTAAAATCTTTTCTATTAAATTTTAAATGTTCGGTTAGTAATTTTATTTTACTTGTAAAAAGTGCAACTTGACTAAAAACTGATCCAGAATCCTTAGAATTGTTTCCGAACTTTTTAAATATTTTTTCTTTATCTTTCGTTGTTATACTCATTATAATAAATCTTTATAGGGCTGCAAATTTAATAAAACAAATGAATTTAAGTACTTTCTTCTAGAAAATTATTTTTTTAATATTTTAAATATTTGAGATAACTTGTCTTTCAATTCTTTTCTGTCAACTATAAAGTCAATAAACCCATTTTCAAGTAAAAATTCTGCAGTTTGAAAACCTTTTGGTAAGTCTTTTCCAATAGTTTCTTTTACAACTTTAGGACCAGCAAATCCAATTAATGCTCCTGGCTCTGCAATATTCATATCCCCTAACATTGAAAATGATGCTGTTGCCCCACCAAATGTAGGATCAGTACATAATGAAATATAGGGTATTTTTTTAATATCTAATTGTGCAAGTTTTGCCGAAGTTTTGGCTAGTTGCATTAGTGAAATCCCAGCTTCCATCATTCTAGCACCTCCCGATTTTGAAATTATAATTAAAGGGTATCCATTATTTTTTGAATAATCAATTGCTCTGGCAATTTTTTCACCGACAACAGAACCCATAGATCCTCCAATAAAATTAAAATCCATTGATGCTATTACTACCATTTCACCTTTTAATGTACCATATGCAGTTCTAACTGCGTCTTTGAGTTTTGTTCTAGACTGTATTTTTTTGACTCTATCAGTGTAAGGTATTTTGTCCTTAAATTTTAAAGGATCTTTTGAAACCATATTAATATCTAGTTCTGTATATTTATTTTTGTCAAATAGAATTTCAAAATATTCTTTTGAACCAATTCTACTATGATAGTTGCACTTAATACAACAATATAAATTTTTTTTATGATCTTTTGTTGTAACAATTTCCTTGCATTTTGGGCATTTATACCATAACCCATCTGGAGTTTCTTTTTTGTTATCAGTAGAAGTAGTAATTCCTTCTTTAATTCTTTTAAACCAGTTCATATTTAAATATTTCTATTTAAATTATTTAAATCTTCAAATGATTTAACTAATCTGTTTTTAAATGTATTTTCTCCAGATCTCATCCAATTCCTTGGGTCGTAGTATTTTTTATTTGGTTTATCTTCACCTTCAGGATTACCAATTTGAGACTTTAAATATTCTTTTTTATCATTAAAATAATCTCTAACACCTATTGTAAATCCCCACTGTAAATCTGTATCAATATTCATTTTAATTGCTCCATATGAAATTGCTTCTTTTATTTCAGATCTAGACGAACCAGATCCTCCATGAAACACAAAATCTATTGGTTTTGAATCAGTATTATATTTCTTTTGAACAAATTTTTGAGAGTTATCTAAAATAATAGGAGTTAACTTTACATTTCCAGGTTTGTACACGCCATGAACATTTCCAAATGCAGCAGCGACAGTAAATTTGTCACTAATAGATATAAGTTCTTCATATGCATAGGCCACCTCTTCTGGTTGTGTATATAATTTTGAACTATCAATGCCAGTGTTGTCAACTCCATCTTCTTCACCTCCTGTGATGCCAAGTTCGATTTCTAGTGTCATACCAATTTTACTCATTCTTTTTAAATACTTTTTGCAAGTTTCTATATTATCTTTAATTGGTTCGTCTGATAAATCTATCATATGCGAGCTGTACAATGGAGTTCCATATTTTTCGAAATGTTCTTCTCCAGCATCTAGCAATCCATCAATCCAGGGTAAAAGTTTTCTTGAGCAATGATCAGTATGTAAAATTACACTTACACCGTATACTTTAGACATTTGATGGACATGAAGTGCTCCAGATATTCCTCCATTAATTGATGCTACAAAATTATTGTCTTTTAATCCTTTTCCAGCATAAAACTGACAACCTCCCGCCGAAAATTGAATTATTACTGGAGAGTTTAGTTCTGCAGCAGTTTCTAAAACTGTATTAACTGTACTAGTGTTGGTAACATTTACTGCTGGTAAAGCATATTGGTTTAATTTTGCATCATGAAATATTTTTTGAACTTCATTTCCTGTTATAACTCCTTTACTAAATTTAGACATATTGATATTTTTTTAGACAAAATTATAAGAATGTTATTAATTTAAACATCTTTTTGTAATATTTTCATATAATTGATAAATAAAATTTAATTTATGCTCAGTTCATCAGATATCAAACGAATAAATAAATTGCATCGTAAAGTTAATAGAAAAAAAACAGGTCAATTTATTGTTGAGGGAAACAAATGTGTTTCAGAACTTTTATTATCTAAATATAATGTAATTGAGCTTTATGCAGTTAAAGACTGGAAAAATACATTTGATAACACTGAAGTTAAATATATTTCACAGTCAAATTTACAAAGAATAAGTAGCCTTAAAAAGGCTAATAAAGTTATTGCTGTTGCTAGTGTAAGTGATAATGTATATGATTTTAAACATAATATTACACTAGTTCTTGATGATATTAGTGATCCTGGAAATTTAGGTACAATTATTAGATTAGCTGACTGGTTTTCTATCAAGGGTATTGTTTGTTCAGAAAATTCAGTTGATATGTTTAATAATAAAGTTATCCAAGCAAGTATGGGATCTGTTTTTAGAGTTAATGTAATGTATAAAAACTTGAGTGCTTATTTATCAAAAGTAAACACAAAGGTGTATGGTACTTTTAAAAATGGAAATAACATAAAAGACTATAATTTTGATAGAAATTGTCACTTACTTCTAGGAAATGAATCTAGAGGGATTTCAGATTATTTAAAAACTAATATTGATCAAAATATATCAATTAAAAAATTTGGAAATGAAATTGATTCTTTAAATGTTGCGGTTTCTGCCGCTATCATGTTACATGAATTTACAAATTAAGGTTTGGATTTAAACTCTCTCTCCCATCTTAATCCTTGCCAATCACATGAACTACATTTATATCTTTTATAATCAAAGATTCTAAAAGTTAGATGATTTATAAATTTATCAGTTACTTTTCTTTCTATTCTATCTAAAGCTGAACTGCATTTGGGACAAGCATTTAGACAGTCTTTGATTGCTATCTTTTCTCCTAAACCTAAAAATCTAAATACCAGAAGAAGAATAATATAAAATACTAGAAGTAAAAAAAATTTAAAAAAAGGATCTGTTGGCATCTAAGTTAATTAAGTTAAAATTAATCTCACATCCATAATCAAAGACTAGCCAAATATAATAAAAAAAAGTAAATATCTAAATGCCAATAAGATATGTATATTATTCAAAGGTAAATGAAAGCATCCAACCATTAGTTCTTAATTGGTTAAATGATTTTGTGTAAATGGTATCTTCTTTATTAAGTATATTAAGAATACCATGTGATAATTTGATTTGTGGAGAAAATTTAAAATATTCTAAGTAAAAATCTATACCAAAACCAATTTCCGCCATTATATCATGTTTTTTTAGCTTAACTAGTTCCTCTCCTTCATCATCAATTTTGTCTTGTGAGGCTATATCTAAACTGTATTTTAATCCAGTAATTATAAATGTCCTTATATTATTATACCTCTCAGATTTGTATTTTAAGGAAAAAGGAAAATCTATAAGTGTAGATTCAATTCGTTTAGATTCGGTAATTATATTTTCATTATTGTTGTTAAGCTTAAAATTGTAGTCAATTATTCTTTCCCCAAAGACAAGAGTAGGTATAAATCTTAAATCTGTAAATTTTCCAAGTCTTAGATTGGAAACAATACCTAGATTGAATCCATATTGACTTTTACTATAGGTGTTAACTAAACTATCTGTACCAACATAGTTCAGATTTTTATCCATAAAAAAATCTAAAGAATTAATTCCAAGTGTAAATCCAAAATGTAATTTTTGCATATCATATCTTGGTAGATTCTTAGGTTTTTTAAATTTTTGAGCAAAGGAAAGTTCAGTTGTACAAATTACCAAAAAAAGTAAAATATTTCTAAAGACTTTATTCATTTATCAGCATTAAACGTTAATTTTTGTTATTTTATTGCTACATATAGTGAAACAATTCCTAGCGATAAAGAAATATGCTTCTGTTTTGTGAAGCCAATTTCTTTTAATTTTTTTAAAAATTCTTTTTTTGGTGGAAATGATTTTACAGAGTTTGGTAGATATGAGTATGCACTCTTGTCTTTAGAAAACCATCCTCCAATTTTAGGTAATAAAAATTGAAAGTAAAGATTATATATTTGTTTAAATGGAAATAATGTTGGTATTGAAGGCTCAAGTATTGCTACTTTACCGTTTTTTTTGAGTATTCTAAACATTTCTTTTAATCCTAAATCTAAATTTTCAAAATTTCTAACACCAAAACCAATTGTTATGGCGTCAAAAGAATTTTCTTGAAAATTAGTTTCTTCCGCATCACCAAGTTTTAGTATTATTCGATCTTCTAAATTAAGTTTTTTAATTTTTTTTTCACCAATTTCTAACATATTATCAGAAATATCAATTCCTATAATTGATGCGTTTGTATTTTTTGCAGCGGATATTGCAAAATCAGCTGTACCAGTTGCTATGTCAAGAATTTTTTTTGGATTATTTAATTGTTTAACAGCTTTTTTTCTCCACCAAACATCAATTCCAAGAGATAAAATCCGGTTTAAAGTATCATAACTTTTTGCAATGTTGTTAAACATTTTTTTAATTTCCTTTTTTTTATTTTCCGACGTATTGTATGGCTTTATCATTTTACAAATGTTTATTTACTTCTTTTATTAATTCCTTTTTATTGATTGTCACAACGCCAACTTTTTCACACACTAAACCTCCTGAAATGTTACATATTTTTGATAAATTATCGCAATTCATATTAATTGAGTAACATAAAGATGCTACAGCCAAAACTGTATCACCAGCACCAGATATATCTACTATTTTTCTTTTTATTGCTTTTGTATGTACAAATTTATTATTGTAGTCTACGCATATTCCGTTTTCAGATAAGGTAATTAATACAATATCACATTTAATAATTTCTCTTAGTTTTTTGGCGGCTTTTTTTACATCATTAATATCATTAATTTTTTTAATATTTAGTCCTTCAATTGTTTCTTTCAAGTTTGGCTTAAAGAGAGTACAATTTTTAAATTTTTTAAAATTTTTCTTTTTTGGATCGACAATAACTGCAATATTTTTCTGATTTGCTTTATTAATAATATTTTTAATAATTTTTTCTGTTAAAACCCCTTTATTGTAATCTTGTAATATTATGATATCAACCTGATTTATTTTTGAATAAATTAAATCAAGTAGATTTTGTTCGTTTACAATATCAAATAAATCTTCATCATCTATTCGAACTATCTGATTATTATTATTTATAATTCGAGTTTTTGTAGTTGTTTTTCTCGTTTCGTCAATAAAAATTCCATCGGTACATATTTTTTCTTGACGTAATAGTTCTAATAGTTTGTTTCCTGAAAAATCCTTTCCAATTACAGAACATAATATTGGTGTCGCTCCTAATGCTTTGATATTTAAGGCTACATTGCCAGCTCCTCCTAATCGATCTTCTTTTTTGTCTAAATTTACAATAGGTACTGGAGCTTCAGGTGATTGTCTTTCTACATGCCCCCAACGATAAGAGTCAATCATTATATCACCAACAATAAGTATTTTTTTTGATTTAAAATCGTTAAAAATTTTTTCAAATTTCATTATGAGAGTTGTTCTAACTGATTTTTAATTCTTTTAATTCCTTCAATTAATTTATTTTCTGAAGTGGCGTATGAGATTCTTATGCAATTATCATTACCAAAAGGTGTTCCTGAAACACAGGCAACATGTGCATTATTAAGTAGGTACATACAAAAATCATCTGCATTTTTAATAATAATATTTTTATGCTTTTTCCCAAAATAAAAAGAAACATCAGGAAAAACATAAAATGCACCCATAGGAACATTGCACTTAATATTTGGTATTTCTTTTAATGATTTAATTACTAAGTTCCTTCTTTTTAAAAATGAATTACGCATACTTGTTGTTATTTTTGGATCTGCAAGCATAGCTTTTTCTGTTGCTTTTTGTGCTATTGCACATGTTGCAGATGTTACTTGACCTTGTATTTTATTGCATGCATTTGCTATCCATAACGGTGCTCCAATAAAACCTACTCTCCAGCCAGTCATTGCGAAGCCTTTTGAAACACCATTAACCGTAATGGTTTTATTTTTCATTGATTCAATTGATCCAATACTAAAATGTTTTTCATCAAAATTAATATGTTCATAAATTTCATCAGCAACCACGTAAATGTGTGGATATTTTTCAAGCATTTTTGCAATATTTTCTAATTCGCTTCTTGAATATACAGTTCCACTTGGATTACATGGGGAACTAAAAATTAACATTTTTGTTTTAGGAGTTATTGCGTCCTCTATTTGAGATACAGTAACTTTAAAATCATTTTCAATAGAGGATAAAATTTTAACTGGTCTAGCTTCAGCTAATTTAATCATATCTGAGTAGCTCACCCAGTAAGGGCATGGAAGTAAAACTTCGTCTTCAGGATTTAATAGGCTTAAACAAACATTTGCTAGAGATTGTTTTGCGCCAGTTGAAACAACAATTTGGTCTCTTGTATATTTTAGATTGTTATCTCTTTGAAATTTTGTAACAATAGAATCTCTTAATTCAGGAAGTCCTGGAACAGGAGTGTAGTGAGAAAAGTTATCATCTATTGCTTTTTTGGCTGCCTTTTTTATAAAATCTGGAGTATCAAAATCTGGCTCACCTAAACTTAGTGTTATTATATCTTTTCCTTGCTCTTTTAATTCTCTACTTAATCTAGCCATTGCTAATGTGGCAGATTCTGACATTTTATTAATTCTATCGGATAATTTATTCATGTTTAAATGTTATATATATTATTTCGCAAATATAGAAATAAAGTATTTATAGATATAGTGTTTATGTATATTGATATTAGGATTTTTTTTTATTTTTACAGTTCATGAAAACAGTTTTATTTTTATTATTTTCTATACCATTTAGTTTGCTTGCTCAATTTACTGACGATTTTTCAGATGGTGATTTTTTGGCAGGTCCAATATGGTTTGGAGATGTTGCAAGTTTTGAAGTTGATTCAGATTATATTTTGCATTTAAATGATAGTATTGCAAGTTCTTCATCTTTATTTACATCTAGTAATGCATTGATGAATGCTGAATGGATATTTGATGTTAGACTTGAATTTTCACCCTCTACTAATAATTATGCTAAAGTATATTTAGTTACTAATTCAACAGATTTACTTAATACTGAAGGTGTTTATGTTAAGATTGGAGGGCAAAGTGGTAATGTAGATGATTTAAGTTTATATATACAAACAGGAACTAATCACACACAAATTATCGACGGTACAGACGGGTTATTAACTAATAATCCTGATGTTAAAGTAAAGGTCACAAGAGATGATGTGGGAAATTGGGAGCTTTTTTTAGATACGAATGGTGTTTTCTTTTCTGAGGGGACAGCTTTTAATAATAATATTATTCAATCTGATTATTTTGGCATATACTGTAAATATACAATTACACGAAGTGATAAGTTTTGGTTTGATAATTTTTTGGTTAACGGTACAGTATTATCTTTGTTGGAGCATAAAAAAAGTAAAAGAATACTGAAAATAATAGATGTTACATCAAGAGAATCAAGATTAAAAAATCAACCTCTTTTTTATATCTATGATGATGGCACAGTAGAAAAGAAAATAACAATAGATTAACAATGAAAAAACTACTACTTATATTACTTTTCTTGCCAATGATTGGCTTTGGACAAATTAATATTGGATCTAACCATACAATTTGCCTTGCTGATTCTGTACAATTGATTGCTGTTTCATCTGGTCCAGCTTCTGCTTGTACAGGTGCAATTGATAGTTTAACTTCTTTAGCAAATGGAAGTTCAAATGGATCTGCCGGAACAATGTTTAATATAATAAATAATTCTGCAGGAGATATTACAATAAATGGTTTTTCTCAAGGAACATATTCTTATTCAGGTGCAATTAATATGGATATTTGGTATTACCCTGGAGATTATCTACCTGTAATGACATCAAACACAGGATGGACTCAAGTTGCAACCGCTGTTTCTATTACTTTACCTAGTGGAGCAACAGCAACAAATCCTTTGTATTCTGCTAAAATATCAATTACTCCAGTGGTCATTCCTGCTGGAGCAACATATGGTTTTTATGTGGGAGGTAACACCACTGTATCATATTCAACAGCAACTGCTGGTTCTATTCCGGGAGTTACTCCTTGTGGAAGCAACAATTTGTTAACAATTACAACTGGACATGGAGGTAATTTTCCAAGCCCGGTTAACAATCCAAGAGATCCATTAATTAAAATACACTACGGTGCAGGAGCAAGCTGGTTTGATGTATCAACTGGACAAAATATTGGATCAGGAGATTCAATTTATGTTTCTCCAAGTCAAACTACTGATATTTGTGCAGTTTTAGAATGTAATGGTATTATTTATTCTGATACTGTTACAATTAATATCTTGAATACTGCAATTAACAGTACTGGAGTTTCACTTTGCAGTGGACCATTGGTATTAAGTGTAGCGAATAGTTTTAGTTCATATTTGTGGAATGGTGGCCTAACAAGCTCATCAATTACCGTTTCTAGTCCAGGAACTTATTTTGTTACATGTACAAATGCTAATGGACAAACTTGTCAATCCCCGCCAGTTCAAATATATCAAAACACTATTCCAGTAAGTTTATCAACTTCAGATTCAGTTTTTATTTGTCAAGGAGATACTGTTTTAATAGAAGGTCCTGTTGGTTTTAATCAATATTTATGGAGTAATGGAGCAACTACATCTTCTATTTTAACAACACAAACAGGTAATTATAGTTTGACGGTTACGGATGGTAATGGTTGTACTGGAAGTTCAGGTAATACAACTATTGAAATATCTCCTCAAAATATAATTACTACAACAACTGGATTGTCGCTTTGTAATGGTTCTGTAACTCTTAGTGCACCCTCCGGATTTACTTCTTATCAGTGGTTTAATAATGGTGTAATGCAATGGCTAGGTACTCAACAAAATTTTGTAACTACAAATGCAGGAAATTATCATTGTGAAGTAGTATATCCTACTGGATGTACAGCTAGTTCAATAAATTCTCCTCTTGCCATTGTTCCTGGAACAGGTGCTTTTAATGTAAATATTACAACATTTGGTGATTCTCTGTTATGTAATCCTTTTGGTCAAGTTGTTCTTGATGCAGGTAATTACTCTTCATTTTTATGGAGTACAGGTGAAACTACACAACAAATTATGGTTGATTCGCTAGGGACTTTTACAGTTGATGTTATTGATTCATCTGGATGTAATGGGTCATCTTCTCAAGGTTTTACAGTTAATAATGCTGTAAATACTTCAGCGATTAATGGCTCCCAATATCCAGTTCAATTTCAACAAAATACATATTCTGTTAGTCCTACAGTCGGTTCAACATATAATTGGATTATTAGTAATTCTGCCAATATAGTTTCAGGTGCAAATACAAACGCAATTACTATTGAATTTGGATTTGGTGCTTTTGGTGATAAAAACGTTAAAGTTATTGAAACAAATGCTAATGGTTGTGTTGGTGATACTATTTCGTTTCCTATCTTTGTTTTCGTATCATCAACTAACGAATTAACAAGCAATAGTAGATTAATAAAAATTGTAGATGTTAATGGTATTGATTCTGGCATCAAAAAAAATAAACCATTATTTTTCTTTTATGAAAATGGAATAGTTGAAAAAAGAATTATTATTGAATAATTTTTTGACAAAAAGACTATACATTATTTTATTATTTATAACTTTACGAAAAACAAAAATTAAACTAATGAAAAAGCTATTTCTTTTTATCGCGATATTAATATTTTCATTTAATACTAATGCAACTCATCTTATGGGTGGTGAAATTACTTGGGAATGTATCAAATCTGGTACCAATGCTGGATATTATATTTTTAATGTAAAAATATACCGTGATTGTCAGGGTGTTTCATTATCAGATGTTAACAACAAATCACTTACAGTACATAACCATCCATTGCTTAATTCTATTCCTTTAAATTATTTAGGTTCAAACGATATGTCTCCAACTTGTAATATTAATGGTCCTAACACTCCTTTTTCTTGTGGTGGAAGTAATATTGGAAATGCAGGAAATGGAAATGGAGCAGTTGAAGAACATTTTTTTCAATCAAATCCTATTATTTTAGCGGGGTCACCAGATAATTTGGGTTGGCATTTTACTTATACAGATATAGCTAGAAATTTAGCAATTATAAACTTAGCAAATAATACCGGTCAATATGGTTTTACATTAAGAGCAGTAATGTATCCGTTTACAGATTCAACAGGAATAGTATATCCAAATAATGACATTTGTTTTGACTCTTCACCAGAATTTTATGAAAAACCTAGAACAATTTTAGAAACAGACAATGGATATGATCCACTTTCTTTTTCTAACGGTTTTACATATAGCCATAATGCTTTTGATGAAGAACAAGATTCAATTGTATATTCATTTGGACAACCTCTTGATGGATATAATGACCCGTCACAAGGTTATAATGCACCTGCATATGATTATACAAATCCAGATTTAATTAATGCTATTCCTTTTGCTAGCGGTTTTTCTGTAAACACTCCTATCAATGGTATTGTTATGAACCCTTTGACTGGACGTACCTTTTATCCAGCTAATTTACAGGGAAACTATGTTACTTGTACAAACGTATCAGCATTTAAGTGCGGTCAAAAAGTTTCAGAAATTTTCAGAGAAATTCAAGTTGTGTTAGTTCCACCAACATGCAATTTGGGAGATACAACTAATGGAAATTTTGGTGCAGATACATTATGTAATGTTAGACCTATAGTTCAACCTCCATTTTTTTATCCAGGTACACCTGCACCTTTTCAGTGGGATACAGCGGTTCATTGCGGAGACACAGTATCTTTTGAATTTGTTGCAAATGATTATGATTACTATCCGGATGGTACAAGACAAGATTTAAAATTTGAAGTATCTGGTGGACAATTTTATAACTACAATAACAACACTGCATGTCAAAATCCACCATGCGCTACATTTGAAGAAATATCAACTGGAGCTACACCACCTTTCATTACAAGTGGTGGTACTGGAACTGGATATTTTGAGTGGATTACATCATGTAATCATGTAATAAACTCATGTGCCAGTACCTTGAAGCCAAGTATATATACTTTTGTAATAAAAGTTCAGGATGACTTTTGTCCAGCACCTGCCATTGAAAATACTTCTCAGGTTATTTCTATAACAGTTTATCCACCATGCGGAAATATAAAAGCAAATGAGATA
>Ga0208130_1000437_pt1 | contig 22034 bp, 21 predicted proteins | sample ETNtaG_31_FD_185771 | JGI IMG/M metagenome (GOLD analysis project Ga0208130, IMG submission 185771) | Marine microbial and viral communities from oxygen minimum zone, Eastern Pacific Ocean - ETNP201310SV78 (SPAdes) (version 2) | ecosystem: Environmental > Aquatic > Marine > Oceanic ...
ATCGAACCAGTGACTCCTACCGTGTCAAGGTAGTGCTCTACCTCTGAGCTAATCGCCCGCATTTTCACCCTTCAGAGGATCTGCGGTGACGGTTGAGCGCTTGCCAACCGGATGCGACTGAAGTTAGCAGCTCACCGGCGCAGCATCTCCACTCGCCAGCGATCGCGTTTGGTGATTTCGAGATTTAAAACTTCCACGCTTCCCCGGTCCTGAAGCTGGAGTCGGTCGCCGACTTTCAGCTCACGACTCGCCTGCCGGACGGGATGCCAGTTGAGCCGCAGCTTTCCATCCTTGATCTGACGAATCACCTTGGAGCGTGACAGTCCGAAACCCGCTGAGGCGATGGCATCCAGGCGGCAGGATGCCTCCACGCTGGTCAATTGCTTTGGCAGTCGTTGAGCGGGCCATTGCAAGCCGTCGATGCTCACCGCCTCCACGGTCAGCATGACGTCGCGCACTTGTCCGGTCAGGCCGTTGAGATGAAGTGCGGCCTCTGGTGTGCAGACGGCCTGGGCGCCACGATCTCCCCGAAGCCAGAGATCGCCGAGGTCATCAGCTTTCGCACCAAGATCCATCAGGGCCTGGCGCATGTCTTGCGGTTCAGCCCGATCAAACAGGAAATTGCCCTCAAGCCTCAATCCAGAGATTGGAGTTGGTTCCACTGGCAGTTCCTGATCGCTGCGACTGAGCTGGAGACGACAGCGTTCGGTGCCTGGTCTTCCACCGTCGCGGACCACTCGCAGTTCAGTGAGCGATTCGAGGCGGCGCGAGTCCTCCAGTTCAGGTCCGCTTAAAAAGCTGCTCCAGCTCGGTTGCCAGGTGCGCAGCACGTCTTCCGCCCGTTCGATCAGGCGATGCATGGCCTCTGGCTCAGCGAGCCCTTCGATCAACGTCTCACGGGGAAGACTCACAGCTCACTCAGGCGGACCACTTGCTGAGGACGAACTTTCTGAACGAGTTGCCAGGGCACTTCAAGCCCTGCTGGGGTCTCGAGCAGCAGCAACCAGAACCGCTCGTTATGCCGGTTGCGCAGGATCCGGACTCCGTCCTCATTGTCGGAGGGAACACTTGCTGCCGCGGCGTAGCTCCCCATCAATCCTGACCCCATGCCGAGCAGGCCGCCGATCAGTGCTTCTCCAACAGCACCGAAGCGCGCAAAGGTATCGAGCGTGGTGATCTGAGTGAAGGTCAGCCCAGCCATGAAGCCGAAGGGCATCAACCAGCGAGACATGGAACGCTGGCGGCGGCTGCGGGCCATGCTCGGGTTCAGCAGATCGACCTGGTCAATCTGCTCCGCCTTGAGGCGGCCCGCTTCAGTCCCTTCAGCCGCTTCAGGCGCGACCAGCACGACTCGGATGAGCGGTTTACCGGACTCCTCAAGGTCCTGGACAAGAGTCTCGGCGGCGGCGCGTTCTTTGAGCACCAGGACGCAGACAGGCATAAGCGGAGCGGTGCGGACAGCCATTCTCCACGGAAGTCCAGGACTTCAGGGGGAAGCTTGGCTTCGGAGCACGTCAATCTCCCTGCCCAGCAGTGATGTTCGGACCGATCTCTAAACTTCTGGACGGCTTTCTCTCCGCCGCTGGATGACCAAAGTTCTTGTTTCAGACCCCATTGATCAGGCTGGGATCGACATCCTCGGGCAGGTCGCCCAGGTGGACCAGCGGACAGGCCTGTCTCAGGACGAGCTCAAGTCAATCATCGGTGACTATGACGCTCTGATGATTCGCTCGGGCACTCAGGTCACTGCCGATGTGATCGAGGCGGCGGACCGTCTGCGCATCATCGGTCGGGCCGGCGTGGGGGTCGACAATGTTGATGTTCCTGCCGCCACCCAGAGAGGTGTGCTGGTTGTGAATTCACCCGAGGGCAACACGATCGCGGCTGCGGAGCATGCCCTGGCCTTGTTGTTGTCTCTGTCTCGCCACGTGCCTCAGGCGCATGCATCGATGCGAGCCGGTGCCTGGGACCGCAAGAAATATGTGGGCAATGAGCTCTACAAAAAGGTTCTTGGGGTTGTGGGTCTGGGCAAAATCGGCTCACACGTCGCCAAGGTTGCCAAGGCGATGGGGATGGAGGTGATCGCGTTCGATCCCTTCATCTCCGCTGACCGGGCTCAGCAGATGCAGGTCCGACTCACGACCCTGGAGGATCTGTTCCGTCAGGCCGACTACATCACGCTGCACATTCCCAGAACGCCCGATACCGAAAATCTCGTGAATGCGGAACTTCTCCGCTCAATGAAATCGACGGCCAGGATCGTGAACTGTGCTCGGGGAGGCATTGTTGACGAGGCTGCCATCGCCGAAGCCATTGATAACGGTGTGATTGCTGGTGCCGGTTTGGATGTCTTCGCCTCTGAACCTTTGGACCAGGACTCTCCACTGCGTGCAGTCGAGCGCGGGCTGGTGTTGACGCCTCACCTCGGGGCTTCCACCGAGGAAGCCCAGGAAAATGTGGCCACCGATGTGGCTGAGCAGATCCGCGATGTGCTGCTTGGACTTCCAGCTCGCAGTGCCGTCAATATTCCAGGTCTCAGCGCCGAGATCATGGAGCGTCTCAAACCCCATCTGCAGCTCGCCGAAACCCTCGGCCTACTCGTGAGTCAGCTGAGCGGTGGCCAGGTGCAGGAACTGGAGGTGCGTCTTCAGGGTGAGTTCGCCAACCATCCCTCCCAGCCCCTTGTGGTGGCAGCACTCAAGGGGCTGCTCACCAGCGCTCTCGGAGAGCGCATCAACTACGTCAATGCCTCTCTCGAGGCCAAGGGGCGCGGCATTCACGTGCTGGAGGTTAAGGACGATGCCAGCCGCGATTTTGCGGGGGGTTCCTTGCAGCTCACCACCCGCGGTGGACAGGGTGGTCACAGTGTGACCGGTGCGGTGTTCGCGGATGGTGAACTGCGGGTCACCACCATCGACGAATTCCCGGTGAATGTGCCGCCGAGCCGACACATGTTGTTCACCCGCCATCGGGATATGCCTGGAATCATTGGCCATCTCGGATCGCTTCTGGGTGAACACAACGTGAACATCGCCTCAATGCAGGTGGGGCGGAGGATTGTGAGGGGAGACGCCGTGATGGTGCTCAGTATTGATGACCCGATTCCGCCTGCGCTTCTGGCCACCATCAACGGCATCAACGGGATTCAGGAAGCCCATCCCGTCACGCTGTGATGTGGTGGCGTTTGTCTCTGCCGGTTCAGACTGAGCTGGAGGAGTCGCTTCTCTGGAAGCTGAACGTTCTCGGTCTACACCGGGTGGCCACACAACATGCACCTGAGACGCCTGATCAACGCACTCTTCTGGCCTGGTTGCCGGCCCATGAATGGCCTGAGGACCAGCGATCTGAGCTAATCAGCAGCCTGATCCCTCTGGCTGAAACCTTCGGCCTCGCTCTGGCTCAGCCGGTTTGGGATGAACTAGCTGATGAAGACTGGAGCCTCAGCTGGAAACAGCACTGGCAGCCAGACCCTGTGGGTGAGAGGCTGCTCATCCTGCCGGCCTGGCTTGATGTGCCTATCGAGCATGCTCAAAGGCTTGTCTTGAAGATGGATCCAGGCAGTGCATTCGGGACCGGCAGTCATCCCACCACCCGCCTCTGTCTTGAAGCACTTGAGCAACAGCCCCCCTCAGGCTTGAGGGTTGCGGATCTGGGTTGCGGAAGTGGAGTGCTTGGACTTGCGGCACTCGGGCTTGGGGCTCGTCAAGTGCTGTCTGTCGACACCGATTCCCTGGCTGTCAGAGCAACGACCGACAACGCAGTTTTGAATAACCGTTCTGTGGATGCTCTCAGGGTGAGCCAGGGGTCGGTAGAGGTGCTGGCGACGCTGCTTGAGGGTCAGCCTGCAGATTTGCTTCTCTGCAACATCCTTGCTCCGGTGATTGAGGCCCTTGCTCCTCACTTTCAATCGGTGCTCCGGCCTGGGGGGCGGGGGCTGCTGAGTGGCCTGCTGGTGGAACAGGCACCGAGGCTCACAGAAGTGCTGGGGAGCCTGGGCTGGTCGGTTGAGCCGCTTGCTGAGCAAGGTCGATGGGGCTTGCTCGAGATTCGGCGCTAGCCTTGATAAGCGAGCCTTATAAATTCTTCTGTTTTGATTGGCCTTACACCGAAACAGGCGTTCAAGCGTGTGCCTTGACGCCTAGACGATGTAGAAATGATCAGTCCGGCAGGCTCGTTTGTTACGAGCCTCTGCAAATTCACTCTATCCATGGCTTCTTACAAGGTCACCCTGGTCGCCGAAAGCGAGGGTCTCAACAAGACCATTGAGGTTCCCGACGATCAGTACATCCTCGATGCCGCTGAAGAGCAAGGCATTGACCTGCCTTATTCCTGCCGTGCGGGTGCCTGCTCGACCTGTGCAGGCAAGATCACCTCGGGAACTGTTGATCAGTCCGACCAGAGCTTCCTTGACGACGATCAGATCGAAGCAGGATTCGTGCTGACTTGCGTGGCCTACCCCACCTCCGACTGCACCATCAAGACCCATGCTGAGGAAGAGCTCTACTGAGCTTCAGGACTTTTGATCCCAAGCCCTGACGACAGGGTTCATTGCCACCTCCCCGCGGGGGTGGCTTTTTACTGTCAGTGTGGTGCCACGTGGCTCTCTTGCCGATGACCGCCGTTCCCGCTGCACCGCTGAGACCTGAGGTGGAACGGTTGCTTGATCATGGATCGGTTCACACCAGTCCTGGAGGCCAGTACAGCTTTCGAGTGATTGGGCCTTGCTGCCGCCTCTACGACCGCGAAGAACTCCCCTGGCCCTGTTGTCGGCTGGCATGGCGCAGCAAGGAACCAAGCTGGCGCCGTGTGGGCCGTCGCTTTGTTGCTGATCTCGGTTCGCGTCGTTGCCCGTCTTATTCCGTTGAACTGCTTCAGCCTGGATCGAGACCAACGGTCACTGTGCTCACTCTTTTCCCCATGCGCTTCACGGCTGAGATGCAGGAGTGGTGGTACAGCCGTCGACCTAGATCCATGGATCCGGGCAATCTTGCGCCCTGAAGGCCCACATGTTGTCCAATCAGTTCAGCTGATCGATCCGGAGTTGACCGGATCGATCTATGTGAATCAGAAGTAAATCTTGCCGCCGCCCCATTCCTGGCCGAGAACCTTCGGCGCCACGAGGATGTAGGCCGACATCAGCTCTAGATCTTCGTCGGTGAGATCACGCATCGCCGGATACAGGTCACGGCTGCGCATGCTGGGGTGAAGATCGGCAATGCTGTACTCGCCGTCGTAGGAGGTGGGGTCCTGCATGTAGTCCACCAGCGCGGCGATGTTGTCGCGCGATGGTGTGGCCAATGCCAGGGTCTCAGGATCGAGGCCAACGTTTTGGTTGGTCTTGGTGATGCCGCCGGCATGGCATGTGCCGCAGCTGGTGTTGAACACTTTGCGTCCCGCCTTGACCTGCTGCTCGCTGAAGGTCACTGCGGTGCCTTCAGGGTCGGAAGGAACGGTCAGTGTCTCGGCATCCCACTGGGCGGCCTGAGCGGGGGAGCTGATCCACAAGACAGCCAGCACCGGCAGGACGATCAGCAGTCGGCTCAGCGACTGTCGCAGGTTGGAGAGAAAAGGAACCATGAAGGATGCCAGAGACTGATGGATACAGCGCACCAAGCTCTTGTATCACGCTGCAGTATCAAAGTGACGCTGTTCAGGCTCCACCGATCACGAACTGTTGCAGCATGCAGTCCGTGATGAAGCGGTCACATCGAGGCAGAGGAAGTCTTTCGCTAAGACCGTGTTCGGGAAAATTGCTTTGGCTTCTGCCAGTAGATCGTCTGCTGTCACTGCGTTTCCAGGCGCATAGCGGGGGCTGAGATGGGTGAGCACAAGTTGGCCGACACCCGCTTCAGCCGCGGTCTGGGCTGCCATCGTGCTGGTGGAGTGCTGACGCTGGAAGGCCATGTCGGCCTCCGCATGGGAAAAGGTGGATTCGTGAATGAGCAGGTCTGCACCCTTCGCCAGGCTCACGGCCGCTTCGCAGAACACGGTGTCCGTGCAGTACACAAGGCTTGCCCCGGCTCTCTCCGGCCCGCTCAGCGTTCTGCCGTCGATCCGCCGTCCATCCTCCAGGGTGACCGTTTCCCCCCGCTTGAGGGAGGCATAAACCGGCCCGGGGGGGATCGCCAACTCCTGTGCTTTTTTGATGTCAAAGCGACCCGGCTTCGGTTTTTCCTCAACGCGATAGGCATAGGCAGGAACGCGATGGTGCAGCGGTGTGGCCCGCACGGTGAGATCTGCGTCCTCAAAAACGATCCGATTCGCTTCAGCGGCACTGCGGACCTGGTGCACCTCGAGGGGATAGCCAATCCTGGTTGAGCTGGTTCGCAACACCCCCTCCAGATAGCTCTCGAGGGGATCGGGTCCGTATAGATCCACCCCACCACTGCTGCCGCTCAGGCCAAGACTGGCCAGCAGGCCTGGAAGACCGAAAACGTGGTCACCGTGCATGTGCGTGATGAAGATCCTGCGCAGCTGCGACAGCCTCAGATCACTGCGCAGGAACTGATGCTGGGTTCCTTCACCACAGTCGAACAACCACAGTTCCGAGCGCTGAGCCAGTCGCACGGCCACCGCTGAAACGTTGCGGGCTCGGGTTGGGACTCCAGAACTGGTGCCCAGAAAGGTGACCTGCACGGCATGGTGGGCTCAATGGTCAATCTGCCATGAAGGCCTGGCTGCAGTCCGCTGGGCGGGGCACACTGAGCAACCATTGGCCTCCCGAGTGGTTCTGCACATCTCCATCGGTCGGGCTGCTGCTGGAGTGGCTCTGATGCTGCCAGTTGCAGTGGTTGCTCTGGTTGCTGAAGCCAGGACTGCGGTGACCGCTCAGGAGCCGCAGATGCGTGTGTTGGTGGCCGAAGGTTCGGAGTTGATCCTGCGCGCCGATGGCGATCAGCCCCTGCTGGTGCACGGCCTCGCCAACAACGAACGCCGCCTCCAGCGTCTGCAGGTTCGCTTGCGGGATGGTCGGCTGACGATCGCGGATGGCCGGGCCGATGGCCATGCCTCGCTTCGGATCAGCACGACTGACCCTCGCGGTATCTGGCTCGGGCGCCGCCGTTATCGCGGTGACCTGCTGCTGGTGGTCCGCGGCGGCAGGATCCAGGCGATCAATCAGCTGGGTATCGAGACGTACCTTCCCAGTGTTGTGGGCAGTGAGATGCCAGCAAAGTGGCCTCTGGCAGCTCTGCAGGCTCAGGCCGTCGCTGCTCGGACCTACGCCCTCCGCCAACGAGGACGCAAGGCGGATTTCGATGTGAAGGCCACGGTGAGCAGCCAGGTCTACAAGGGAATCGAATCTGAAACTCCAAGAACCAGGGAAGCGGTTGCCACAACGCGCTCGCTGGTTCTGGTGCATGGCGGCCGTTTGATCAATGCTGTTTTTCACAGCAGTTCAGGGGGCTCCACTGAGCCCAGTGGCGAGGTTTGGCAAAACCAGCTCCCCTACCTCGTGAGCGTTCAAGATCACGACCAGCACAGTCCTGTGCATCGCTGGAACCAGCGTTTCGAGGCCGGTGATCTACGCCGCCGCTTTGAGGAGACTGGCGGACTGGAGCGGTTGAGTGTGCTCAGCACCAGCTCCACCGGCAGGGTGCGTTCAGCGCGGATTCAAGGCCCGCTTGGATCATTGGTGCTCACGGGTCGTCAACTGCGACAGCGCCTGGGCTTGAAGAGCACGATGGTGAGCTTTTCCCTGCTGCAGGGAGACCGCGGAGATGCAATCGAGTCCATCGATCCTGTGGATCATGGTTCGGAATCACCGCCGCAGCTGATCGGACTCTGGCGTGATTCCGCCAGCGGTCTCAGCGGACCGGCTGATCAGGGCCCAGCCGGTCGCGTCATTGCAGCACCCCCCTTGCCTCCTCCTCCACTCAGCTCGCGCCGAGCCTCATTGATCCCCGCTGGAAGAACTCCAAGAACTTCTCGCGGCACGATTGTGCTGGAAGCAGAAGGCCAGGGTTATGGCCACGGTGTGGGCATGAGCCAGTGGGGAGCCCACGGTCTGGCCAGTCAGGGCGCTGATTTCCGTGAAATTCTCCATCACTACTACCGCGGGGCAACGATCAGGCCGTACCGACCGGCTGATGACCCATCAGTGGCATTCAGGGCCGGTTCGGAGCCAGCCTTGATGGGTTGACCTGCCGCGATCGTTGCGTGCCCCAGTTTCTGTCCAGATGTGCGGTGCAGCACCGCCCGGATCCGCGCGCATTGATGGAGGCGATTGTGGATCATGTGGCTGCCTATCTCGCCACGGCCCTTGACCATGAGCGCTTCAAGCCGCTGGGAATGGCGACCGGAAGGACCATGGAACCCTTTTACGCGGCCCTGGTTCAGCGTCTGATGACATGGCCGGCGCCGCAGCTTGAACAGTTGAAGCGCTGCTGGCTGAGTTTCAACCTTGATGAATACGTTGGCCTGCCGCCAGGCGATAGCCGCAGCTTCGCCGCCTACATGCATGCCCAGTTGGGTTGTCATCTCGAGCTTTCTCCCTGCCAGTTGCAGCTGCCGGATGGAACGGCCAAAGATCCTGCCGAGGAGGCGAGACGCTATGGATCTGCGCTGCATCACGCAGGGGGGATCGGCCTTCAGCTGCTGGGCCTAGGTGGTAACGGTCACGTGGGTTTCAATGAGCCGCCATCTCCAGCCGGCAGTCGCTGCCGCGTGGTGACGTTGCAGCAAGCCACGCGAATTCAGAATGCCAGTGCTTTCGGGGGAAACTCCGAAGAGGTGCCTGAGCAGGCCATCACCCTTGGTCTGGATGAGATTCTTGCTGCCGATGAGATCCATCTGATCGTGACCGGAGCGGCCAAGGCGGAGATTCTGCGCACAGCGTTGCTGAACCCTTGTAGTGCCGACGTTCCCGCCAGCTGGCTGCAAAGCCACTCAAGCGTGCATCTCTGGGTAGATGATGCGGCCGGTGCCCATCTTCCGCTGTTGTCTTGAACCGCTGGCAGTTCTGGATTGACCGTGGCGGCACGTTCACCGATCTGGTGGCACGTCATCCTTCTGGCCAGCTGTTGGTGCGCAAGGTGCTGTCGGAGCAGCCGGACGCTCCCGGAGATCCGGCTGTTGCGGCCATGCGCGAGTTGATGGGGCTCACTCCGGAGCAGCGGATTGATCCTGGATTGATCGAGGAACTGCGGTTGGGCACCACCGTGGCCACGAATGCACTGCTTGAGGCAGCTGGTGAGCCTGTGTTGCTTGTGACCAATCGCGGTCTGGAGGACCTGTTGCTGATCGGTGACCAGCACCGTCAGCATCTTTTTGCGTTGGCAATTCCCGAGCCACCTTCGCTGCTGGCCGCCGTTGAAGAGGTCCCCTGTCGTCTGGATGCGGAAGGGAGGGAGTTGGAAGCACTGCGGCTCGACGATGGGTTCATGCAGAGGCTTGGGCGTCATCACAAGGCCGGGATCCGCTCTTGTGCCATCGCTCTGATGCATGCCTGGCGTGATCCTGTGCATGAAAAGGCTCTGGCGAAGCTGGTGCGAACCGCGGGGTTCAAGACGGTGGTCTGTTCCCATGAGGCCAGCCCATTGCCGCGCCTGGTTCCCAGAGGACAAACCACGCTGGTGGAGGCTGCCGTCAGGCCTGTGCTGTCCGCCTACCTGGCACAGGTCCAAGCCGCTTTGGGGGATCAGACCCGATTGCGGGTCATGACATCCAGTGGGGCTTTGCAGCACCCCAGTTCGCTGCTTGCCAAAGACACGATCCTGTCGGGTCCGGCCGGCGGCATGGTCGGAGCTGTTGCTGCCGCTCAACAAGCTGGCCTTGGTGCTTCCGCCCTGGTGGGTGTGGATATGGGGGGCACGAGCACGGATGTGTTTTGCCTGCCGGCGGGCGCTGCCGACCGGGAGTGGGAACGGAGTGCTGAAACGGAGATTGCCGGATTTCAGCTGACAGCGTCGCGGCTGCCGATCCACACCGTGGCGGCAGGAGGGGGATCGATTGTCAGTGGCGATGGCGGTCGCCTCACGGTGGGTCCACGCTCGGCAGGTGCTGACCCAGGCCCAGCCTGCTACCGCCGAGGTGGACCTCTGGCCATCACGGATTGTCATTTGCTGCTGGGCCGGCTTCAGGTGACTGCCTTCCCGGCGGTGTTCGGACCGGACCGCGATCAGACTCCTGATCTTCAGGCGACCCGGGATCAGTTCCAGGCGCTTTCATCGCAACTGGGTCAGGCTCCTGAGCAGCTGGCCGAAGGTGCTCTTGACCTCGCTGTCGAGGCGATGGCGGGAGCGATCCGCCACGTGTCGCTGTTCCGTGGGCATGACATCCGTGGAGGGGCACTGATTGCCTACGGCGGTGCCGCAGGGCAGCTGGCTTGTCGCTTGGCCGAATCTCTGGGGCTGGGTCAGGTGCTGTTGCATCCTCTGGCGGGTGTGCTCTCGGCCTATGGCCTTGGGCAGGCCCGTCAGCGTCAGCTGCATCAGCGGTCGATCCGCCGTCCTCTGGATGCTGATCTGCTCGCTCAGCTGCCCGCCATGGTCAGGTCGGATCTGAACACGGCGTTCCTGGATCTGCAGAAGCTCACGGCAGCTTCCACAACAACACCAGAGCATCAGATCAGGCTTGAGCTGCGCGATGCCTCTTCGGAACAAGGGCTGATGCTCTCCCTGGTATCAGCTGTGGAAGAGCTGGATCAGGATCAGCTGGAAAGCTTGTTTGACCAGGCGCATCAACGTCGGTTTGGCTATGCGCCGCCTCGCACGGCTCCTCTGATCGCCGAACGCCTCGAGGTGGAGGTGCTGGATGCGATCGCGGAGAGCTCCTCGCCATCAACCTTTGAAGGTCATGGAACCGCAGCCACTGCATCGGTCACTCGATCAACCATGGTTCAGCGTGCTCGCGTTCATTGCAGAGAGCAGGGCTGGTGTGAGGTGCCTGTGCTGGAGCGCTTGCAATTGAAGCGCGATCAGCCTCTATCGGGGCCCGCGCTCATCCTGGACCCCACGGCGGCCATCGTCCTGGAGCCAGGTTGGACGGCCCGGCTGCTGGTTGACGGCAGTGTGCTGCTCGAGGCTTCATCGAGGCCTGCCGCTGAACGGTCCTCTGCCGGGGCGGATGCCAGTGGAGTGAGTTCCGACCAGCACTCGGACCCGGATCCTGTTGATCTCAGCCTCTTCCATCACCGTTTCATGCAAATTGCTGAGCGCATGGGAGAGCGGCTGCGTCAGACCAGTCGTTCCGTGAATATGCGGGAGCGGATGGATTTCTCCTGTGCGCTGTTCGATGCACAGGGGGCGCTTGTCGCCAACGCTCCTCATATTCCCGTGCACCTGGGTTCGATGGGTGATGCGGTTGAGGATCTTCTCGGTCAGATCCGCCAAGGGGAGAGGCCTGCGTTGTCGGCCGGAGACACCGTGATCAGCAACGATCCATTCCACGGTGGCACCCACTTGCCCGACATCACCGCGATCACACCCTGCTTCGTGGAGGGAGACCCCGATCCCTTCGCCTTTGTGGCCTGTCGCGGGCACCACGCGGATGTAGGCGGGCTGACACCAGGTTCGATGCCTCCCTTCAGCTCCAGCATTGAGGAGGAAGGTCTGCTGGTGCGCAATCACTTCTTGAACCCACGGGGAACGCCGGATCGTTCGGCCTGGAATCAGTGTCTGGAGGGGGTCAGCTCACCTCCCAGAGACCCCGAACTGCTCTGGGCAGATCTTCAGGCCCAGGCAGCCGCCAATCATCTGGGGACTGAACTGTTCGATCAGCTTCTGCAGCTTGAGGGCCGCCAGCGTGTTCGGCGCTATCTGCAGCACGTTCAGGACCATGCGGCGCGAACCGTTCAGAGGCTGATCGGCTGCTTTGAGGACAGGACCTTTGAGGTTGCGCTCGATAACGGTGCCAAGCTCAAGCTGGCCTTGACGGTCGATCGGAAACGGCAACAAGTCTTGCTCGATTTCCGTGGGACAAGTCCCCAGGGCACGCACAATTTCCATGCTCCATTGGCGGTGACCAAGGCTGCGGTTCTGTATGTGATCCGTTGTCTGGTTCAGGAGCCGATTCCCCTGAATGCCGGATGTTTTCGGCCATTAACCCTGATTGTCCCGGAGGAATCCCTGCTCAACCCCAGCGCACCGGCCGCAGTGGTCGGCGGCAATGTGGAAACCTCGCAGGCTCTCTGCAATCTGCTGTTTGCGTCGCTCGGGGTGATGGCCGCGGGCCAGGGCACGATGAACAACCTCACCTTCGGTGACGGGCGTCGGCAGTACTACGAGACCATCGCCGGAGGCGGAGGAGCAGGCAAGGGTTTCTCTGGATCAAGCGGTGTACAGACGCATATGACCAACTCCAGGCTCACGGACCCGGAGATTCTCGAGCAGAGATATCCAGTGAGGTTGGAACGTTTCGGCTTCCGCCGAGGCAGCGGTGGAGCTGGTCGCTGGCGAGGAGGAGACGGCCTTGTGAGGGAGTTCCGCTTTCTGGAACCGATGACTGCAGCGTTGTTGTCTGGTTCCAGGACCGTCGCCCCTTTTGGTCTGACCGGTGGAGAACCGGGTGCAACGGGAACGGCTCTGTTAACCCGTGCTGATGGAACTGTGCAGGTGCTGGATGGTTGCGTGGAGCTTCAGGTCGATGCAGGGGATCGATTGCTGATCGCCACTCCCGGTGGCGGTGGCTTTGATCCAATCACACGCTCAGCTCATCCCTCAGTTCGTTCTTCAATTCGAGGTTCGCGCTGACATTGCAGATGTCGTCGAGGTCCTCCAAGGCATCCAGCAACTTCAGACACTGTTGGATGTTGTCTTCATTGTCCGGTCTCACCTGAGTGAGAGGGTGCCAGCAGTGCGACCATTCCGAGACTCCCCAGCCTTGATCGCGGAGTCCGTTCTGGAGGGATTCGAGTGCTTCAAAGGGACCATGGACCAAGGCCTCTTCGCCGCTTCTGAGTTCATAACCATCGGCCTCCAGATTGAGCAGGCATTCCAGTAATGCCTCCTCATCAATGACTGGGTCCTGGAGGGTCACTTCACTGCGGTGCTGGAAGAGATAACTCACGCATCCGCTTTCACCGAGGTGGCCGCCGTGTTTGCTGAACGCCAACCGCACAGCAGCGGCTGTGCGGTTGCGGTTGTCGCTCAGTGCCTCCACCAACACAGCCACTCCGCCCGGGCCGTAACCCTCGTAGCGGATTGATTCAAGCTGTTCCGTGTCACCAGCCTTGCCAGAGCCTTTGGCGATGGCACGTTCGATATTGCTCGCTGGTACGCCAGCGGCCTTGGCCTTGACGATCGCGGTGCGCAGCTGGAAATTGCCATCGGGGTCACTGCCCTGGCGTGCAGCCACCGTGATTTCGCGTCCGATCCGGGTGAACACAGCACCTCGCTTGGCATCCACCACCGCCTTGGTGCGTTTGATCTGGGACCATTTGCTGTGGCCTGCCATCGGATGCTTCGGCGTCCGTCTGCTTCAAAGCAAATTACTGAGGTCGCAGCATCAGCCCCGAGCTTCAAACACCACCTTCGGTTTCAGACCATCTTCTGCATCGGGCACGCCGAGTCCGAGCATGCGCCCACCCTCACTGAGAATGACCACAGCATCCGCCGTGCCGCTGATGCCAGGAGTGATCCTGCGCCCACAGCTCCAGTCCAGCTGTTCGCTCGCAGTGAGCAGGCGCTGAGGCAGATGAGGCAAGGCCAGCTCGGGTCTTAGCAAGGTGATTTCGCCTTGGCCGACCACGTCTGGAGCATCAGGCAGAGGTACCGCCTGGTGGTCATGGAAGCCGAGGGCCTGGGTCCGCCTGAGACTGGCCAGACAACCTCCGCATCCGAGTGCTGCTCCGAGATCTCTGGCCAGTGAACGGATGTAGGTGCCTGCTGAGCAGTGCACCTCCACGCTCAACTGGGCTAGTGCAGCATCCCATGCCAAGAGATGCAGTTGATGAATGGTCACAGACCGTGCTGCAAGCTCCATCTGCTCGCCGCGACGGGCCCTGGCATAAGCACGCTCACCATCCACGTGGACCGCTGAAACCTGAGGGGGCTGTTGGCGAATGGCGCCGCGGAACAGACTGAGTGCCTGATCCAGTGTTTCTGAGGCCAGATCGGGGACGGATTGTCTGGACAGTTCCTCACCTTGCAGGTCGTCGGTGTTGGTGCTGATCCCTAGCTGGATCACGCCTCGATAGGTTTTCTCACCAGGTAGGTACGGCAACAGTCGTGTCGCCTGTCCCACGGCGATCGGCAGCACGCCTGTCACCGCTGGATCCAGAGTGCCGCCATGACCAACCCTGCGGATGCCCAGCAGCCGCCTGATGCGTGCGACGCAGGCATGGGAGGTGAGCCCAGCAGGCTTGTCAATGACGGCGAAGCCGATAGGCGCAGTCAAGGTGCAAGCCATGTCCAGCTGTCGACTGTGGCACTTTGCCTTTGGCATCAGTGGGCTCGCACGTAGGTTTGCCCGGTCGCGTCCTGAAGCTTCATGCAGCCACTTAATGCCTCCGCTGCTGTGGATATTCAGGAGTTTCTCGAGAATGGCTTCTCCGTGAAGGAGCATCTGGCGTCTTATCTGTCGCTCTCAGCGGCGGATGTTGCCGAGCGATTGCCCCAGAGCACGGAGGATCTGGCGGCGATGCATCCGGGAGCTTTCGACCCCGAGCGAGCTGCTGATTTCTATGAGGACACCGTTGGCACGGGCCATTTGTTCGAATTGGCAGCATGGCATCTCAGCAGTGCCGACTACATCGCCGACACCCTGCGGCTGCAGCAGCAGTTTGCGCATGGTGACGTGCTTGATTTTGGAGGCGGGATCGGAACGCATGCTCTGGCTGCAGCGGGGCTGGAGAGCGTTCGGCATGTCTGGTTTGTCGATCTCAATCCACAGAACCGTGCATTCGTGCAGGATCGTGCGTTCCGTCTGGGACTTCAGGAGCGTGTGAGTGTCCATCGCGATCTCGACAGCCTTCCGGGGCGGCGTTTCGACACGGTGGTTTGCCTTGATGTGTTGGAACACCTCCCCGACCCCTCGGCGCAGCTCATGGAGTTTCACCGCCGCCTCACTCCCGGCGGTCGGGCACTACTCAACTGGTATTTCTTCAAAGGGCATGACGGTGAGTACCCCTTCCATTTCGATGAACCGCAGTTGGTGGAGGACTTTTTCCTCTGCCTTCAGAGTCGTTTCCTCGAGCTGTTTCATCCCTTGCTGATCACAACAAGGGTCTACCGTCCGCTTGAGAACGTCTAGCCGAAACGATCGATGGCACAGATCGCCGGACAAGGGCGCTTGCTGGTTCGCTTAATTGTGATCAAGAAGCTGCTGCTCGCCGGGGCTCTGTTCGCGATCAGCCTGGCCGCCGTGTTTGGTGATGTTCATTACGCCGAACTCTCTGATTTCGCCGAAACCTGGGGGAATGCGGACCGTCAATTCCTTTCTTCGCTGGCAGCGAAGGGAACCCTGCTGGGCCCAACACGTCTGATGCGTCTGGCCTTGGTTTCGGGGCTCTACGCCGCTTTGATCCTTGTAGCGGCCTGGGCCACCTGGGTTGGACGCCGCTGGGGCGAGTGGTTGCTTGTCGGGGTGCTCGGTCTCGCTCTGCCTCTGGAACTTGCGGATGCCCTGCATGAACAAAGCCCCAGAACATGGGTTGTTCTGGGGCTCACTGTGATTGGTCTTGTGTTGACAACCCGTCTGGCGCTGAGCTCGGAGCGGAGCCCGTGACGGGAGAGGTCGTTCTGGTCAGACCGCAGCTGTGATGTTGATGCGCTTGCGATTGCGCAGACCACGCTTGATCGTCTCGAACTTCACGACGCCATCGGTCAGAGCAAAGAGAGTGTCATCTTTGCCGTGACCCACATTGACTCCAGGCAGCACTGAGGTGCCGCGCTGACGGATCAGGATGGAGCCGGCGGTGACGGATTCTCCGCCGTAAGCCTTCACGCCGAGACGCTTGGAATTGGAATCGCGGCCGTTACGTGTTGAACCTGTGCCTTTCTTATGAGCCATGGGGAGGATTTTGAAGAGGAGAACGTTCGTTGAGGTGGATCTGGATGATCAGCTGATGGCTTTGCCACTGACGGAAATCGACTGAACCATGACTCTGGTCAGCTCCTGACGATGACCATTCTTGCGACGGGTCTTCTTTTTGGGGCGCATTTTGTAAACGATCACCTTGGGGCCGCGGCGGTGCGCCATCACCTTCAGCTCAACACTGGCGTCCTTGACATAAGGCTTGCCAAGAGTTGTGCCCTTGGAATCCTTCACCAAAAGAACGTTGTCGAGGGTGACGGTTGCGTCGACCTCAGCATTGAGCCGGTCGAGATCGTAGTAACGATTGGCCTGCAGCCAGAACTGCTGACCGGAGGCCTCGACGATCGCGTAGGACCCTGTTTCGGGAGCTGCAGAGGTTGTGGAGCTGGTTTCGGCCATGTGCTGAGGGACGCGGTCAGGCTCGGACAAGCCGATTTGGCCTGAACCGCAATCGAAAGACAAACAAAGATCCTCGGTCTTCTTAGTCCCTTTCGTCAAGATTCAGCTCAGGACCTTGTCGCGGTGGATGGCTCGTCCGGCACTCACGATCGCTTTGCTGCTTCAAACGAGAGATCTCGTTGAGGTCTGTTGCCAATGGCTGCCGGTGAATCGCTACTCACCCGTGGATCTCGGTGCCGTCGAATCTGGTCAGGGTGTTGTGGAACTGCTTTCCCGCCAGCGCGAAGCGGTGGATGCCGTTGTCATTGAGCAGTGCTTGCTGGACGACAAGACCCGTGAAGCCCTCAGCAGCGAGGGTTTGTTGTTCCCCGCCGTGGTGGTGGGTGAGTTGATGGGTCGCGTGGATTACCACCCTGAAGAGCTCCATCTGCCTGGAGATCAGCTGGAGCAGCTTGGGTACAACGTTGATGCCTCCATTTCACGCTTCCTGCGCCAGGGCCAAAAGGATGCCAGGCCCGAAGACGGTGCTGAACAGAACGCCATGCCTGCGATGGAAGGCAGTGCCTGGAAGCTGTCCAGTCGTCTGCAGGAGCGCCTCGGCTATCTGGGCGTCTTCTACAAGCGAGACCCCTCGCGCTTTCTTGCCAATCTGCCTCCTGATGAGCAGCGGGACCTTGTTCAGTCGCTGCAGCGCACTTACCGGGACCTGTTGATCAGCTACTTCAGGGATCCGGCTGCGGCCAACCAGGCACTGGAGAGTTTCGTGAACACAGCCTTTTTCGGTGATCTGCCCATCACCCGAGCTGTGGAGATCCACATGAATCTCATTGACGACTTCTGGAAGCAGCTCAGACTTGAAGGGCATAAAAACGATTTTCTTCAGGACTATCGCCTCGCTCTGCTCGATGTCATGGCTCACCTCTGCGAGATGTATCGACGTTCGATCCCTCCTGAGGTCTCCCTGACACCCGCGGCCGGGGAACGTCGCGTTCTCACCGATCCGGAGGTGGCCCCATGAGCCCACGCAAGACTTACATCCTCAAGCTCTACGTGGCCGGCAACACGCCGAACTCCATGAGGGCGCTCAAGACTCTGCGCAACATCCTCGAGACGGAGTTCAAAGGCGTCTATGCCCTGAAAGTGATTGATGTGCTCAAAAATCCGCAGTTGGCGGAGGAGGACAAAATCCTCGCGACACCGACTCTGTCCAAGATCCTCCCGCCGCCGGTACGTCGGATCATCGGCGATTTGTCCGATCGCGAGCGAGTGCTGATCGGTTTGGACCTTCTCTACGACGAACTCACCGATAACAACCTCACCTCATCGTTGATGGATGCGTTGGAAGAGGCGGAGACAGGCGAATCAGATTCTTAAGCCTGCCCGTGCACTCGCAGGTGATGACTCGTTTTTTCCTTACCTTGCAGCCATAAGAGCGTCGTTATGCAGATCTCCAGCTCCAGTGGTTCTCCACAGATGCAGGTTCAGAAGCTTCCGACAGGGATCGAAGGTTTTGATGATGTGTGTCATGGCGGCCTTCCTATCGGTCGCAGCACGCTGATCAGCGGTACCTCCGGTACCGGCAAAACGGTTTTCTCTCTTCATTTTCTGCACAACGGCGTCGCCCACTTCGACGAACCAGGGATCTTTGTCACCTTCGAAGAGTCGCCGCTCGATATCCTCCGCAATGCCGCCAGCTTCGGTTGGAATCTGCAGGAGATGGTTGAACAGGACAAGCTGTTCATCCTTGATGCTTCTCCCGATCCCGATGGTCAGGATGTGGCCGGAAGTTTCGACCTGTCCGGTCTGATCGAGCGGATCAACTACGCCATTCGCAAATACAAGGCGAAACGGGTGGCGATCGATTCGATCACCGCGGTGTTTCAGCAATACGACGCTGTGTTCGTTGTCCGTCGCGAGATCTTCCGTCTGATTGCTCGTCTCAAGGAAATCGGGGTCACCACCGTGATGACCACAGAGCGCATCGACGAATATGGGCCGATTGCTCGCTATGGGGTTGAAGAGTTCGTCTCCGACAACGTGGTGATTCTGCGCAATGTGCTCGAAGGAGAACGCCGGCGGCGCACCGTGGAGATTCTCAAGCTGCGCGGCACCACGCACATGAAGGGAGAGTTCCCATTCACGATGGGTGCGCATGGGATCAGCATCTTTCCGCTTGGTGCCATGCAACTCACCCAGCGCTCCTCCAATGTGCGGATCAGTTCGGGCGTTCCCCGTCTCGATGAGATGTGCGGCGGGGGATTCTTCAAAGACTCGATCATTCTCGCCACCGGAGCCACGGGTACTGGAAAGACCCTGCTGGTCTCGAATTTCATCGAGGATGCTTGCCGCAATAAAGAACGCGCCATCTTGTTCGCTTATGAGGAGTCGCGTGCCCAGCTGCTCCGTAACGGCACCAGCTGGGGCATCGATTTCGAACAGATGGAGCAGGACGGTCTGCTCAAGATCATCTGCGCTTATCCGGAATCGACGGGCCTCGAGGATCACCTGCAGATCATCAAGACGGAGATCAGTCAGTTCAAGCCTTCACGGATGGCGATTGACTCCTTGTCTGCTCTCGCTCGCGGCGTCAGCCATAACGCCTTCCGTCAATTCGTCATCGGTGTGACCGGATACGCGAAACAGGAAGAAATCGCTGGCTTCTTCACGAACACCTCAGAGGAGTTCATGGGCAGCCATTCGATCACTGACTCGCACATCTCCACCATTACCGACACGATTTTGCTGTTGCAGTACGTGGAGATCCGTGGAGAAATGGCCCGTGCCGTCAACGTGTTCAAGATGCGTGGTTCCTGGCATGACAAGGGCATCCGTGAATTCGTGATCACCGGCAACGGTCCGCAGATCAAGGATTCCTTCTCCAACTTTGAACGGATCATTTCTGGGGTGCCGAATCGGGTCAGCAGTGATGAGCGCAGTGAACTCGCGCGCATTGCCCGCGGCGTCGCTCCCGACGCCTGATCAGCTTTCTGTGTTCTGCGTCAAAGCCAGGCGTTCGTCGTCACTTTGGCGTTCAGCTTTCCACCTCAACTCCTCAGGATCTTCCTGAGCTAGCGGCAGCTCAAACCAAAATGTGGTGCCAACGTCAGGCTCACTGGCCATTGAGATCATGCTGCCGTGTTTTTCGAGGATGCCTCGAACGATCGACAGTCCAAGGCCAGTGCCCACCTCGGTGTGAACAGCATTCTCAACCCGGTAAAAGCGCTCAAAGATGCGTTGCTGGCTTTCTTCACTGATGCCATAGCCGGTGTCACAGACTTCAACCCGGATCTTCGGCAATGGTGAACTCAGGGTGCAGGTGGGCCCATCGTTGCTGTGGATCTCTGCTTCCGAAGGTGTCATCTGACAGCTGTCTGGCCAGGTGTAAGCCCTGACCGTTAATCGTCCGCCGCTGCGACTGAACTTCAGAGCATTGCCGATCAGATTGTCGAGCACCTGCAGGATCAGGTCCCAGTTACCCAGAACATCGGGGAGGTCGCGGTCAGCTTCCAGGCTCAGCTCAACCTGCTTGTCGCTCGCGTTGAGTTGATAGCTGCGCAGGGCTTGCTCCAGGCCAGGACGGAGATCGACTGGAGAAAACTGCACAACGCGATTGGATTCCAGCCTGGACAGATCGAGAACGTCGTTCACGAGTCGGGTGAGGCGATCTGTCTCCGAATTGGCAACGCCCAGAAATTCTTTTCGATCCTCTTCGCTGAGCTGGTCTCCCATGTCGTGGAGAGTCTCCACGTAACTCTTGATGTTGAACAACGGTGTGCGTAGTTCGTGGGAGACGTTGCTGATGAAACGGCTCTGAGCGGCATTCAGCTCCACTTCCCTTGTGAGGTCCTGGATGGTGACGGCGATGCCCTTGAGGGTGTCGCCGCTGGGTTCGCGCACCGCCTGGATCACGAAACGCAGGGTCCTCGGTGGATCGCCAACACTGCTGCGCAGCTCGTTGGTGTCCGTTTGCTTGGAGAACACGGCATCGAGCGGATCATGCAGTTCAACGGACAGCAGTTCCGGCAGCTCATTGAGAAAGTCTTGGCCTTCGAGATTGCGACCTTCCCAGCGGAACAAGCGTCGCGCCGTCGGGTTGACGAGCACGATGCGACCATCACCGTCGAGCAGCACCGCGCCGTCGGCCATGGTGGCGATCAGCGACGCCTGCTTGACCTGAGCTGCCTGTAGTTCTTCGATGTTCGCGGCGTCATAGTCCTGCAGCTGTGAGGCCATGGCGTTGAAGCCATCCAACAGTTCTCCCAATTCGCCACCCATCGGCAGGCCGATGCGAGCGCGGAAGTCACCATCACCAATCGATCGGACGCCTCTCAATAGCTCCTTGACCGGACGCGTGATGGTCAGCGCGTTAAAAACAGCGCCCAGAATCACCAGAACCCAGATTGAGATGAACACAGCCACCGTGACCTCACGGGTGAGGGCGGCACTGGCGAGAGCTGTCTCATTAGGGTTGACGCCAAGAGCCAGCACGCCGAGGTAGTTGTTGTTCTCCACCAGCGGCACGAACACATCCGTGACTTGCCCCTGGGGCGTCATGTGCTGGCGGACCAACGGATTCTGAGTTCGGTTGCGCAGTTCATCAGGCAGTTCCAGACGCCGGCTCAGGCGCAGATCTGCATTGCTGGCATCATCACTGCCGCTGACGGGAATACCCAGATAGACAATGCCGTCAGGGTCGGCGAAAAAGATGTAGCGGAGGCTTCTGCTCGAGCGCCAGAAGGTTTCCGTGACATTGGCGAGTTCGCGATCACGACCTTCAGCCACCAGCTCGCTGACATTGCCCGCCAGCAGCAGGCCTAGATCCCTCGCATAACGGGTGTCGTTCATCGCCGTGTCGCGCTGAATTCCATTCAGCGCGAAGAAGGTGATGCCCGTCATCATCAGGCTCACCACCAGGGTGGCCACAGCTAGCAGTTTGGTCTGAAGGCTGAATTCGGCCCACCAGGAGCGGGCCTGCGGCCAAAACCCCCTCGTGGTTGTTTGCTCAGCTCCGGCGATTGGAGTTGCCCATTCCGCAGGGGCCTCGTTCTGAGCCGTGGCTGGATCGCTGGCCATTCCGCCGAATCACATCGACTTAGCCTAGGGCCGGCGCACCTGGTGACCGATGTCGCGACGGAACTGCATCCCGTTGAACCGCACCAATGCGAGTCCTGCGTAGGCGCTGGCGAAGGCTTGATCAAAGTCCGCCGCCTGGGCGACCTGCGTTAGTACCCGTCCTCCGGCAGTCATCACCTGGCCATCGTCCTGACGATGTGTACCGGCATGAAACAGTTGCCGCTGTTGGTCGGGATCAGGCTGCAGCTGAATCAGATCTCCCTTGCGTGGAGTCTCGGGATAGCCCTCAGCGGCTGCGACAACACAAGCGCTGCATGTTTTGGCAACCGAGAGTTCGGGTGCCTGATCCAGGCAGCCGCAGGCGCAGGCCTGTAGAACCTTCGCGAGTTCAGGACCCATCAGGGGCATCAGGGTCTGGCATTCAGGATCACCGAAGCGACAGTTGAATTCGATCACTTGGGGCCCCTGCTGGGTCAGCATCAGGCCGGCATAGATCACTCCCCTGTACTGGATTCCCCGGTCTCTCAGGGCCTGCAGAGTTGGTTCGAGCACAAGCTGCTGCACCTGATCGAGCCCGGCCTGATCAAGTA
>Ga0208130_1000439_pt1 | contig 21994 bp, 17 predicted proteins | sample ETNtaG_31_FD_185771 | JGI IMG/M metagenome (GOLD analysis project Ga0208130, IMG submission 185771) | Marine microbial and viral communities from oxygen minimum zone, Eastern Pacific Ocean - ETNP201310SV78 (SPAdes) (version 2) | ecosystem: Environmental > Aquatic > Marine > Oceanic ...
TTTTTGGCACTCAGAGCAACCGTCAGAATCAACTGCTTCTCCACTTACCGTATTTAAACATTTATCAAGACTATCAGAAACTCCATCTCCATCTGAGTCATCTAGAACATTAATAAAAATTGATTTTTGACAAGTGACACCATTTTTAGTAATATCTAAAGTATAAGTTGTTGAGGATGTTGGCTGAACAGATAAAGTATTAAGTGTTGAATTATCAGACCAAAGAAAAGTTGATACTGTAGATGTTGAAGTTAAAACAATAGACTCTCCTTGAACAATATTATTTGAACTGGTTGTAATTTCAGGTAGATCAGCACAGCCAAAAGGGGTTTGACAATATTCTATAAACTTAACTTTTTGAAGATTGTTTAGTCCTCCAGTAGCGGCTGTAAAACCCCAATAAACTTCTGGATTTCCTGAGAAAATTGTATTTTTTATATTAATTACAACACTTAACTTTAGTGAACCATCAAATGTCATTGAAAAAGTTTGAGTAGAAACATTCCAATTAATAATTACCCTGTGGTAATTACCATCCTCAATATTTCCTAAATCATTATAAGGAGTAAAAGCAGAATGATTAGACAAAGTTAAACTTCCATCTTTAATTATTGCAGCATGATCATTTGATATTGGGTCAACCCCACCATTATAATAAGTGTCAAATTCTATTGCAATTGAGGGAGATATTCCTTGATAGCCCATTCCTCCTCCAAGACTTCCTTGATCATTTGATAGTGGTTGCATAACAAATGCTATTCCATCTGCCCCGCCTGAATTTTTACTCCCAAAATATAAATCAGCTTCCACGCTAAAATCCTGATCTAGATCAATTTTAAAATCAGACCAAATCATTCCTTTTTTACCGTTTTGTGCCAAGGTCAAAGTTGCTTCATCACCAGATATAGAAGCATTTCCAGCTAAGTTAAAATCGTTTATATCAAAGTTGTCTTCACATTGTCCCAAAGAATAGTTGAGATAAAAAATCAATATGAAAAAAAATATTTTTCTCATCAAAATTAGGTCAAAGAGATATCTGTTTTCATGATAGATTGAAATCCACCTTTAACATCAATAATATTATGAATTCCTCTGCTTTTTAAAATCGATGCAGCAATTACACTTCTGTAGCCTCCAGCACAATGAATATAGAAGTCCTTATCTTCAGGAAAATCATTTAAATAATTATTAATTTCCCCAAGTGGTGTATTTACAGAAGAATTAATTCTTGAAGTTTCATATTCAGAAATCTTACGTACATCATAAATAAATGAGTCTTTATTTCTGATTTCTCTCTCGAATTGTTCGGCTGAAATTGAAGTCAAAGAGTCTATTTCTTTTCCCGACTCAATCCAACTAGAAAATCCGTCTTTTAAAAATCCTATTGTTTGATCAAAACCAACCCTTGAGAGTCTCGTAATAGCTTCTTTTTCTCTGCCTTTTTGTACAACAAGTAAAATTTTCTGTTTTACATCTTTTAACAAAGTTCCAACCCATGGAGCAAAACCACCATCCAAGCCAATAAAAATTGATCTTGGAATATGACCCTTAACATAATCTTTTTGATTTCTAACATCAAGAACTATTGCACTGGATTGATTTGCAATCTTCTCAAATTCATCTGCAGATAGAGGATTTATAGCTCGATTAATAATTTGATTAATGTCTTCATATCCTTCTTTATTCATTTTAACATTTAATGGAAAGTAATTTGGAGGTAAGGGCAAACCGTCTGTCACTTCTTTTATATATTCGTCCTTTGTCATGTCAGCTCTTAAAGCGTAATTCATTTTCTTTTGATTACCCAGAGTGTCAACGGTTTCTTTCATCATATTCTTACCACAAGCAGAACCAGCTCCATGAGCTGGATAAACAATAACATCATCTGCCAGTGGCATAATTTTATTTCTCAAACTATCAAACTGGATTCCAGCTAAATCCTCTGTAGTCATGTCATCAGACATCTGAGAAAGGTCTGGGCGACCAACATCTCCTAAAAATAAAGTGTCTCCTGTGAAAATTGCATGATCCTTCCCCTTAGAGTCCTTTAACAAGTATGTTGTACTCTCCATAGTATGTCCAGGAGTATGCATAACAGTAATCGTTGAGTTTCCAATCTTAAAAACTTGTCCATCTTTGGATATAATGGCATCAAATTCAGGATCAGCATTTGGTCCAAAAATTATAGGGGCATTAGATCTTTTTGATAGTGTTAAATGACCACTTACAAAATCAGCATGAAAATGTGTTTCAAATACATATTTTATTTTCACATTTTGAGATTTGGCTTTTTCAATATATTGGTCAACTTCCCTCAATGGGTCAATAATTACTGCTTCTCCATTACTTTCAATGTAATAAGATCCCTGAGAAAGACATCCTGTATAAATTTGCTCTACTTTCATTTTATTCTAATATTTCTTTGTTTGCTTGTAAACTTATCTTTTTTTCAATTTTGTTTTTAGGATTCTTATTAAGGAAATATAAGAAAGCTTGTTGAGTATTAGCAAAAAAATGGTGACCTCCAATAGCTTTTGCAACTCCGCTTTTAAACAAACTATCCATTACAGGACCAATTGCTCCTGCCATATAGAATCTAATATTTTTAGATTTTAAAATTGATATTATTTCATTTAAAATTTTCATTCCACTAGAATCAATATAATTAATTCCTCCCGAACTAAGAATCACTACGTTTAATTTTCCTTTTTTTTGATCAATTCTTTCAAAAAGCTGTTCTTTAAAAAACTGACAATTACCAAAATATATTTGCTCATCAAACCTAACTAGAAGGAGGTTTTCATAAGTTTCAATTTCATCATTGAATCTATCTACATCCTTAAAATAATTTGTTCCCCTAATTTTACCAAGTACAGCAACGTGAGGCTGAGTTGATCTATAAACCAATAATAATAATGAAATTAAAACTCCCAAAATTATACCTTCCTTTATTCCAATAAAAAGTGTAATAAAAAAAGTAAATAAAAGTACATAAAACTCACTTTTACTGGATTTCAATAACTTTCTAGGTGTTTTAAAATCAATTAAATTAAAAACAGCAACCATTATTATTGAAGCTAAAATTGTATTAGGCAAGTAATAAAATAAAGGTGTTAAAAATAAAAGAGTAAGGCCAACAACCAATGCGCTAATTATTGAAGCTAATCCTGTTTTGGCTCCAGCCTGATCATTTACTGCAGTTCTTGAAAACCCCCCTGTTGTTGGATATGACTGGAATAATGAACCTATAATGTTTGATGTTCCCAGAGCGATTAATTCTTGATTCGGTTTAATTGCATAATCCTTTTTTTCTTCAATAGCCTTTGCAACAGAAATAGCCTCCATAAATGCAATTAATGATAATGTTAGAGCCAAGGGGAAAATTTTTGAAATATTAGAAATCTCTATTTCTGGAAATCTAAAAGATGGAAGTCCTTCTGGGACTAATCCTACAATAGAAACACCTAATTCATCTCCAAAATATTTTATCGAAAAACTTGATGCAATAACTACTATTAAAGCTCCAGGAATTGATGGATTTAATTTTTTAATAAAAACCAGTAAGATAATTCCTGTAAATCCAATCAGTAATGTTATGAAATGTATTTCAGATACTTTTTCAAAAACCTCAAGTATAATTAAGTGAATTTTATTGCTTGATTCAAAAGAAACACCCAATAAATGTTTTAATTGACTCAAACCAATAATAATAGCTGCAGCTGAGGTAAAACCAGAAATAACTGGTTTTGAAAGAAAATTAACTAAAAATCCCATTCTTAATAATCCAAGAATAATTTGAATCAATCCCATGAAAAAAGCTAGAAAAATTGCCATTGATAAATATTCATCAATACCGGAGAGGTTAAGCGCTGCTAAACCTGAAGCAACCAATAATGAATCCATTGCAACTGGTCCCACTGATAACTGACGGGAGGTTCCCATCATAGCATAAATGATTTGGGGAACTAAAGCTGCATAGAGTCCAAAAACAGGAGGAAGACCAGCTAGTAGCGCATATGCCATTCCTTGAGGCACCAGCATAACTCCAACAGTTAGACCAGCAATAAAATCATTTTGAACTGACCTTTTTGAAAGTTTTGGAAACCATTCAAAAATTGGAAAATACTCTTTCATATAATGCAATTTAACACTTTAATTGCTTGATATTTAATACTAATATTCGCTTTTTGGGATAATCGATCCATGTGGATCCACAAACTCATCACCCAAAATCTCTCTTATTCTGTTAAAAAACTTAGAATTCGTAATATGTTCCATTTCTTCTGCAATCTCATGAACCTCATCCACAGTGAAATTCATTTCCTTAACCAAATAAAGCTCAATTAGTCTGTGTTTAGAAATAATTTCTATAGCTTTTTTACTTCCTTTTGATGTTAATTCTATAGGCTTATATGGCATTGTGTCAATAAACCCCATCTTTACTAGTTTATTTAGCATATTTGAAACAGTAGACTTGCTTACTTTGAAAAAGGCACTAAGTGCAGTTACTGTCGCCTTACTATTTTTCTCCTTAAACTTGTAGATAGCTTTTAGATAATTTTCTTTTTCAATTGTTTTTTTCATAAATGTTTTTCAGTATAAAACTTTATAATAGTTTTGTAGTATAAAACTTTTTTTCAGTGTCTAAATTTGTATGTTTTTTTTTTATTTTTTTAAAAATATCTTATTCACAAATTCATAATGTTAAAGGAAGAGTACTCTCAAGTGGAATTCCCCTTCCAGGGGCTTCAGTCATAGTTAGCGGAACTAAATTAGGAACCATAACTGATCAGTCTGGAAATTTTACTTTAACCATTACTAAGATAAAGAATCCCAAAATAATTATTTCATATCTAGGACATAAATCTTTCAGTCAAAAAGTAAATAATAATATAAACAATATTGGATCAATTGAATTAGAAATAGATGATCAATTAAATGAGGTAATAATTACTGGAACATTGCAACCTGTTTCAAAACTAAATAGTCCAGTTCCTGTTGAAGTTTATACCAAAGATTTCTTTAAAGGAAATCCTACTCCTTCTGTTTTTGAATCAATGGGTATAATTAACGGCGTGAGGCCCCAACTAAACTGTAATGTTTGTAATACTGGTGATATTCATATTAATGGACAGGAAGGAAGTTATACTATGGTTTTAATTGATGGACTCCCAATTGTTAGTGGATTATCCACTGTTTATGGATTGTCTGGAATTCCACAATCTCTAGTTGAGCAAGTTGAAATTATTAAAGGACCAGCTTCAACTCTTTATGGATCAGAAGCAATAGGAGGATTAATTAATCTTATAACTAAAATACCTTCAAATGCTTCAAAATTTTCTTTTGATTCTTATACCTCAGGGTGGAGAGAGCTAAATACAGATTTAGGATACAAATACAATTTAAAAAATAAAATACGAGGAATTTTAGGTGTCAATTATTTTAACTATTCTAATCCTATTGATAATAATAATGATGGGTTTACAGATTTAACTCTAGCGGATAGAATCTCGATTTTCAATAAAATAGATTTTAAAGATAAACTAACTGTCGCCACCAGATACATATATGAAGATAGGTGGGGTGGACAAATGAACTGGTCAAATAAATACAGAGGTGGAGAGGAAGTTTATGGTGAAAGTATTTATACAAGTAGGATTGAAGTTTTTGGAAAATATAATTTTAACAAAAACTTGTATTTTCAATTTAGTTTTAATGATCATGAACAAAACTCAGTTTACGGAAGCACCTCTTATAATGCAAAACAGTCAATTAGTTTTGGACAATTAATATGGACTAAAAATTTAAAAAATAATTCTTTACTTTTTGGCCTAGCATACAGACTGAATTATTATGATGATAATACCACAGCAACATTTAATAACGTTTCTTTATCTAATGATGCAGAGATAACAAAACTCCCAGGTTTATTTATTCAAGACGAAATAAAAATTAATGATTTAAATACAATTCTTATTAGTTTAAGGTATGATAATAATTCAATTCATGGGAATATATTTACTCCCAGAATAAATTATAAAATTACTGATAAAGAGAAATCATCTATTTTAAGACTTAGTGTAGGATCAGGTTATAGAATTGCTAGAGTTTTTACTGAGGATCATGCAGCTTTAACTGGCGCAAGAGATGTTGTTTTTTTAAATGATTTGAAACCTGAAAGATCATGGAATGCGAACTTAAATTATGTTAAAAAGATATATGCCAAACAAGGCTATATACTAGATTTTGATACAAGCTTATTTTGGACAAGATTTTCAAATAAAATTGTTCCCAATTATGATACAAATCCTAATCTAATAATTTATGATAATTTAAATGGACGATCAATTACTAAAGGTGCTTCAGTAAATTTTAATTCATTATTCAATAAGGGATTAAGAATTAATATCGGTGCTACTTATATTGATTCATCAATAATTGAAAATGGTGAAGAGTTCACCCCATATTTAACAGAAAGTTTTCAAGGAGTTTGGAAAGTTGAAAAGCAGTTTATTGAATCTAACTATAAAATAGATCTAACAGGAAACATAGTTGGTAAAATGAGACTTCCTAGATTAGGTTCGTTAGATCCAAGAGGTGAGTTTTCTCCAGTTTTTAGTATAATAAATTTACAAATCACAAAGTCTCTTAAAAATTATGAACTTTATGGTGGTGTTAAGAATCTTTTAAATTTTACACCTGCCAAAAATAGTATTGCTCGTTCATTTGATCCTTTTGATAAAAAAGTAATCTTTGATCAAAATGGAAATGCAACTCAAACTATCGAAAACCCATATGCGCTAACTTTTGATCCATCATATGTTTATGCTTCGAATCAAGGCATCAGGTATTTTATTGGGATGAGATTGAGTTTAGACTAATTTTTTAATATAAATTATTAATCTCCTTTTTTAAATCCATAAAGTAATTGTCCAAAAAAACCTTCAGACATAGAATGATCACCTAGATATCCTAATTTAGTTTCGCCATCTGAATTTGGAACATAATTAGTTTTAAAAATATAGTCCCAAACACTTAAACTAATTGCAAAATTTACTCCTTTTTTAAATTTATTTGGAACCGAATAGGCATGGTGATGAAGATGTAAAATTGGATTATTAAAAATATATTTTAATGGACCATAATTAAATTTTAAGTTGGAATGATTTAGATGACCAATAGTAATTGTGAAAAAGTGAATAACATATGCTTGTTCTGGCTCAAAACCACCAATTAACATAATTGCAAAAACTTTTAACGGCTTATAGAAGATGTTTTCCATCCAATGATATCTAAAATGAGCGGCAAATCCCATTTCTTTAACTGAATGATGAACCTTATGGAATTTCCATAAAAAAGGAATATGATGCATTAAAATATGTGTAAGCCATTGAAAGAAGTCTAGTATCACAAAAAATATGATTAACTGAAAAAATGGAGAGAATACATTAAGGTTAATAAGAGCAAGTGAGTCAGGTCTGATGTTAAAAGATTTAAATAAAATTTTATTAAAAACTTCATAAAATCCTACTATAATTATAGAAAAAATAAAAAAGTTGAAAAACATGTAGAATATATCAAGCCAAAACCCTTGTCTAAATATTTTTTGATTTTTTCTCCAAGGAAAAACCAATTCAAGAATCCATACTATCAATGAAATTAGAATTAACCCCCAAAAATAATTTTCACTAATAGGAACACTAAAAACAATCTGTCTAAAAGTCCAATTAGATACTCCTAAAAACGAGTCTATAAATAATTCTACGTTTTCCATTTAAAAAATCTTAATGGTTACTAGTTTTTAATTATTGGAAGAATATTAGTAACAAAAGTAAACTAATGATTATATATATTTGAATAAATAAATTTAAAATTATGATTATAAATAGGAAGAATAGACCTTGTCAATATGGACAGACTTTGGATTCAAATGGAAATTATGATAGATCTCACTCAAGAGATTCATTAAGATTTAAAAGTAAAATTTTAACTTTTGTAGCTATTCTAATCTGTTCAATAGGAGTTGGACAAAAACTTAATCTAGATACTTCATCCAGTAAATTAAAGTGGACTGGAAAAGAGATCACTACCAAAGAACACTATGGTTCATTAGATTTTAAATCTGGTTTTTTAAATTTAGATAATAAAGGCGTGCCTATCTCTGGAATGTTTGTTGTAGATATGACAACATTAAAAAATGAAGATGTGCCAGAAGCATATCGTGGAAGGCTTGAAGGACATTTAAAGTCTGATGATTTCTTTTCAACCGATAAATTCCCTGAAGCAACCTTGGAACTTACAAACTCTTCATCCGTAAATGAAAATGAATATAAAGCTGAAGCATTATTGACAATAAAAGGAATAACTCATCCTCCTGTAACCTTTAATTTGATATATATTGATAATCAATGGAAAGCTAATCTAATCTTTGATAGATCAAAATATGATGTTCGCTTTCGCTCAGGAACTTTTTTTGAAAATCTAGGAGATAAACTAATTTTAGATGATATCATAATTGAAACCGATCTAATTTTTAATCAATAAATAATTTAAAGGCTTGCATTATTTTAAATACAGCATATTAAATTTAGCCCTCATAAAAAACTTTTTCCTCAATTGACTTCCACAAAAGTAATGAAGCGACAGTTTTATGTGGAGACCAACTATCTATCAAGTAATCTAAAGAATCTTTCTTTAAATCATTGATTTTATAATTAATTTTAACACTATTAATTAGTGCAAGATCTCCCTTTGAAAATATATCTTGGCTTCCTTTAATAAAAATTAAATACATTTCAATTGTCCACTTTCCAATACCTTTAATTTTTATAAGTTCATCTTTAATTTGATTTTCATCTAATTTTTGAAAATCAAAATCAATATCATTAAAGTAATTGTAAACATTTTTAATATACTGTGCTTTTTTGAATGAAATTCCTATGGATTGAAGTTTTTTGTCATTCATTTTAATAATCTCCATATTCGATAAACCTTTTGTTATATTATGAAACCTGTTTTTGATTGTAATTGCTGCTTTAAAACTAACTTGTTGTTCTATAATTAAGTTAGCTATTGATTTAGAATCATTGGCCTCTCTTCTATCATTTATTTGAATGTTTTTTGAGAATTTATTTATCAAAAAATGCATCACTTTGTCTTTATTAAGATGATTAAATGCTTCTTGAAAATTTTCCATAAATAATTAGTTATTATTTAATAATATAAAAAAAGGAGATAAACTTTCGAATATCTCCTCTTTTTGTACTCGAGGCGGGACTTGAACCCGCACGACCGCAATGGTCATTGGATTTTAAGTCCAACGTGTCTACCAATTCCACCACTCGAGCAAAACTTACTTAGAGCGAAAGACGGGATTTGAACCCGCGACCCTCACCTTGGCAAGGTGATGCTCTACCCCTGAGCTACTTTCGCAAAAGGTTTACAAATATAAAATAATCATGTAAAAAGCTGTTACAGGTGAATAAAAATTTTTAAATAATAAATTAATCAACCCCTAATCTTCTCTTTATTTCGTTAAGCTTCATTAAAGCTTCAATAGGAGTCAAAGAATTAATGTCTAGTTCTTTTATTTCTTCGCGTAATGCTTCTAATATTGGATCATCAAGCTTAAACATCGTCATTTGAACTGAGGACTCTTTTTCTTCTACAGCACTTTTTCTATCCTCTAGTGCGTTTGAATTTTCAAGGGCTTTTAATTTTTTTGTTGCAGTTTGTATTACTTCTTTAGGCATCCCGGCCATTTTTGCTACATGAATTCCAAAACTATGAGCACTTCCTCCAGACTCTAATTTTCTTAAAAACAAAACTTTATTCTTCAATTCTTTAACAGAAACATTATAATTTTTAATCCTACGAAATTGTTGAGACATTACATTTAATTCATGATAATGAGTTGCAAATAAAACCTTTGGTTTGCTGGGGTGTTCATGAAGGTACTGAGCTATTGCCCAAGCAATTGAAATTCCATCATATGTGCTTGTTCCTCTTCCTATTTCATCAAGTAAAATTAAACTATGATTTGTAAAATTGTTCAAGATTGTTGCAGACTCATTCATTTCGACCATAAATGTTGAAGCTCCTTTTGAAATATTATCACTTGCACCAACTCTAGTAAAAATTTTATCAACTATCCCCATTTCAACAGATTTAGCAGGAACGTAGCTACCCATTTGACCCATAATTGTTATTAGTGCTGTTTGTCTAAGAAGTGCTGATTTTCCTGACATATTTGGACCGGTTATCATAATTAATTGTTGATCCTCATTGTTTAATTTCACAGTGTTTGGAACATATTTGACTTCATGTAACATTTCTTGTTCAATTACTGGATGCCTTCCCTCTTCTATGTAAAGAAAATTATTTTCTACAAATTTTGGAGATGTATAGTTATATTTTATTGCTGAAAATGAAAAACTCCAAAAACAATCTAAAGACGAAAGTTCATTTGAAGCTAACTTAAGAGTTGTTAAATAATCCTGAAGTTCATTTAACAGTTTTTCATAAAGACTATCTTCAATAGATTTAATTTTATCTTCAGCTCCAAATATTTTTGATTCAAAATCCTTTAGTTCTTCAGTAATATACCTTTCAGCATTAACTAATGTTTGTTTTCTAATCCATTCTTCAGGAACTTTATCTTTATGAGTATTTCTGACCTCTATATAGTAACCGTAAACATTATTATATGCTATTTTCAGTGAACTTATTTTAGTTCTTTCTATTTCATTATTTAAAAGATCATCCAAATGAGATTTAGTTGTTAAAAGCAAAGTTCTTAGTTCATCAAGTTCATCGGAAACCCCATTAGCAATAACGTTTCCTTTATTTAATTGAGCTGGGGCATTTGAGTCCAATGTGTTTGAAAGAATTTTAATCAACTCATCAACAGAAGGAAATTTAGAAGCCTTATCCATTAATATTTTATCTCCACTTTTATTTAAAATATCCAAAATATTCGGAATAAAATTTAGAGACTCGTTTAAATGAACTAAAGTTTTTGGAGAAACTTTATGAGTTGAAATTTTTGACATTACCCTTTCTAAATCAATTATTTTTGGAAGCAAATCTTCTAAAGAACTATAGACTGTTTCGTTATCTATAATTGCCTTTACTGTATGTTGACGATGGCTTATTTCATTTATATCTTTTGAGGGGAAAGCAAGCCAGTGTCTCATTCTTCTTGCTCCCATTGAAGTCTTAGTGTGATCTAAAATTTTAATTAATGAAACTCCTTCATTGTTTGAAGCGTGAAATAATTCTAAGTTTTTAATTGTAAAATCATCCATCCAAACATAGTTAGAGCTAACCAACCTTTGTATTTTAGTTATGTGACTTAATTTTTTTTGTTGAGTTTCATAGAGGTAGTGAAGAATTGCTCCCGCAGAGTTACAACCCTCGAATAAATTACTAATTCCAAACCCACTTAGAGAATTAGTTTTAAAATGAGAAGTTAATTTATCATTGGCAAAATCATTTTCAAATACCCAATCCTCAACAAAAAATGTTGGGAAATTAGATCCAAAATTATTTTCAAAAAGATTTTTTTGTGGTTTTCCTACTAAAATTTCACTTGGTATAAAATTTTGTAAAAACTGAGCTATAACATCTTTATTGCCTTGTCCAACCCAAAAATCACCAGTTGAAATATCAATAAATGATATTCCAATTTTTGTTTTTCCAAAAAAAATGGCAGCTAAAAAATTATTTTTTTTGTGATCTAAAATTGAATCATTGATAACCACTCCAGGAGTGACTAATTCAGTGACACCTCTTTTAACTATTGTCTTTGTTAACTTAGGGTTTTCTAATTGATCACAAATTGCTACACGACAACCAGATTTCACCAACTTTGGTAAGTATGTGTCTAAAGAATGATGTGGGAATCCAGCAAGTGGAGTTTCGCTGTTAGTTCCAGCTCCTCTTTTTGTTAAGATAATTCCCAAAATAGAAGCTGATTTAATTGCATCATCACCAAAAGTTTCATAAAAATCTCCAACACGAAACAATAATATAGCATCAGGATACTTCTGCTTAATCAGATTATACTGTTTCATTAAAGGGGTTTCCTTTACTTTTTTTTGCACTTTTTTGCTTTTTTACTAATGTACACTTTTATGAAAATCAAAAAAAGAAAAACAAAGAGACTATGGCAATGTTTTGTTTATTTTTGAGAATGCGAAAGTTAAAAAATATTGAACTAAATAGAAAAACCATTTTGGAGTTTAAATCTGCCACAAAAATTCCATTAATTATAATTTTAGATAATATTAGAAGTATGAATAACATTGGATCTGTTTTTAGATCTGCTGATGCTTTTTTAATAAAGAAAATATTTTTGTGTGGAATTACAGCTAAACCCCCTCATAAAGAAATTCAAAAAACTGCTTTAGGCTCAACTAATTCAGTTGAGTGGGAATATTACAAATCCACAAAGGACCTGATAAATAATTTGAAAGAAAAAGGTGTAGAGGTAATTGCCATAGAGCAAGCCGAAGGTTCAACTTCGTTAGAAAAATTTAAACCACTAAAAAGTAAAAACTATGCATTTATATTTGGAAATGAGGTTAAAGGAATTTCTCAAGATGTAGTTAACACTGCCAATGGTGTAGTAGAAATCCCTCAATTTGGAACTAAACATTCTTTGAATATTTCTGTATCTGTAGGTCTATTAATTTGGGATTTTTACAGTAAATCTATAAGTTTATAAGTCTTCTATATAGGTTTTCCTGAACTTGTTCCTCTCTAAGCCTTAAAACTTCTTGAGGTTCTACAATAAATAAAATAAAATTAAGTTTTTTACTAAAAATTAATTCATATTCATTTGAAATTGAATTTAAATAATTATTTGATATTTCCATTTCAAATGATCTACCTCTTTTAATAATTTGTTTCTTTAACTGTGAAGTGGTTTGTTTTAAATAAATTATAATTTCAGGAGACCTTAGATTTGAATTATGCATTTCGAAATTCTTAATGAACTTTTCGAAAGAACTTTTAGAAAGATTATTTTTTGCAAAAACTAAAGATTTACCAATCCAAAAGTCACTAATTGTTTTTATTCTCTTTGAAATTAGAAAATGAGCATTTATTTGATTTATCCTGTCCTTTAAAAAAAACTTTTCAGCCCTTAAGGAAAACTTTCTGGGATTTTGATAAAATTCGATCAAAAAGGGATTTTTTTTGAAATTTTCATTTAATAATTCAACATTAAAATGAGATTTGAAAATCTTACTAAGTGAAGTTTTTCCTACTCCAATGTTCCCTTCAATAGAGATAAAGGGGTATTTATCCCAAAAGGGAATATAATATTTGTTATTTTTAATTTTTCTTACCTCTAATTCATCATTTGACTTATTTAAAAGCTGACTAATTGAATGTTTGCTTTCTGGATGAATTAATTCAGGAGATAAATCAAGCATAGGAATTAAAACAAATTTTCTTTTATGAATTTGTTTATGAGGAATTTTTAATTCTTTTGAGTTAATAATCAAATCATTAAAAAATAAAATATCAATATCTATCTCTCTTGACAAATATTTACCATTAAAACTTTTAATCCGTCCAAGAGAATTTTCAATAGACTTGATTTTTCTCAATACTATACTTGGAGAAAATTTGGTTTTTAAAATTAAACATCCATTATAAAAATCTCTACTTTTAAACCCCCAGGATTTCGTTAAATATAAATTAGAAATCTTTTCAATTCTTCCCAACTGAACTTCAATCTCCTTAAGAGATATAATTATATTTTCGAGCTTTCTACCTTTATTACTTCCGAAAGAAATATAAACTTTATGAAAATTGTTTTCAACCATAATACGAAATTACAAAACGCTATCTTTGTATTGTTAAATTATTTAATTAGTATTTTTATAATAAAAAATGAGGTCTTCAGATAAGGTTGTTGCAGAAAAAATTTATCTATTTTTAAGTACTTTATTTATAACTTCACTTGTAGTATCTAATATTATTTTTCAAAAATTTTTTTATTGGTATCCTATCGATTTCTCATTATTTGGTCAACCATTATTTGAGATTTCTGTTGGATTACTTCCCTACCCAATTACATTTTTAATTACAGATTTAATTTCAGAAATTTATGGGAAACGAAGAGCAAATCTTGTTGTTGTTATAGGAATATTTGCTTCTTTTTTCTCAGCAGGGATACTGCTACTAGGAAATATTCTGCCTGCTGTTGATTATTCTCCCATAAATGACAAGTTGTATGAAAAAGTTTTTGCTTTGTCACCAATAGCAGCATTAGCTTCAATGATTGCATACTTAATTGCTCAGTTTGTTGATATTAGAATTTATCATTTTTGGAAAAAATTAACGAAAGGGAAAAAACTATGGCTTAGAAATAATTTTTCCACTTTTGCTTCTCAATTTTTAGATAGCATAACTGTTGTAGGGTTATTATGTTTTTTTAATATTCTTAGCTGGGAAAATTTTATAGGACTTTCAATGGCTTCATTTATTTTTAAAGTAATTATTGCATTGATTGACACTCCTTTCTTATACATTTTTGTGTATTTATTTAGAAGAAGGTTTTCTCTGAAAATAGGAGAAGAAATTGATTGGAATACAGATGATAAATAAACCTACTCGTTTAAATAAATATTTTAGTGAGATTGGATTTTGCTCGCGCAGAACTGCAGATAAATTAATTCAAGAGGGAAGAGTTTTAATAAATGGTGAGCTTGCACTGGTTGGTCAAAAAATTAATCTTGAAGATATAATCAAAGTCGATGGAGAAACATTAAATACAAAAAAAAATAAAAAAGTTTATCTTGCTTTTAATAAACCTATTGGAATTGTTTGTACTACTGATACACGTGTAGAAAAAGATAATATTATTGATTTTATAAATTACCCTAGTAGAATTTATCCGATAGGAAGATTAGATAAACCTAGTGAAGGTCTAATTTTCTTAACTAATGATGGAGATATTGTAAATCAAATTTTAAGAGCAAGAAATAATCATGAAAAAGAATATCAAGTTACTGTTAATAAGCCAGTGACAGATGATTTTGTATCTAAAATGAGCTCAGGCATTCCAATTTTGGATACTATTACTCGTAAATGTTTTATCAAGCAAACTCATAAAAAACAATTTAAAATTATATTGACTCAAGGATTGAATCGTCAAATAAGACGAATGTGTGAGTATTTAGATTACAGGGTAACTAAGCTCAGAAGGGTTAGGATTATGAATATTAAATTAGATGTAGAAGTGGGAAAATATAGGCATCTTACATCAAATGAAATAAAGTCAATAAAAGAATTAATTGTGAACTCAAATAAAACTATAGACTAGCCTACAGAAATCATAACTTCTGTACCTTCATTCCCTCTGACATTAAAAACAGTATCGTCTTTAAAAATTAAATATTGACCTTTTATTCCTGATAAAATTCCTTTATAAGAAATTTGTTTTGTTAAATTCAAACTAATTACTTTTTTAGGAAAATTATCAATAGGAAACCTAAGTTCAGTTAAATTAATTTCACTTACAATATAGGGTTTAAAATCATTTGATAAGTTTTGAATAGCCTTGTCTCTTGTATATTTCCAATCTACTGGTTCAAATTCGTTTTGAAGCATCTTTCTCCAATTAGTTTTATCAGAAAATACTTTTTTTAATTCAATCTCTGCTTTACCAGCCAAATACCTGTTTGGGACTTCTAAAATTGATATTCCATATTTTGCTCCTTGGTCAATCCAGCGAGTTATTAATTGTTCTTTTCTAGTTACACCAACTTTAACATGACTGCTAAGAGATAAATAAACAATGTGTGGCTGTAATTGAATTTTTTTTTCATATTCGAGATCTCTATCTTGAATTCCTAAGTGAGCAGTACTTAATTCAGGTCTTATAATCCAATCTCCAATATGAGGTGATTCAAAAAAACAGTTTTTACAAAAACCCTGTCTAAATATGGTTTTTTTATTACCACAACTCAAACATTGTTCTCCAATTTTAGTAATATTGAATTGTCTTCCAATACATTGATTAATCTCAATGAAATCATTTTCAAATGACAAAAAATATCTTATTGGGGAACTATTAGTTGTAAGCATTTTTTTTAATACACCTTTAAACATAAATGAAAGTTTTTAAATTTACTTTATAAATATAAGTATCATATGCCAATTCCTTTATTTCATTCTATAGCATCATGGGCTTTAAAAAAACGAATTTCACAAATCGAACTGTTTATAAAGTACCCTCACGAAACTCAACAAGAAGTTCTTTTTAAACTACTTAATACAGCTAAAAATACTGAAATTGGGAAGAAGTATAGATTTTCTTCAATTAAAAGTTATCAAACTTTTAAACAAAGACTTCCAGTCGTAAATTATGAGGAAATAAGCAAATCTATTGAACTTTGCCGACTAGGTAAACAAAACTTATTTTGGCCAACGACAATAAAATGGTTTGCAAAATCTAGTGGAACCACAAATTCAAAGAGTAAATTTATACCTGTTAGTATAGAAGCTTTAGAGGACTGCCACTATAAGGCTGGTAAAGACATGCTGTCTCTTTATTTAAACAATAATAGAGAGTCTCAACTATTGACTGGTAAATGTTTAAGGTTAGGAGGAAGTGGAGAACTATATGAAAACAATAGTAGTTATTTTGGAGATCTTTCTGCAATTTTTATAGATAACCTTCCTTTTTGGGCTGAATTAGGAAGCACTCCCAGTAACAAAGTATCATTAATGTCTGAATGGGAAAGTAAAATGGAAGCTATAATTTCAGAAACCTTAAATGAGAAAGTAACAAGTCTAGCCGGAATACCCTCATGGATGCTTGTTCTGCTTCAAAATGTTTTAAATAGAAAAAAAGGGTTTAATCTAAGTGATATTTGGCCCAATATTGAAGTATATTTTCATGGTGGGGTAAATTTCAATCCATATAAAAGTCAATTTGAAAATCTATTAAAAGGTAAGCAAATTCAATTTTATGAAATATATAATGCATCCGAAGGTTTTTTTGCAATTCAAGATCAAAATAAAAGTTCTGATCTACTTTTAATGTTAGATTATGGTATTTTTTATGAGTTTATCCCAATGAATCTGTTCAATAATTCAATTCTAGACGCAATTCCTATTTGGGAAGTAAAAACTGAAGTGAATTATGCATTAGTTATAACAACAAATGCTGGCCTTTGGCGTTATTTAATAGGGGATACAATTAAATTTACAAGTTTAAATCCATACCGAATTAAAATTACAGGTCGCACAAAACATTTTATTAATGTTTTTGGAGAAGAATTAATAATCGAAAACGCAGAGGAAGCAATTAGCATGGCAGCAAATAAATTTAATGTATCAATAGTAAATTATACAGTTGGTCCAGTTTTTATGGAAAAAAAATCAAAGGGAAGTCATCAATGGCTTATAGAGTTTGAAAAAAAACCAAAAAATATTGAAAGTTTCTCTTTATTTCTTGATGAAAAATTAAAAGAGTTAAATTCAGATTACGAAGCTAAAAGATATAAAAATATGACCTTAAAAAGTCCTGTGGTTACCGTTATAAAAAAAGGCGTTTTTTATGATTGGCTTTCTATTAATAATAAACTTGGCGGACAAAATAAAATTCCAAGATTATCAAACTCTAGAAACTATATAAATTCATTATTAAAACTCAACAATTAAAACTAGGATACAGCTTTTAAGCTATGAAGCTCGATTCTTTTCAACTGTTCCTCCACAAATAGTTTTGATACTTTGAGTTCAGTTATATTACTACCAGGAAGATCAAACATAGATTGATTGAGGATTTCTTCACATAAAGAACGTAACCCTCTAGCCCCTAAATTATAATCTAGTGCTTTTTGAACAATAGAGTCAAGTGCTCCAGAAGTGAAAGTCAATGAAATATTATCCATAAAAAAAAGTTTTTGATATTGTTTAATTAAAGCATTTTTTGGATCAGTTAAAATTGATCTTAGAGTGAACTTATCAAGAGGATTCATATATGATAAAACAGGAAGTCTTCCAATTATTTCTGGAATAAGTCCAAAAGTCCTAATATCTTTGGGTGTTATATACTGAAGTAAGTTTTCTGTATCAATTTTTTTTGCTTTAACTTGACTTTTGTAACCTATAGCTTGGAGATTCAGTCTATTGTTAATTACTCTATTAATTCCATCAAAAGCACCTCCAGCTATGAATAAAATATTTGAGGTGTCTACCTCAATAAATTTTTGATCTGGATGTTTTCTACCTCCCTTTGGAGGGACATTAACAACTGTGCCTTCCAGTAACTTTAAAAGTGCCTGCTGAACACCTTCTCCTGAAACATCTCTTGTAATTGATGGGTTATCTCCTTTACGTGCAATTTTATCAATTTCATCAATAAAAACTATTCCTTGTTGTGCTTTTTCAATATCGTAGTCGGCAGACTGCAAAAGTCTTGTTAGGATAGTTTCCACATCTTCACCTACATACCCAGCTTCGGTTAGTACAGTTGCATCAACAATTGCTAGAGGGACTTCAAGAAACCTTGAGATAGTCTGCGCTAATAATGTTTTTCCTGTACCAGTTTGACCAACAAGTAATAAATTACTTTTCTGAATTTCTAACTCGTCTTTTGATTTTTGATTTGCTATTCTTTTGTAATGATTATAGACAGCCACACTTATAACCTTTTTTGCAGTCTCTTGACCAATAACATAATCATCTAAAAATGCTTTAATTGCTTTTGGTGGTTTTAATTCTATACTAAAATCTGAAGAATCATATTTTGTTGCTTCTTCCTCAACTATATTATTTGCTTGACTGATACATTTTTCACATATATGAGCGTCAAGGCCCGCAACTAGTATTTGTGTTTCGGGTTTTACCCTACCACAAAATGAACAAGTTAAATCGTTATCACTACTCATATTTTTATATTTTGATAAAGTTATTTTACAGCATTTAAAACCTCATCAACCATTCCATATTTTTTAGCCTCCTCTGCTTTCATCCAGTAATCACGATCACTGTCGTTAGTCACTTTATCAATAGTTTGACCTGAGTGTTTAGATATAATTTGGTATAACTCATCTTTAAGCTTAAGGATTTCTCTAGCAGTAATTTCTATATCAGATGCTTGTCCCTGAGCGCCACCTAATGGCTGATGAATCATAACTCTAGAATGAGGTAGTGCAGATCTTTTGCCTGACTTACCTGCACTTAATAAAACTGCTCCCATTGAAGCAGCAATACCTGTACATATAGTTGCTACATCTGGAGAAATAAATTGCATTGTATCATATATTCCAAGACCTGCATAAACTCCACCTCCTGGAGAATTTATATACATTTGAATATCTCTTTTTGCATCTGTACTTTGTAAAAAAAGAAGTTGAGCTTGTATGACGTTTGCAACGTTATCATTAATCGCTGTTCCTAAAAACATTATTCTATCCATCATAAGTCTTGAAAAAACATCCATTTGAGCAACATTTAACTGTCGTTCTTCAATTATGTATGGAGTCATACTACTAACAATTTCATCATAATACATAGAATTTATACCATGATGTTTTGTCGCATACTTCTTAAATTCTTTTCCGTAATCCATATTTTTCTTATTGTAATCTGTGTTAAAAATAGTTAAAAAAATTAGGCTTTAGCATAAGCTTCTTTTACGAAGTCTTCAAAATTTATTTTTTTTAATTTTAATGGAGCATTTTCTTTGTAGAACTTCAAGAGTTTTTTGCTCATTAATTGTTCTTGTAAACGTTGACCCTCATCTTTATTTGACATAATCCTTTTGACTATTCCTTCCATTTCATCATCACCAGGGGCAGGTTGACCATATTGTGCCATTTGAACCTTAATCATATCTTTTGCAAAAGCCTTCAATTCTTCAATTTTTACTTGTAAATTATTATCAGAAATAACCTTTCCCTCAATCAATTGATATCTAATTCCTTTCTCGGATTTTTCATATTCTTCTTCTGCTTTTTCTAATGTAATAGGCTCTTTCGAGGAGTTTTGCATCCATTTGATAAGAAATTTCTTTGGTAATTTAAATTTTGTATTTTTTATTAAAAACTCTGTAACATCAGTTAAAAGTTTTTGATCAGATTGCTGCTCTAGCTGTTTTTCAATTCCCTCTGCTATTTTTAATTTAAATTCTTTTTCAGATTTAACAGTCCCTGGCTTATGAATTTTATCAAAAAGTTCTTGATTTAAATCGGCAAGAATTCTCTCATTGATTTCCTTAATTTCAATTGAAACCTCACCTATAAAATCTGATACTGCATCCTTACTAACTCCTAATAGTCTCTTAGCTTTTTCAGGTTCTTTGAACAAATTTTTAAGTTGAACTTTAATCAACTCTCCTGGTTTTGATTTGAATACTAAATCTTTTGCTTTTTTATCATTTAAATCATCAACATCAAAAGTTGATGTTGTTTTTATTTCATTTTCATTTGATTCAAAAGAAGCTGTGATTTCATATCCCTTTTTTACAACTTTCTTTGAAACTATTTTTCCATATTGTTTCTGGATATTACTTAATTGATCATTTATCATTTTCTCATCGGCATATATTTGATATTGGATTATCTTTTTTCGTTTTTTTAAGTCTAATTCAAACTTAGGAGATAAACCTAATTCAAAACTAAAATTAAAACTTTCGGATTTCCAATCTATATCATTATTCATTTTTGGAAGAGGATTTCCTAAAATTGCAATTTTTTGATCCTTAAGATATTTATCTAAACTTTCTTGAAGTATTTTGTTTACCTCATCTGCAATTACAGATTTTTCGTACTGTTTTTTAATCATACCTATTGGCACATATCCCTTTCTAAAACCTGGAATAGAAGCGGTTTTTTGATAGTTTTTTAATAAATCTTCAACTTTTGCAGCAAAGTCTTTACGCTCAACAGTTATAGTTACAACTGAATTCAAAGAGTCGGAATCCTTACGTGAAATATCCATGAAATATAATTTAGTGCGCAAAAATACAATAAAATAGCGCCCTATCCAACGAGTTTATAATTAACAATTTAGTAATTTTATTATTTGAAATAGTGTTTCTGATATTAAAGGATATTTACACTTAGCTTTAAAGTTTTAAAAAATTATAATTTATATGTTAATTAAAGAAATAAAATCATATTTTTGCCGACCAATTCATTAATCAACAGAGGGTCGGGTACCCTCACAAATTAATTTTATATGCCAGTAAGAATTCGATTACAAAGACACGGAAAAAAAGGAAAACCATTCTATTGGTTAGTTGCTGCAGATTCTCGTTCAAAAAGAGATGGTCGCTATTTAGAAAAAATTGGAACATATAATCCAAACGTTAATCCGGCTTTCATTGATGTAAATATGGATAGTGCCCTAAAGTGGTTGGAAAATGGAGCAGTTCCCTCTGAGACTGCCAGAAATTTGCTTTCTCATCTTGGAATTATGCTCAAACACCATCTTAATGGTGGTATAAAAAAAGGGGCATTAACTCAAGAGCAAGCAGATGAGAAGTTTGAAAAGTGGATGGCTGAAAAAGAAGAAAAAATTAAGGCTAAGTTAGATGGTTTGATGAAAGATGAGTCTGAAGCAAAAAAGAAAAAAATTGAAGCCGAAAAAGCAATTAATGAAAAGCGTATTGCTGACGCTGCAAATGCATTAGCGGAATCTGAAGCTGCTGAAGTTGAAGATGCTCCTGCTGAAGAAGCTAAATCTGAAGAAGCTCCTGCTGAAGAAACTAAATCTGAAGAAGCTCCTGCTGAAGAAACTAACTCTGAAGAAGCTCCTGCTGAAGAAGCTCCTGCTGAAGAAGCTCCTGCTGAAGAAACTAAATCTGAAGAAGCTCCTGCTGAAGAAGCTCCTGCTGAAGAAACTAACTCTGAAGAAGCTCCTGCTGAAGAAACTAAATCTGAAGAAACTAAATCTGAAGAAGCTCCTGCTGAAGAAGCTCCTGCTGAAGAAGCTCCTGCTGAAGAAACTAAATCTGAAGAAACTA
>Ga0208130_1000441_pt1 | contig 21976 bp, 19 predicted proteins | sample ETNtaG_31_FD_185771 | JGI IMG/M metagenome (GOLD analysis project Ga0208130, IMG submission 185771) | Marine microbial and viral communities from oxygen minimum zone, Eastern Pacific Ocean - ETNP201310SV78 (SPAdes) (version 2) | ecosystem: Environmental > Aquatic > Marine > Oceanic ...
TCGTACCGTGTAGACCTTTTGAGGCGTGGTTTCGTTTGGGTTGCAGATCTTCTGCTAGCCGGCATTCCAATCTTGTGGCGTCATGCTATAAAACAGATTGATGGAGAAACCAAAGTTCAGTCGGTGAAAGTCACCAAGGTAGGCAATGATTGGTCACCGAAAGGTCCAGCTCATTTGTTAGAAGCAGACAGTGTTTGCCTAGGGCATGGGTTGCAAGCTGCAAGTGAAGCTTCTCAACTTTTGGGTATCGACGTAAAATATCAACTTGAACTAGGTGGGTGGGTGCCAGAAGTTCAGGAAGACGGTATTACCAAAATTAACGGACTATTTATCTGTGGTGATGGAGCTGGTATCCGAGGTGCGGCAGCAGCAGAAATTCAAGGGAAATTAGCAGGACTTTCTGCTGCGAAATCTATAAGGCCTGAGGTCAATTCCTCAAATTCGGCACTGCTGAATAGCTATCGACGAGCATCAAGGTTTGGAATGGCCATGACTGGTTTAAGTATACCTCGGAAGGGCTTTCAAAAATTGATAACGCAAGAGACAATCGTGTGCAGATGTGAGAGTCTGCCGCGCTGTGATATCGAAAACGAGATCGAAACAGGCGCGGCTACTACCAATGCTGTCAAATCTGGATCGAGAGCGGGGATGGGGCCGTGCGGTGGAAAATACTGTCAGTCAACTATAGCCAAAATAATAGCTGATAGGAAAAATCAGTCTGAAGAAAAAATTGCACCACCCACACCTAGACCTCCTTTGCGGCCTGTTTCGGCATCTGCGCTTTCAGGCGAGTTTGAATATACAGATTTACAAATACCGAAACCCGCTCCGCTATGACTGAGACTTATGATTTAGCCATCGTTGGCGGTGGAATTATGGGCTGCAGTACCGCATTACGACTTGCTGAAGATGGTATGAAAACAATTGTTTTAGATCAGGGGGATTTAGGGCAGGGTGCATCAGGGGTAAATGCGGGAACACTATCGCTGCAGATCAAGCGCGTGCAGCTTATGCCATACGCGCTTAAGGGCCATAGTGAATGGGAAGCCATGGGCGAGGCCGTTGGATTTAAAAAGACGGGTGGTTTTACGCTTGCTTTTACGGAACATGAGGCTGAACTTTTGTACGAACGTCAGGCTTTGAAGGCCGATGCGGGCGCACCGATTACATTTGTGTCCAATAATGCACTGCGAGCTGCGGAGCAAAATCTCAGCCATAAAGTTCTGGCCGCTAGTTACTGTCCTGAAGATGGTTACGCCAATTCATCACTCACCGGTCAATATTATCGCTTACGTTTAAAAGAGAGCGAAGTGCAGTTTCGTGAGAACTGCAATGTTAAATTAATCACTAGAAATAGCTCTGGCTTCAATTTAACAACTTCCTGCGGCACTGTCCACGCAACGCGTCTGCTTTTAGCAGCAGGGGCCTGGCTTAAACCCATAGCTGCTCATCTAGGTGTTGATTTGCCGGTCCGTGCGCGTGTCAATACTGTGTCTGTGACAGAGAGAATGCCTCCTCTCATATCCAGTATCGTCGGTCACGCAACTGGACTTTTAACCATGAAACAGAAAAGCAATGGTACAATTCTCATTGGTGGCGGATGGCAGGGACAGGGAGTTCCGCAAGATGGACGCGGGAATGTTACAGCAAAAACGCTGATCCCAAATCTATCCCTTGCACAACATGTGTTGCCAGAGCTTTCAAATGCGCGTGTGACACGTAGCTGGGTTGGCTTCGAGGCAAATGTACCAGATTTTTATCCACTTGCTGGTGCTTTGCCGGGCATTGAAAATGCTTTTGTGCTGGGATGTGTAAGGGGAGGTTATACAATTGGCCCTTACATGGGTAGATTAATGGGTGACTATATTCTTGGGCAAGAGCCGGAATTGCCTTTGTTTGACCCAGGACGTGAGTTTAGTGAGGTATGATTATGAAGAATAAGGTTGAAGAACTGTGCCGTTTAGATGGGAAGGTAGCTATTGTTACTGGTGGTGGATCTGGGATAGGAAAAGCTACTGCAAAGGTTTTTGCAGATGCAGGTGCGAAAGTAGTTGTAACTGGACGTCGTAATGATCTCATAAAAAGTGTGGCCAATGAAATAAATGGACACGCTATAGCTTGCGATGTTTCAAATCATGCACAGGTTAAACACGTGTTCAGTGAGGCTCTTAAAGTCTTCGGAAAGGTGGATGTGTTAGTGAATAATGCCGGTGGCCCAGGTCCAATCGCTCAGGTAGCAGATGTGGACATGAATGCTTGGGTTGAGTGTCTCAACATCAACTTGGTTGGGGCCATGCATTGCCTTCAAGAAGCCGCTAAAATTATGATTGATCAAGAAGCGGGGTCCATAATAAATATGTCATCGCTTATGGGAGTGCAGGGTTATCCAATGCGCTCTGCCTATGTAGCAAGTAAATTTGCTTTGGTTGGCGTAACGGAAACAATGGCCAGAGAACTTGGTAAACATAATGTGCGCGTAAATGCTTTGTTGCCAGGTGCAGTTTCTGGAGAGAATATGGACGGCGTATTAGAACGTCGCTCATTAGCTGAAGGTCGCTCGGTAGAAGAGATTGCGCGTGATAACTACACTGAAGTAGCTGCCTTAAAACGCTGGGTTTATCCAGATGAAGTGGCACGAGCTGCTCTATATTTGGCATCCGATCTCAGCTCTGCAATTACAGGTGATAAAATTAAGGTTGATTGTGGCCGTTTTTGATCTCAAATAACTTTTAGTACACCTTATGTGTTTGTTTTGGCCCCCGAGGTCACTTGAATTTTTGTCCATTCTTTTTAATTTAGGGACAGTAGTTTTGGTAAGAATGTTCCATGACGTTTAAAAGGATTTTTACTTATGGAAAAAAGAAAACTCGGTAAATACGGTGCTGACGTATCTGCTATCGGAATAGGCGCCATGTCATTTAGTAATTTTTATGGCCCTACGAATGAACAAGAGTCACATACGATATTGGCTGAGGCTTTGGATCAGGGGATTTCGCATATAGATACGGCAAACGTTTATGGAGCGGGAGCATCAGAGGCTGCGATTGGTAGTTTTCTCGCCAAACAAGGCTCAAAACGAAACACTCTTTTCTCAATTGCGACCAAAGTAGGAATTAAAGGCAATATTCAAACTGGCAAAACGGAATTTGACAACAGTCCTGATTATTTAAAAAAAGAATTGGATGGCAGCTTAAAACGCTTGGGAGTTGAAAGCATTGATCTGTACTACATCCATCGCCGCGATCAGAATACTCCTATAGAGGAGGTAACTGAAACCCTTGCAAGTTTTGTAAAAGCAGGGAAAATTCGGTCCTTTGGATTTTCAGAAATTGCGCCATCCTCACTGCGGCGAGCGGCATCTATTCATCATGTCGCGGCCGTTCAGTCCGAGTACTCCCTTTCAGTACGAAGTCCAGAATTAGGTTTAGTGCAAACTACTGCAGAGCTTGGCACAGCACTCGTTGCATTTTCGCCGTTGGGCAGATCCTTGCTTACCGACAGACCGCACTCATCAGTTGAAGTAGAGAAAATGGATTGGTTAAGTAAAAATCCACGTTTTAATGAACCCAATCTTACCTTCAATATTGAAGCTACGGGAAAATTCAGGGATCTTGCAGCTCAAAATGGGGTTGCTGCGGCCACACTTGCGATTGCATGGCTTTTGAATAAGAACAAACATATTATTCCAATCCCAGGAACCCGTTCCGTTAAACATTTCCGAGAGCATTGTGAGGGCGCCCGGTTGAAACTCTCAACTAAACAGATGTTGCAAATTGAGGAAGTACTTCCAGTTGGGTGGGCACAAGGTGATAGATATTCTGACAAACAGTGGATAGGTCCCGAGAAGTATTGCTAAATCTTTAAGTACTGTGTTTATATTTTGGCGGAGGTTTTGAGGCCATCGAGAATAGCTTCTTCTACGCTTCGCGGGCTCAATGCATCACCAATCACATATAGCTCAGATTGAACTTTGTTTCTGAGGTCTTTTTCGAGAGTATTTGTGGCTTCACTACCAAATGCAGTCACAAGGGTATCAACATCATTTAAAATAACGGGCTGTTCACTCAAAGTGTGTTGGAAATAAGTATCGTCAGAGTCTACGCCACGTAACCTCAAGTGAGTGAGTGTTTCTACGTTTAGTTTATGTAAGGTGCCTAGCCAATTATCACGGACATACTGATTAATAGTTTGCCCCGGAACCATACCGTTGCATGCTAGTCTTACATGACAGCCTTGGCGTGCTAATAGCTCAGCCACTCCCAAACCAACCCAGTCACAACGCCAATCGGCAATTACTACTCGTGAGCCCACATTAGCTTTGCCCTCTAATAGTTGCCAAGCAGTAACTACGTGAGCACTTTCTTTGCCCTCTATTTTTGGTTCAAATGATTTTCCCCCTGTTGCCAAGATAATAACTTCTGGCGCCTCTTCTCTAATAAGCTGTAAAGATGCTTCTGTATTCAGCTTAATTTCAACGTCCTGTGTACGTAACATATTTTCCAAATTTGTCGTTATGCCTCCAAATTCGGATCTACCGGGTAGCCGTTCTGCCAAATTTACTTGACCGCCCAACTTAGAAGTGGCTTCAATCAATTTAACTAAATGCCCCCGCGAAGCTGCAACTGCAGTTGCTTTCATTCCTGCTGGGCCGCCTCCTATTACGAGAATTTTCTTTTTTTCAGGGGCCGGGCTCAAATGACTAAAAGTCAATTCACGACCGGTTTCAGGGCGTTGAATACATGAAATTGGCTGCCCATTAAGCATATGTCCTATACATGCTTGATTACATCCAACGCACGCAATGATCTCATCAAATCTACCAGTTTCTGCTTTGAGGGGCATTTCTGGATCTGAAATTATTGCCCTTGTCATGCCGCACATGTCTGCCGACCCTTGTATCAATGCTTTATCTGCAAGTTGGGGTGTGTTAATGCGGCCTGCTACAAAAACTGGTTTGTCTGAGACATCCTTAATGGCTTGTGAAAGCGGTAATGTATATCCTGGTTCAAAACGCATTGAAGGAACGATATGCGTTGATCCTTTTAATCCTGCAGAAGTTCCCGCTGTTATATTAATGTAGTCTATGCTTTCATTCTTGTTCAGTTCCTCAATCAGCTCGAGTGTTCCCTTTAATTCCATCCCTTGGAATTCTTTTTCATCTCCCGACAATCTTACGCCAACTAACATTTCATCGCTTGAGCCATCTTTAACGGCGTCAATAATTTGATCTAAAATTCGGTACCTGTTTCTAAAATTGCCGCCATACTTGTCTTTTCGCTGATTTACGTTTTTATTTAAAAATTGACCGATAAGATAACCGTGAGATGCAACAATTTCTATACCATCGAGCCCGGCTGTTCTTAAATTTTGGGCTGATATTTTATAACCTGTTACAATCTCATCAATCATTTGTTCTGACATTTCACGAGGCATGATATGAAATCGTTCGTTCGGGCTTGCCGATGGAGCATATGCTACTGGAATAGTTCCATCTTCCAAATTTGTCATTTCTCGGCCAGGATGTGTGAGTTGACCAAAGACAAGACAGTTATAATTATGGCACTTGGTTGCCAATTTTTTATATCCAGAAATACATCTAGGGTCGTATGCGCGTATTGCGGGTCGTCCAGAATTTCCCGATGGGTGTACGCGCGCTGCTTCTATAATCGTTAGAGCGGCCCCACCTTTTGCCTTTGCTTCATGGTACGCAATCATATCATCGGTTGGAAAGCCCTCTTGAAGCATCACCGCCATATGCCCAGTCGAGAAAATTCTATTTTTAAAAACCTTTTGTCTTATATTTAAAGGCTCAAATAATTTTTTCAGTTGGTGTTGTGTCAATTCTTTTCCTGATAAAAATTACAGTTATAAATTGTAACCACTAGTGATTATTCACGAAGTAAATAGGCCCCCAGATGTTCAATGTCGTTACTGTCATTATAATGAGAAATTGATACTCTAAGGCGGTCATTTCTTATTCCGCAAATCAAACCTTCTTCAGATAAATGTTCAAACTTGCGTCCGATTGTATCGCTAGATGGATGCATTAGTGAAACAATATGGGAACTGGATCCTTTTGATTTCGTTGGTCTATAAGCTTTCCAGTCGCTGTTAGCTATAATTGAGAATAAATGCTCTGCTAGTTTGTCAGAGTGGTTCATTATTTCTACAACTCCAATCTTCAAAAGTTGTTCTATCGCAACATCCAAGCCTACAACCGAAACATATGATAAAGTTGATTGAGTATATTTTGCTGCTGTTTTCGATAAGTTCAACTTGGTTGCTTCCATGTCAAAAGGGTTTTCGTTACCGAACCAGCCGATTGCAGGAGGATCCAGTTCTAAAATTTCGTCTGAGAACCATCCAAAGGCAATACCCCCGTGGCTTCCCAACCATTTGTAGCCACTGCATACCAGAATATCTACGGCCCAGTCATTTATGCTTATTGGCACTGCGCCCGCGGCTTGAGTAATATCAATAACTAATTTTGCTCCAACTTCCTTCGTATGCTGGCTTAATTTTTCTACGTTGATCTGTGTCCCAGAGGCAAACTGCACGTAACTGAGGCATACAACAGATGTGTTGGAATCAACTTTTTCTATAATAGCATTTGTGAGATCAGTCTCTGGTACTTCATGAACAAAGCAGACTTCAAAATCTCCCGTCTTAGCCTTCAATAACCAAGGTCGTGTAATTGCTGGAAAATCTGTAGAAACAAGAATAACGTTACTTTGTATTCTTGGCTTACACAACTCGGGGATCTGAGACAATATCTCGCTAGCACTCGATACCAGTGCTATATTTTTTTGTTTCGCCTGCAATAATCTTGCTACTTTTCCCCTTAAGGGGTTTAGAAAATTTGCTTCCTCTCTATCTGTCATTTTAAGGTTACCGTACCTTGCGACAGTACTGAGAAATTCTGTCATTTCATTTACTGTTTCATCACTCAGTAAGCCTAGTGATGCTTGATTAAGATAAATATTTTGGTCGAGGCAGGGGTAAGCTGAGCGATTTGAAAGTGCATTAATCATTAATAGTCAGTCTGCAGATTGTGAGATATTTCAATAAACTGAGCTTAATCCGGAAGAGAGATAAAGATCAATTAGGGAGTTTTCACTTATTACAGACGGTGTAGTAGGATCTCTGTCTTATGGCATACATTTGAATACAAATTTAGTGCACTGAATTTTTTAGATATTTTATGTATACTATTGTATTTATTGACTTTTTTTTCTTGGAAGTTATTTATTTCATATGGAAAATTTTAGCTGTAAGAAATGTAATGTCATTGCTAATTCGCTTAGCAATTCTTGCCCCAGTTGCGGCGACAAATTTTATTCTATGAACGATAGGCAGCGAATTTTAGGCATCGCTACACTCGTATGTATTGCGATTGCCACGGGATTCTTCACTCTAGTTCAGAGCGTGCCGGCAATCGCTAGTTAGAAGGGGCGTGAAGTGGAATTGGGACTAACATGGAAAAAACTTCTTGGCGAGGGTATGTCTAACCAGCAGATAGAAACAATGTTATTGCTTGGCATAGTGCCTATAATACTTTTAACAATCTGGTTCATGGTATTTCTCTACAATAATCTTGCTCCTGAGCTGGAGAAATAGTGCTTCGCTAGTCGGGGTAAAAGTAGAAAGATTTATAGGATTTTTTAGATGGCCGCTGTCAACGAGAGTGAGAAAAAACAATTAGTTCTGGACTATTGCCAGTTGAGAATGGGCCAAATAACCCGTGGAGACGTGCACGAGATCGCTATTCGGTGTGGGTACTTGACTGCAAATGGTGACCTATCAGATTCTGGACATTCTTTATCACAAGTTCTCGCAGCTACCGACCGTGTGTTGAAAGTAGCTTAACACCTAGCTGTAACTGGCGATTAATTTTATGCCACTTCTTCGAAATTGGTTGCGGTTGCAAAGGCTATAGCGAAAACTCTATAACAAAAATAATCGTTTTAGTCAGCAAGTTCATGAGTTAGAATAAACCTATGTAATGCCTCTCGTTTTTTGCAGAGCGTTAAGACCTTTAGTTACAAAAAAAGAAAATAACATTTTGCATAATAATAAGCCGCATAGGAACTTACTTTATTTTAGGGGTTTCTGCTTTGTGATTGCCATACTTTACTGGTTTTATCAGTTTTATGTGGCACATTATAAAGGGTTCGGACTCCAGTTTAGATATCTTACTATTTGGGGACTCACTGGTAATGTAATTGTGACTGGAATGTTATTTCGGCGCACTTTTTATGAACAGAAAGAAAAACACTTTGCGATTGTTTCTGCTGTATGTGTCTTGAATGTATTGGTTGTTTTTCTTTATTGGCGGTTATACTTCATTGATCCCAAATTAGTAAATTATTCTGGTAGTATTGTTTGGTTTCAAGAATACTACTTACATTTGTTGGGGCCACTACTACTTTTTCTAGACTCGATCCTTCTAAACAGGTCTTTCAGGCAGTTTAAGTCTGGAATTATTTTGGCTCTATCAATCAGCTTCTCTTATGTGGCCTGGACCGAGTTTGTCACAGGTCCTTTAAATAACTCGCCAGCTGGGTCAAAGGCGGCTGGGCTTCCATATCCTTTCCTTAATGACATGGTGCTTGCTGATAGACTAGAGTTTTACGTTATTTCTATATTAACTGGCGTATTTTTCTATGCTGTATTCTGGTTAATTGATAGGATCTGTATCTCTCATTTTTGGGGCTTGGCAAAAGGGTGAATAGCAAGAATTTTTCTCTACACGAGTTCCAATCTTAGGTGATTAGTGCATCTACTTGGTAAAATTTTTAAAAATAGGATCAAAATATGCGACTTGAATTTCATCACATTAATTTCGTTTCGACCGATATTAATAAAATGCATGAATTTTATACGGACGTCTTGGGCTTAGAAAATGTTCCCATAGCAAATTTTCCAAGACCATCCGAAACTGAAGAGAAAGGTTATAGCGGTGAAATAAAATTTGCGACCGATGGGATCATGCAAATGCATCTTGCAGAAAGAAATCTTGATGTTGCCCACAAGCATAATAAGCACATCAATCCAGTGGAAAGAGGTCACATAGCTTTCAGAACAGACGATATAAATTCGTTTATTAAACTTTTGGATGATAGAAAAATACCATATTCCGACTATGGAACAACGTTTGCAAAGGAATGGCATCAAGTCTTTTTTCACGACCCCGAAGGCAACATTGTAGAAGTGCATCAGAAAGTCTAATGTGTTTTTAAATAAATTTTAACAAAGCTTGTGATGCTGGTCGAACATAGTAATTTCACTTAAATATAGATTGTTAGATTTGAGGTAACTAAAAATGCTAACGCATACTCGGACATTATCGGTTGGTCAAAAAGCTGGCTGGGGTCTGGCTGACATGGGCATCGTAGTCTTTGTTATAGTAAAACAATTATTAGTTTTATCATTTTTAACAAATTATCTTAACGTTCCTGTTGGAATTGCTGGTCTACTGACCACAAGTGTTTTGATTTTCGACATAATTACTGATCCAATAGTAGGTTATCTTTCTGACCGAACTCACTCGCGTTGGGGCAGAAGAGTGCCGTGGATGGTCATCGGTGCATTAATTCTTTCTGGGGGTATAATTGGATTATTTGGGGTGCCCCAATCATTAAGCCTTTTAGGAACTATCATTTGGGTTGGCGTTTTTTTTGCATTGGCAACAGTTGGCTTTACCATGGTAGCAATCCCATATGGAGCCACGGCCGGTGAGATGACGCAGGATCCCAAAGAAAGATCAACAATGATGGGCTTCAGAATGGCTTTTGCAAGTGTAGGAATACTACTTGGTGGTGCGGTAATTCCGCAGCTCGCCGGAGGTACAAGAGATGGCCATTTTATAGCAGCAATATACGTTGCTCCAATTATAATTTTATCCATCTGGGGATCCTTGTGGTCAACTCGTACAGCACCAAGGATATTATCGCCGTCGGATCGGGGATTTATGTCAACCTGGCTATTGGTTTTTAAGAACAAACCATTTGTTATTTTAGTTTGCCTTTATGGAATCATGACCCTGGCAATTGCACTAATAACCGCTGGGCTCCCTTTTGCTGCAATCTATTTAATCTTTGATAGTGGTAACTCCCTATTGTCGCCCGCATCCAGTGCGCTTGGGATATTGTCATTACTGTTCGCTTGCTTCGTATTTGGGTCTATTCTAAGTCAGGCATTCTGGGTTTGGATGTCAGCTCGCTTTGGAAAAGTTAGTGCATTAATTTTTGGGCTCTTTATTTATATAATTTTACTTGTTGCGATTTTTGTAAGTTTGCCATCTGTAGACATCATGCTGATAGCCATCTTGTTTGTCGTTGCGGGAATGACAAATGGCGCATACCAACAGATCCCATGGGCAATTTATCCCGATCTCATGGATATAACTCGCAGCGAGTCAGGAGATGCTATCGAGGGTGCATTTAGCGCGATTTGGTTATTTGGGCAAAAAGTCGCAAACGCAATTGCACCATTAATACTATCGCTCATTCTTGCTCTGTTTGGTTGGAGAGAATCTGGTGAGGGATTTACGGATCAAGTTCCTGAAGCACTCAGAGCTTTGCAAAACTCAATAACCATTCTACCGGCTTTTATCTTAGCACTCGCTATTCTAGGTTTATTTTATTTTTCTCGGTACCTTAGTAGGTATCCGCCAAGGAGAAATTAAAAAAAACCCTTTGGGAGGCTATTCCCAAAGGGTTAATTTATTTTTTATAGTCTCTTAATACATACCAACGATAAAATACATTCCATGCATATCTTTGGTACTCCAATTCAGACCGAAGTCTGCGTAGCACTCCAGCCATTAAAGTGTCCCTTCTCTAGTTGGCTTCAGAGTGTTTATCACAACTTTCAAAAATAGCCAAATAAAAGTATTACCAAAATTTAATTTTGTAGGCGCCAGTAAAAAACATAATAAAAAAGATGTGAAATTAGAGCGAGCTACTGAGAAACTATAAGGATCTGCACATCTGCTACATTAGTACCAGTAGCGCCAGTATGTAGGAGGTCATTGGATATTTTCAGAGCTTTGTAACTGTTATTTTCTGCTAAGAAATCATAAACTTGGTAACCTTCTTTAAGAATACGTTTACACGTTTCTTGATCAACAATGGCCCCGGCTGCTTCGGTTGGGCCATCTCGTCCGTCTGTGCCACCTGACAGAAAAGTCCATGATTTTCTAATCGGGTCTTGATGAGCTAATTCAGCAACAATTAACGCGAGTTCTTGATTGCGTCCCCCTAGACCAGAGCCTTTGATTTTAACAGTTGTTTCACCACCCCATACTATGGCGGTAGGTTTAGTACTCGACTCAATTTCTTTTAATTTTTGATGAATTTTTTTTGCTGCATCGTTTACATCGCCAATCAATGGCTCGTCTTCAACAAATGTCACAAAGCTTTTGCTTAAAGACTCTGCTGAAGCGTGAATACTTTCTCGGTTATCACCGATCAAATAATTAACTGCATCATTGCTTTTTCGTTCAGACGTTTCTGCTTCGAAGTGGTTTAGTATATTTTGTGGAATTAACTTCATTAGGTTGTTACTGGCAAGAATGTCTAAAGCGCTTTTTTTAGTACCGAGCGGGCTTACGGTTGGTCCGCTTGCAATCACCCGTAGGTCATTCCCAATTACATCTGAAAGAATATAACTTGTTACTGGAGCTGGATCCGCATATTGCAGCAAGCCACCGCCTTTCAACTTTGAAGTTTGTTGTCTAACATGGTTCATCTCATCAATACTTAATCCACTGCTTAATAGAATTTCATTAAGGACTATTTTGTCTTCTAGGTTAACTCCATCGACAGGAGCTGGCATCAAAGCAGATCCCCCCCCGGATACTAGGAAAAGAACTTGGTCATCTTTACCGACCTGTTCCAGTGCAGCGATCACGCGTTTTGATCCTAATTCTCCTGTCTGGTCAGGCACAGGATGCCCAGCCTTAAACATCTCACACTTTTCAACATGTTCTTCATTTTCTTTGTGAGTTATGCAAATACAGTTATTGGGTCCATCCAGTAGCTCTCGTATACCCTTGATCATTGCTGGAGCTGCCTTACCAACGCCGACAACTAGTGTCTGGCCACCGTTTTTTGGTGTTGGTATACCATTTTTTTTGATGCAAGATTGAACTGCTGTAAAAGGGTTTGCCCTTTCAACAGCAGCTCTATAGGCCTTTACAGCGTTGACTTTTAATGCGTTAAGGTCATCGACCGGCAATTTGCTTTGCTTTCTCAACAAGGACTTCAGCCTGCTTTATAGATGCGTAATCTATAAGCCGCCCATCAAGAGATACCGCACCTTTACCACTTGCTTCCGCATCAGCCATAGCTTCTAAAATCCGGTTTGCCTTAAGTATTTCGGCATCTGATGGGCTCATTACTTCATTTGCTAACGCAATTTGACTTGGGTGAATTGCCCATTTCCCTTCGCATCCTAAAACAGCAGCCCTCTTTGCGGCTGCTCGGAAACCATCCGGATCTTGGAAATCTCCAAAGGGTCCATCTATTGGCCTTAACCCGTTTGCACGAGCCGCAACGACCATACGTGCAATAGCATAGTGCCACATATCTCCCCAGTGAGTATCCCGTTCCTCACCCTCTACTTTGTCTGTTAGTACTGAGTAATCCGGATGCACACCGCCAATACTAGTTGTGCGAGCTCGGGTAGAAGCGGCGTAGTCAGCAACTCCAAAATGTAAGCTTTCATTGCGTTTCGAAGCCGCTGCAATTTCAGAAACGTTTTGCATGCCTAATGCCGTCTCAATTATATGTTCAAAGCCAATCCGCTTTTTATAACCCATTGCATCTTCAACTTGGGTTACCATCATGTCGACAGCGTATACATCAGCAGCAGTTCCTACTTTTGGGATCATTATTAGGTCTAATCTTTCTCCCGCTTGCTCGACAATGTCGACTACATCTCGATACATATAGTGAGTGTCTAGCCCATTTATTCTGATAGACATGGTTTTAGTACCCCAGTCTATTTCATTCAAAGCCTTAATGATGTTTTTACGTGCTTGCTCTTTCTCATCTGGAGCAACTGCATCTTCTAAGTCTAGAAAAATGATATCTACATCGGAGTCCGCTGCCTTTTGAAACATATTAACTTGAGAGCCCGGAACCGCGAGTTCGGATCGGTTCAATCTGGCTGGCGCCTGCTCAATTGGAAAAAAAGACATTTTATGGTTCCTCCTAAATCTTAAATTGTCTATTCGTGCTCATTGACTATAAAATTTTTACTGTCAATAAAAAATTATGCATGCCAGTGTACACAACGTTCTTCTACTCATTTAGTTTAGACTTCGACTTGTAATAGTGTGCGATGGCTTGGGCTCTATTTTTTACGTTAAGCTTGTCAAATATGTTTGATATGTGAAACTTTACAGTATTGGCTGAAATTTCCAGTCGAGTAGATAGCTGCTTATTTGTCAACCCTTCAGAAAGTGCTTCGATTATTACTCTTTCTTTACGGGATAGTGTGTTGATTGGATCATTTCGTAACTCCCTTACATCTAAAAATGGAAATACCATTTTACCATCGGCGACGTCCAAGCAAGTTTGAATAAGGGTTTCTATTGGAGAGGATCGTGATACAAACGCAGCTGCTCCAGCTCCCATTGCCTGTCTTGCAATATCCGGATCGCTCCCATCACCATATATTATTGTTCTTGGTGGAATACTTTGGCTTCTTAATACATCTATTAATTTTTCTGCACCAAGGTCTCTTATATTCCAATCGATAATGCAGAGCTGTACATCGATGCGTAAAATCGTTGCTAAAAATCCTTCGGAAGTGCCACTGGTCGCTACGAGAGAGAATCGCGAATCCTCTTCAAAAGTTTCAGACATTGCTGAGAGTACTAATGGATTGCTATCACACAATATTATGTCAATTGGCTTGGTATCATCTAAGTTTGACATCTTGTCCTTCTGCAAAAACTACCCATTTAGGTAGTTATTTCTGGATACATTTGTATATTTAGAAAAATGGGTAGGTAAAATACTATACTTAAAGTTACCCAAAAGCAATAGTTAGAGGTGTTTTCTTTTTTATTGAATGATCTAAATACCCCTACAGAACAGTTGCAAGGAGTAGTCATGTCAAACGAAAATATTTTTCCAAAACTAGAAATACCTCAAACAATAGCTGCTGGCCCAGGACCCGGTAACACAGACGCGAGAGTGTTAGCCGCTTTTTCAAACGCTGGCTTAGCGGACCACATGCATGCAGACGTTTTACGAGGAATGATAGAATGTAAAAAAATGCTGCGTGACGTTTGGGGCACAAGCAATATCCATACATTTGGAGTCGCTGGCACTGGATGGAGCGGTCTTGACATGATGTTTAGTGGAGTTCAGCCAGGCGACAAAGTTGTCATGTTCGTAAACGGAACTTTTTCTGGTATTGATGCTTTATCGGCTCGAATGAAAGCAGCGACTGCGGAAGAGATGGCTCAAAATTCTCTCAACCCTGAAGCATCGTCAGTTATTACGATCAATGTTCCACATGGACAGTCGGTTTCGGGTGACATCATTGAGAAAGCTTTAAGTGAGCACAAACCAAAATGGGCAGCAATGGCGCATTGGGAAACTGGCTCAGGACGAATTAATGACATAGAGGGCTTCAGCGCCGCTTGCGAAAAGTATGACGTTCTTGGCCTTGTTGATGCTGTTTCTTCCCTTGGTGTTTCAAACTTTAGAATTGACGACTATCCGGGTATCCATGGTTGGGCTTCGTGTCCGCAGAAGGGTATCTGCTGTTTGCCAGTAACCTATGCTCCAGTGTCTTTTAGCGATCGTTTTATTGAAACGGTTCTTGCATCGGGTGCTCGTTCATTTGTTCATCACCCTGTAATGGAAGCTCGTCATTGGGGGATCGTCGAAGGCAAAGATGTTGAGAAAGGTACATACCATCGAACCCATTCTGCTTATGCAATAGCTGCCTTTCATGAGGCATTGCGGATAACTCTGGCACAAGGTTTAGCTGCACGCTCTGCAGAATATGAATACCACGAGAATGCACTTCGGTCAGCGGTAGAGGCTATGGGGTGTGAAGTAACATCCAATATGACTTCTTTAGTTGTATTAAATCTGCCAAAGGACTTGGCCGGTAGAGAAATGGAACTTGTACAGCATTGCCGAGCACAGAATTTTGGAATTTGGCCGACTTTATCTGAACCTGTTCAAGTTAGGATCGGTATTCTAAATTTACTGACACGCGAGTCTGTGACTGAGATAGTAGATCGGTTTGCGCAGGCGATACGTGATTTAGGTGGCAATGTTGATGACGCTTTTGTCAAAGAGGCTCTGAATTCCTCGTATAATGTAGCCGTTGCAGCTGAATAAGAGAAAAATTTAAAGTTTTAGTTGGAGAAAACAGATGGATATCCACGAATATCAAGCAAAAGAAATACTGGCAAACTTTGGTGTCGGCGTGCCTCCGGGAGCTCTCGCATATAGTCCAGAACAAGCTGCATACCGGGCTCGAGAGCTTGGAGGCGATACCTGGGTTGTAAAGGCGCAGGTCCACGCGGGAGGTCGCGGCAAAGCCGGCGGTGTTAAGGTTTGTCACAGCGACACAGAAATTGTCGAAACATGTGAAAACCTCTTTGGAAGCAAATTAGTCACTCATCAAACAGACTCCAACGGTAAAGGTGTCTACCGTGTATATGTAGAAGGTGGTGTGCCAATTGATAGGGAAATTTACCTCGGATTTGTTCTAGACCGATCATCCCAAAGAGTAATGATCGTAGCCTCTGCAGAAGGAGGCATGGAAATTGAAGATATATCGGCGGAGAAACCTGAAAGCATTGTGCGCTCAACCGTTGAGCCAGCAGTTGGCCTGCAAGATTTTCAATGTAGGCAAATAGCTTTTAAACTAGGTATTGATCCGGCTTTAACTCAAAGCATGGTTAGGACGCTGCAAGGTTGTTACCGTGCGTTTAGAGAGCATGATGCAACCATGGTAGAAATAAACCCTCTGGTAGTCACTGGAGATAGCCGGATCCTTGCACTAGATGCTAAAATGACATTCGATGATAATGCCCTGTTTAGGCATCCTCATATTTCGGAGTTACGTGATAAAAGTCAGGAAGATCCAAGAGAAAGCCGTGCCGCTGATAGAGGGCTTAGCTATGTTGGATTAGAAGGCAATATTGGCTGCATAGTAAATGGTGCAGGGCTAGCTATGGCAACGATGGATACGATCAAGCTAGCCGGTGGTGAGCCAGCTAATTTTCTTGATATTGGAGGCGGAGCTACTCCTGAGCGAGTTGCTAAAGCTTTTCGTCTGGTAATGTCTGATGACAATGTACAAGCGGTCTTAGTTAATATTTTTGCCGGTATAAACCGTTGTGACTGGGTCGCCGAGGGTGTTGTTCAGGCACTGCGCGAAGTCCAAGTTAATGTTCCAGTTATCGTGCGTTTGGCGGGCACGAATGTGGAAGAAGGACAGAAGATTTTAGCAAAGTCTGGGCTTCCAATTATCAGAGCGACAACATTGATGGAGGCAGCCGAACGATCAGTCCAAGCTTGGCAGAGTGACTCCATTGGAGAACCTAAATTGAGGGCAGTAAAATGAGTATATTAATCGATAGAAATACCCCCGTGATTGTTCAAGGTATTACAGGCAAGATGGCCCGTTTTCATACCGCAGATATGGTAAAATATGGCACTAACGTTGTTGGTGGGGTTGTTCCGGGGAAAGGTGGTATGGAAGTAGAGGGTTTGCCAGTATTCGATACTGTTGCTGAGGCCGTAGAGAAAACTGGTGCAGAAGCAAGCCTAGTATTTGTTCCTCCACCCTTTGCTGCTGACAGTATCATGGAAGCTGCTGATGCTGGCATTAAATATTGCGTGTGCATAACTGACGGCATTCCTGCTCAAGATATGATACAAGTGAAGCGGTATATGTATAGATATCCAAAGGAAAAACGTATGGTCCTGACCGGTCCTAACTGCGCTGGCACAATTAGTCCAGGCAAGGCCTTACTTGGAATTATGCCTGGTCACATTTACCTGCAAGGTAATGTTGGCATCGTCGGACGCTCAGGTACCTTGGGCTATGAAGCTGCTGCACAGTTGAAGGCACATGGTATTGGTGTATCTACATCTGTAGGTATCGGCGGTGATCCAATTAATGGTTCATCTTTTAAGGATATTTTGCAGCGTTTTGAAGAAGATGACGATACTCACGTGATTTGTATGATTGGTGAGATAGGCGGGCCACAGGAGGCAGAGGCTGCGGCATACATAAAAGATCATGTCAAAAAGCCTGTTGTTGCCTATGTTGCTGGGTTAACTGCACCAAAAGGCAGAACTATGGGACATGCTGGTGCAATAATTTCTGCGTTTGGCGAAAGTGCCAGCGAAAAAGTAGAAATTTTGTCAGCTGCTGGTGTGACTGTTGCTCCTAATCCTGCAGTAATAGGAGACACAATTGCTAAAGTAATGAAGGAAGCAGCTTAGATCAAAAAAGCACGCTAAGATAGGTCAAACCATGTTATCAGTTGCAGAACAGGCTCACTCTATTCAAGATAAATCCTATGCAAGCGCTCTACAAAAGCGCTTGCATGATTCATGGTTTAAAGTTTTGGATAACCGTGCTCCTGACGTTTCTAAGGAAATAAGGTCTGGTAATTATCTTTGTAGGTCTGATCAGTTTTGTGATATGTTTCAAGCCGTGACAATCTGGTTTCACCTGTCTCAAATACTGGATGAAATTTTAAACATTCGAAGGTCTCGGCGCTCAGGCTATAAAAGTTCCACCGGTATTGAACCTACGCAGTATAATTTTAAGGGAATTTTATCAGAGAGTGACCCAGATAATAGAAAACATCTTTTAGGTATCGTTCGAAAAAATAAACTTTCTATTGGGCCTACAATAACGGCTCATCCAACTGAGGCGAAACGTGTTTCAGTACTAGAGATTCATAGGCGTATCTATCAAACTCTGGTTAAATTTGACAGCTTTAGATGGGGTCCAAAAGAAATACTGCAACTAGAAAAAGACCTTGAGGGAGAAATAGATTTACTGTGGCTAACGGGAGAGTTGCGACTAGAAAGACCTTCATTAGAGGCGGAGATCGAATGGGGTCTACAGTTTTATAAAACCAGTATTATCAAGGCGTTGCCACGTGTATTCGAAAGTTACGATGATGCTGTTAAATCTGTTTTCGGAAGGCAAGATATTGATCATTTTGACCTTCGTTTCCATTCTTGGATTGGTGGAGACCGAGATGGCAATCCCAATGTTACCTCAGAGAAAACTTTGTTTGCTCTCGAGTCTGCAAAGGAGATGGTTCTATCTGTTTATTCAGAAAGTTTAACTGAGATTGCATCCCAACTGAGCATTTCTAATAAGATTACGCCCTTATCTGAGAGTAATTTCATGACTTTGAATGAAATAATCAGATTGCGATCAAGTGATCCAGAGAGCTTAATACGCCGAAATCCAAATGAAACTTTTCGACAAGCGCTTACGGCAATGAACCAATGTTTGGACGATGGCAGATATAAATACGTTAAAGATTTCATTGCTGATTTAAGAGCTATTGAGGCTGCTTTACATTCAATTGGGGCTGTTAATATTTCAGATAAGCTTGTTCGACCTCTCAGATGGCAAGTTTCTGTTTTTGGTTTTAGCGCCCATACGTTGGATGTGCGGCAAAACTCGGAGGTCGTCACTAGAGTGCTTGAAAATATTTGGAGCACTCTTGGGACATCAATCGAGCCTGGGTCCGAAAGCTGGCTAAAACAAATAAAAACAGAGCTAGTGCAACCCAACCTCCCAAAATTAGACAAATCCAAATTAACTGAAGAGTCTTTGGAATTGATTTCTCTTTTAGAGTTAATATTGACAGTACAAAATGGACCCGACCCAGAAGCTGTTGGACCATTTATTCTTTCTATGACCAGGTCGGCTGCAGATATTTTGTCCGTTCTTCTGCTTGCGCGTTATGCAGGTTTTGGTTCGGAAAAACTATCTTTGAAGGTAGTACCACTGTTTGAGACCATAGAGGATCTTGATAAAGCGCCTGAGGTTTTGAGGCAAGTTTTTGAATTTCCAATCGCAGCCCGAAGTTTGAAGGATACCGACGCATTTATGGAGATTATGCTAGGCTATTCAGACAGTAATAAGGACGGTGGCTTCCTATGCTCATCGTGGACACTTGATAAGGCACAAAGAGCTATAACCCGCGCACTTTCAGAAAATGGTGTAAAGCCAAAATTTTTCCATGGAAGAGGCGGGTCGGTAAGTAGGGGAGGTGCTCCGACTGATCGAGCAATTGCAGCTCAGCCCAAGGGAACGCTTAATGGTACGCTTAGGCTGACTGAGCAAGGCGAGGTTGTTACCTCAAAATATGCTAATATTGGTACGGCTGCAACTCAGTTAGAACTTCTTTCGTCTTCAGTTTTGCATCATTCTACTCTGCCGAATGTGGCAGCTGTAGATCCAGAGGCAGAAGACGTTATGGAAGCGCTTTCAAGTTTAAGCCAACTTTCGTATCTAAATTTAGTTAACCACAGTGATTTTGTATCTTATTTTAATCAAGCAAGTCCGGTTGATGAATTGTCACTGTTGAAAATTGGTTCTCGACCTGCAAGGCGATTTGGGGCGTCCAGTTTATCAGATTTGAGGGCGATACCGTGGGTTTTTGCATGGAGCCAAAATAGACATTTGATTAGCAGCTGGTATGGATTTGGAGAGGCTGTTAAGAAGTTTTGTGAAATAAGAGGATCATCAAGTAAAAAAGTTCTGAGAAAGGCTTTTAGTAGAGTGCCACTTTTCCATTTATGCGTTGATGAAATCGAAAAGTCTCTATTATTGGCAAATATGGAAATAGCGCTACTTTATAGTGGGTTGGTAGATAATAATAAAGTTGCCGAGCTAATATACAGTAAGGTTAACCAAGAATACCGATCTTGTATTGAAGCAGTAGAGGAATTAACTGAATGTAAGATTGGCTTCAGATTTCCAAATATAGTCGCGAATATAGAAAAGAATGCTGGTCAATTAGACTGGGCTCATAAGACGCAGGTAGAATTGTTGCGGCAAGTGAGAAAAAATGATGTTAATGAGCACCGGATACAGCTGATGCAAAGTATGAATTGTATTTCAGCAGGGCTGGGTTGGACAGGATAAAGAGTAAAGGTAAGGAAACGCAAATGAATGTACTTCACAAACAAGATGGATTTTTTACTGAACAGTTGGATAGCAGTGATAATGATTTATTCAACGCGATTAGGTCTGAATTAGGGCGTCAGAGAGAAGAGATTGAGCTTATTGCGTCGGAGAACATAGTTTCGCGCGCCGTGTTGGAGGCTCAAGGTTCCGTGATGACAAACAAGTATGCCGAGGGTTATTCGGGCCGCAGATATTATGGCGGTTGTGAATATGTCGATATTGCTGAAAATCTTGCAATTGAAAGAGCTTGCAAACTGTTCAATTGTAACTTTGCAAATGTTCAGCCGAATTCCGGTAGCCAAGCTAACCAGGGTGTTTTCCAGGCCCTTTTAAAGCCAGGTGATACAATACTTGGAATGAGCTTGGACGCAGGGGGACACTTAACACACGGCGCCAAACCGAACCAGTCCGGTAAATGGTTTAATGCTGTTCAGTATGGCGTTCGTAAAGATACGCTTGACGTAGATTATGACGAAGTGAAGCGGCTAGCTTTAGAGCACAAGCCTCAAATGATAATTGCTGGTGGTTCTGCGATTCCCCGTCAGCTTGACTTCAAAAAATTCCGTGAGATTGCTGATGAGGTCGGTGCATATTTACTAGCTGATGTAGCACATTTTGCTGGCTTGATTGCAGCTGGAGTTTATCCATCCCCATTCCCCCATGTGCATGCTGCTACTAGTACAACACACAAAACGTTGAGGGGCCCAAGGGGTGGTATTATTTTGACTAATGACGAGGCGATAGCTAAAAAAGCAAATTCAGCTATTTTTCCTGGTATTCAAGGTGGTCCATTGATGCATGTGATTGCTGCAAAGGCTGTAGCATTTGGTGAAGCACTTCGGCCAGACTTTAAACTATATCAACAGCAAGTGATCAAAAATGCTAAAGCATTGGCAGACACCCTTATGACAGGGGGACTGGATATCGTTACTGGTGGTACTGATACCCATGTCATGCTTGTAGACCTAAGGCCTAAAGGTGTAAAAGGGAATGCTACTGAAAGTGCGCTCGGTAGAGCTAACATCACGTGCAATAAAAATGGGGTACCATTTGATGATGAAAAGCCGACAATAACCTCAGGTGTTCGCTTAGGTAGTCCAGCAGGAACCACTCGGGGTTTTGGTGAGGTTGAGTTTCGACAAATTGGTGAATGGATTATTGAAGTTGTGGACGGTTTGGCCGAGCATGGTGAAGAAAACAACGGAGCAGCTGAAAAACGTGTGAAAGCGGCTGTAAAAGAGCTCTGTGCAAATTATCCATTGTATCCAAACCTATAATAAAAGTTAATTTAACAGGTTAACTTTACACAACAGAAAACTTATAAAATAGCATTAAGGTAACTATGTCCTGTAGTTACCTTTTACTCTCTCCTTGGATGGGTCAAAATGCGGGAATGGACAAATACTCGCCTTTATCCTCTTTTGGTGACCATCCAGTTGGCCGACCTCAACATTTGTTCCAACTAAAGAGTGCGATGTAGAGACACGACCTAGTGCTATCACTTTACCCAAAATAGGGGATTTCATAGCCGAGGTTACTTCCCCAATTTGCGCCTTTCCTATTCGAATGCAATCCCCGGGAGAGGGAACTAACCCCCCAGTAATTTCTAACCCTACCAATTTTCTGTGGGGATGTTCTTTACGCTCTTCTATGGCTGCCCTGCCAATGAAATTATCTGTCTTTGATTTCAGTGGAACAGTAAAACCAATTCCTGCTTCATATGGATCGGTTTGATCATCAAACTCGCTGCCAGCAAAAATAAGAC
>Ga0208130_1000443_pt1 | contig 21924 bp, 25 predicted proteins | sample ETNtaG_31_FD_185771 | JGI IMG/M metagenome (GOLD analysis project Ga0208130, IMG submission 185771) | Marine microbial and viral communities from oxygen minimum zone, Eastern Pacific Ocean - ETNP201310SV78 (SPAdes) (version 2) | ecosystem: Environmental > Aquatic > Marine > Oceanic ...
GCAATTTCATTTTCATCAGGATAAATAATTAAAGCTACACTTGCACTTTTATAGTCATCAATAAACTTAATTTTATTTAAGTGTTGAACTCTGTTTGAAGGAACTAAAGATCTATGTGAATGAATACCTGGTAAAGATTTATTTTTTAATTTTAAAATGATATTTTTCAAATGATTAAATTCCATCAAAGATTTATTCTAAGTTTTCTAATAGTATTTATTTCTTGTAATGAAAAGAAAACTGTACAAAACAAGCAAATAAAACCACCTGAAAAAAAAGTTATAAAATCAATTCCAAAAAAAGAAGAAAAAATATTTATTCTTAATGATAAAAATGCAATCCCTTTCTTTTTTGAATATGGAAAGAATAATAAAGAAAATAAGATCAGAATAGAAACAAAATATGGAGATATTGATATTGAATTATTTAATGAAACCCCATATCATAGAGCAAATTTCATTTATTTAACCAAGAAAAAATATTTTGATGGAACATCTTTTCATAGAGTTGTAAAGGATTTTATAATTCAAGGTGGTAATTCAGACTCTTATGAAATATCTAAAAGAAGGAGAAATATTGGCAGATACCTATTACCACCAGATTCTAACAAGGGTTATAAACATCACAGAGGTATACTTTCAATTCCTAGTAGCGATATAGATAATCCATATAAATTAGCTTCACCGTATGAGTTTTTTATTGTTCAAAGTAAAAATGGAGCCTACCATTTAGATAAAAATTATACACCTTTTGGAAAAGTAATTAGAGGGATGGATATAGTTGATATTATATGCAATCTTAAGACAGATAAAAGAGAGTGGCCAATAGAAAATATAAAAATTAAAGTTTCAATTATAAACTAAATTGCTCCTATTAAATGTGGATGTCTCGTAATATAATGTTCAACCCATAACCTAAGTTCTTCGTATTCATGAGGAAGCAGAACTTTTGAAGCTTTTTTTAATTCCTTTTTAAAAAGTGAAACACTGAAACTTACTTTTATAAGAACATTTTTAGTATAGTCAAAAACTTTACGAGGCATAAAATAAATGTATTAAAATTTAGATAAATAAGTGTTTAAAAAAAGTTAAAATCTTCTTTTTAAACTCCATTCAAACTCAAACTCTGATACGATATCACCAGCTTCATCAATACCTTTTGAAAAAAGTAAAATTTTACTTGTAGAATTTTCCTTATCAAGTTCATCAAAAACTTTCTTTACATCAAAACCTTGATCACATGAAAAAGTAATTCTACCTGTTGCTTTTTTTAAAAACTTTGAAGAGTTTGAAGTTACTAGCATTGAAATATTTACATTTCTTTCTCTAATCTCTTTTGTTACCAACATTCCTGTTGTTAGCTCAGCAGCCATTCCTTGAACCGCCCAAAAAATAGATTTAAATGGATTTTTATTAAACCAACTCAGTTTGACTGTAACTTTACACTCTTTGTCATCTACAGATTTAACTCTGACACCAGACCAATATGCAGATGGTAATTTAAAAAACAAAAAAGTATTGTAAGAAAACATTAAAAACCAATTGATGCTAAGTATCTTTCGGCATCTAAGGCTGCCATACAACCGGTACCTGCAGCAGTAACTGCTTGTCTGTATTCTTTATCTTGAACATCTCCTGAAGCAAAAACTCCAGGTTTATTAGTTTTTGTAGATTTTCCATTGGTAATGATATATCCAGTATCATCCATATCTAATTGTCCTTTAAAAATATCAGTATTAGGTTTATGTCCAATGGCAACAAAAAAACCAGTAATATCAATGTTTTCAGTTTTATTAGTTTTGTTATTTATCATTTTTAAACCTTCAACAACATTTTCACCAATAACCTCAACAACTTCAGTATTATATTTTACTACAATATTTTCCTTAGAATTGACACGATGTTGCATTGCTTTAGAGGCTCTCATAACATCTCTTCTAACCAACATCGTTACTTTGGAGCATATATTAGACAAGTAAGTTGCCTCCTCAGCGGCAGTATCTCCCCCACCTACAATTGCAACCTCTTGACCTTTATAAAAAAAGCCATCGCAAACAGCACATGCTGATACTCCTCCTCCAATTAATCTTTGTTCACTTTCTATACCTAAATATTTAGCACTAGCTCCAGTTGATATTATAATAGTTTTTGCTTGAATTATAGTTTCATTATTAACTACAACTTCATGATAATCATCTTTATTATCTGTAAAATTAACCTTAGTAACTTCACCAATTCTTACATCGGTACCAAATCTTTCAGCTTGTTCTTTTAATTCTATCATCATTTGGGGACCATCAATTCCCTTTGGGTAACCTGGAAAATTATCAACTTCGGTAGTTGTTGTTAGTTGGCCACCTGGTTCCATTCCTGTATAAAGTACTGGTTTTAAATCAGCTCTTGAAGCATAAATTGCAGCAGTGTATCCTGCAGGTCCAGAACCAATGATTAAAGTCTTAAGTTTTTCGATTGACATGCGCCAAAATTAAGATAAAAATCATTTTTATTAAGCATTTTTCAAATCAATTAATTCTTGTTTATCAACAATTATTTTTTTTGTTTGTTCTTATAAGAAAGTGTTATATCTTAGCAGCCGTTTTTCGGGGCGTAGCGTAGCCCGGTTATCGCGCCGCGTTTGGGACGCGGAGGTCGCAGGTTCGAATCCTGCCGCCCCGACTAAAATCCTTGTAAATCATTGATTTACAGGGATTTTTTTATATAAATCAAAAGTATAAATTTTTAATACTTTTAAAAACAAAACCTAATGTTACTCCGACTAATAAAAGAACAATAATAACTCTATTCCATTTTTTGTGTTCTTTAGTTCCTTTAGGGTGTGGATTATTTATCATTTTTCAAATTTAATGAACATTTTCGCTTACAAAGTCCAATTTGATCTCATACCTAAACAAATGTGGCCATATATCTTTCTTTTTATCGCCATAAAACATTGAAATACCCCACTCTATTCCTTTATCCTGTATAGATGCATCTCTAAAATTATCTACGCGGTATGAACCGGGAGCTTTAGGATAATCATTACCAAAAGAAGCGACTTTTTTAAATTTAATACCATCATGAGAAAATTGTAATGTCTTTCCTTCAGGTCCATGATTTGAAAGTAAGGCCATTATACCTCGCTTGTAAGGCCAAACCATCACTTCGTGTCCACTTTTAATAATTGGATTATTTTCATTTTTTGTGTAAGGCCCCTCAGGTTTATCGGCAATTGCAACACCTAATTTTGTGTACCTCGGTCCCTCTTTACCATATTTTCGGCTTCTACCTTTATAATACAAATAGAACTGGTTATTTCGGTAAACGATGCATGCATCATCAATTCTGTAACTGTCAAATTGGTCGATATTGTCACTAGTTTCTAATATCGGATTAGAAGATACACGCACAAATGGGCCGTGAGGAGAATCAGATACTGCAAGTCCGATAGCAGTAATATCTGTTTCTGAATTGTTTTCAAACTTACCCTCCTTATTACCAGGTGTAGGTTTAACTCCTGTATAAAATAAATAATACTGTCCATTTGCAATTAAAATATTTGGAGTAAATACACTATATGCATCCCAGCTGCCAATGTCACCTCTAGGAATTGCTTCAGTTATCTCTTCCCATATTTTACCGTCTTTTGAGGTTGCATACCAAACAGATGCGTTATAACCACTATAGCCACCAAATATTTCAGATATTTCTGTTTTTGTATACCACAAGTAATATGTGTCATCAACCTTAATTACATCCGATGGATCTCGGCGAGTTACCCCATTTTCAGGTTCAAGCCCCTTTAAAACTGAATAACTAAAAGACACATTATTGATTTTAATTTCTGCATTTTTTTTAGAATTACAACCTATAATAACTAATAACAGTAGAATTAGTTTTTTCATTCAGTTTTCTCTAATACTAACAACCAAAAGTCAATAGATTTTTTACCCTTAAGCTTTGATGTTTTAAGCTTAAGAATAGATTCACCCTTTTCAAAATATAAGTCACCAAATGTCATTTTTTTAAAATTTTTAGTGTATGACTCTATTCTTTTAATTCGGTCTTCTTGCATGCCCTCCAAACTAGGATTATGAGCTACTATAATATCTTTTTTTATTTTATTATCCATAAATTCTAAGGTCAACTGTGTTCCGGAACTATTTTTAGGAAGAGTATAATACAAGCTTACTTTATTCTTACCTGAATTAAGGGAATTTATATTCCAATAAATGTAATCTTCTTCACTTGTCCAGTTTTTAATAAATGAATCGTTAGCGTGTATTGAACTTCTACTTAAATCTCCTGTAAAGTCAGCATCTCTGGCTGGTAAATGAGTATATCTAGATTCATCGTAATTTACAGTAAAAGCTCTTCTTTGTGAATTATCATAATTTAAAATCACATCATTTATCCAATCATCTTTGGATTTTTTAAGAGTCATATAATTTGATGAAAATTTATTATTGACAGGTTTGGTTTGTGATAGATCGTTTTTTAAATCATAAAGACTATCATTATGATCCAATATAAAATTATTATCTCTAACACTGATTCTTTGGCCCCAATATGAAAATATTTTTCTGTCATTATCAATCAATGTTGGATTGGATAAATATTTTTTAAAACTGATTCCATCAAAATTATTTTTATAATCAAAATTCATAAGATCAATTAAAGAAGGAAAAACATCCATAACACTAGTAATCTGCTCAACAACTAATCCACTCTTAATTTTTTTTGGCCACTGTATAAAAAAAGGAACTCTAACACCACCCTCATTAGTACTACCTTTTCTTTCCTTCATTTCTAAATTCCATCTGTTACCATTAGGACCATTATCACTAAAGAAGATTATAATTGTATTTTCATATTTATTACTTTTCTTAAGACTATTGATAACTTTTCCAACATTATAATCAATATTTTCTACCATAGCTAAAGCTGCTTGTGTTTTGATTTTATTCTCTTTATCAGCATATCTACCTTGTAAATTCACTTCAATATTTTCAAAAAATGAATCTGGAACTTGCATAGGTGAATGAGGAGTATTGTAAGTAATCAAAGTAAAAAAAGGAGAATCAGAATTTTCCATGAAAGAAATTGATTTATTGGTTATATCATCGATTATATATCCATCTCCTCTAACAATTTTACCATTGTTCTCCAAAACTGGGTTAAAATAATCTCCCCAATGTCCTGCTGTAAAACCATAAAACTCGTTAAATCCCCTGTTATTGGGATGATATGGTGGTTGTGAACCATTATGCCATTTACCAAATAAGCCTGTATTATAATTTTCTTTTTTTAAAAAGTCTGAAATAAGTTCATGTTCTATATTCATTCTTTCATATCCTTTTGTTACTCCATTAACTCCACTTCTAACAAAATATTTTCCTGTTAATAGCTCAGCCCTTGTTGGAGAGCAAACTGGGCTAACATAAAATCGATTGAAACTAACTCCATTTTTAGCTATATTATCTATATTAGGAGTTTGAATATTTGTATTTCCATGAAAGCTTAAATCTCCCCAGCCCTGATCATCAGTTAGAAAAATAATAATATTAGGGTGGTTATCAGTTGTTTTATTACATGATAAAAGTGAAAAAAACAACAAATAAAAAACAACTTTTAATTTCATAATAATATAAATATATGAATCATAATAAACATATATTTGTCCATTCGGGATGTGGCGCAGTCTGGTAGCGTACACGCATGGGGTGCGTGGGGTCGCAAGTTCAAATCTTGTCATCCCGACTTTTTTCTTAAATTAACAATATGAAATATAATATATTACTCCTCACTTTTTTTCTATTTATCAACTTCTCATGTGCTCAGGATTTAAAACCTTTGGATGAGGAGAATGATAGCTCAATTCTTATTGAAGAAACTAATTATGAAATGGAGTTAGTTTTTGAAGATGAAAACATTATCTGGTCTATAGAATTTATTAATGAAAATTCAATTTTAGCTGCTGTTAAATCTGGTTCTATTTTTAAATATAATGATGGAGTAAAAACAGAAATTAAAGGTGTTCCTGAAATATATTTAAGAGGACAAGGAGGGCTTTTAGATATTGCTTTACACCCAAATTTTAGTGAAAATAATTTTATCTATATCTCGTATGCTTCAGGATCAAGAGATGCTGGTGGAGGAAACACAACTATTTCAAGGGCAAAATTGATAAATAACGAGTTAGTTGATCTTAAAGTGCTATACCAAGGAACTCCAAATACAACAAAAGGTGTACATTTTGGAGGTAGAATGGTTTTTGATGATAACAATCACTTATATTTTTCAATTGGTGATAGAGGAAATAGAGAAAAAAACCCTCAAGATATAAGCCTGGATGGAGGTAAAATTTACAGAATTAATGATGATGGAAGTATTCCGAATGATAATCCTTTTGTTAATGATTCAAATGCAATTAAAGCTATCTATTCTTATGGGCACAGAAATCCACAAGGAATATTTAAAAACCCTGATACTGGTGAAATATGGACTAATGAACATGGCCCAAGAGGTGGAGATGAAATTAATATTATAAAAAAAGGTGTTAATTATGGATGGCCTAAAATTACATATGGAATAAATTATTCTGGAACAACTATCACAAAAGATAAAAAATTACCAGGTATGGCTCAACCACTATATTACTGGTTACCATCCATAGCTCCAAGCTCTTTTGAATATATTTCGAGTGATGTATATCCTGGATGGAAAGGTAGCATGCTAGCTGGTGCTCTAGTCTTTAAATATGTTGAAAGAATTGGAGTTGAAAACGATAAAGTAGTTTATAGATCCAAAATAGCTGAAGGATTAGGTAGACCAAGAGATATTAAACAAGGTCCGGATGGATATATTTATGTTGCTATGGAGAAAAAAGGTGTTTATAAGATTGTTCCAAAACGAGTAATGCCTAAATGAAGTTTTTAGTTAACATTCTAATTATATTTCCAATATTTTTAAATTCACAAAGTAAACTTGAATCTTCGATGGAGAACGGTAAATCTATCTATAATGATTTTTGTTTAAGATGTCACCTTTCTCAAGGTGAAGGAGTTGAGGGAATTTATCCTCCCCTAGCAAAATCTGATTATTTATTTAAAAACATAAAACAAAGTATTATTGCTGTAAAACTAGGTGGTATTGATGGTGACATTGTTGTGAATGGGAAAAAATATGAGGGATATATGGAAAATATGGGTTTATATTCTGATGAAGTTGCAGACGTAATGAATTATATATTAAATAGTTGGGGTAATAACTATAATAAAATTATCACAGAAGAATATGTTGATGAATTAACAAAGAAAAAATGATAATAATTGGAATATGTGGTGGAACTGCATCCGGAAAAAGCACTTTGTCACAAGAATTAATTGAATATTTAAATGCGAAAAAAATTAAGTCAGATTATCTTTTATTGGATAACTATTACAGAGACTTAAAACATTTATCTATTGAAGAACGTGAGTTAGTTAATTTTGATGATCCAAAAAGTATTGATTTCGAATTATTTTATCAACATCTTAAGTCATTGATGAATGGTGAAAGTGTTAATACACCAACCTACTCATATAAAACTCACTTAAGAAAAAATAAAACTAAACGTATCGGTAAAAACGATGTCTTAATCATTGACGGATTGTTCATATTATTGAAAAAAAAAATTAGAGATTTTTTTGATTTAACCATATTTTTAAATGTTGATGAAAGAACCAGGCTGAAAAGAAGAATAAAGAGAGATGTTTTTGAAAGAAATAGAACTGAAAATCAGATAAGAGAAAGGTTTAACCAGATGATTAAACCTATGCATGATAAATTTATTCAACCTTCAAAAACACATGCTGACATAATAATTGATAATGAGGTTAATTGTCAAATAATTATAAAAAAAATAGAATATATATTTAATGAAATTAAAAGAAAAAATAAAGAGTTCTAAATACTACAAAATATTTAGCAACCTATACTTTATTATTTTTATCACTTTCCTGATTTGGATATTCTTTTTTGATTCCAACTCTGTACTTGTCAATTTGAAACTAAAGAATGAAATCAATGAATTAAAACAAAGAAAAGTAGAGCTAGAAGAGCAAATAGCGATTGATAAAAAAATAATTTCATCTCTTCAAAATCCAGATAGTTTAGAAAGATATGCCAGAGAAAAACTATTTATGAAAAAAGATAATGAAGAAATTTACATAATTGAATATATTGAGGAATAATGGGTAAAATAATTTCAATTTCTAATCAAAAGGGAGGTGTAGGTAAAACCACTACATCAGTAAGTCTAGCTGCTTCATTAGGTGTGCTAGAAAAGAAGGTTCTGTTAGTTGATGCAGATCCACAAGGAAATGCATCTTCAGGTATTGGTATTAATTCTGAAGATTTTAACTTATCAACCTATGATGTTCTTTTAAATAAATGTGAAACTAAAGATGCTATAATTAAAACTAGTAGTCCTAATTTGGATTTAATACCAGCAAATATTGACCTTGTTGCAATTGAGATTGAATTGGTAGATATTCCAAAAAGAGAATATATATTTAAGGAAGCTTTAAAAGATATTTCAAATAATTATGAATTTATAATTATAGATTGCCCCCCATCACTAGGTTTAATTACACTTAATGCACTGACAGCATCTAATTCAGTAATTATACCCATTCAGTGTGAATATTATGCTCTGGAAGGTCTTGGTAAACTTTTAAATACAATTAAAGGGGTTCAGAGTGTTCATAATCAAAATCTAGAAATTGAGGGAATTTTATTAACTATGTTTGACACTAGATTAAGACTGTCAAAACAAGTAAAAGAAGATGTAAAAAAGCATTTTGGCAGCATGGTATTCAATTCAATAATACCAAGAAATGTTAGCCTTGGTGAAGCACCAAGTCATGGTGAAAGTATAATTGTATACAATGCAACAAGTAAAGGGTCGAAAAGTTATATTAAATTTGCTCAAGAAATCATAAATTTAAATTAGTTTGGCAAAAGCATATAATAAAAGAGTTTTGGGAAGAGGGTTATCAGCTATTTTAAATGATGATGATAACAAAAGGTTTGAAAACATAAGTAATTCTAGTTCCTTAAATGAGATTGAGATAAGTAAAATAAGTCTAAACCCTAATCAACCGAGAACTAATTTTGATCAAAAATCCCTTGATCAACTAGCTTCATCAATAAGTGAATTAGGGTTAATACAACCAATAACAGTTCAACAATCCAAAGAAGAGTTTGTTTTAATATCTGGTGAAAGAAGATTAAGAGCATTTAAATTATTAAATCTAAAATCAATACCAGCTTATGTAAGAACAGCTAATGATCAAACTTCACTAGAAATGGCTCTTGTGGAGAACATTCAAAGAAGAGATTTAGATCCAATTGAGATTGCTATCTCATACCAAAGATTAACAGAGGAACTTAATATATCTCACGATGAAATGAGCAAAAGGGTTGGAAAGGACAGATCCACAATCACTAATTATATAAGGTTATTAAAACTAGATCCCATAATTCAAAGTGGTATCAGAGATAAGTTTATTAGCATGGGACATGGGAGAACACTTATTAATGTTGAAAGCCATGATAAGCAATTGCTTATATATGAAAAAATCCTAAGAAATAATTTATCTGTTCGACAAACAGAGCAAATTGTTAAAAATTTAAATTCAGACAAATCGAAAAATAAAGTTCAATCAATCGATGAACTAATTCATTCTGAAGTTTTAAAAATTGAAAATAAAACTGGATTAAGTTTAGATTTTAAGATTTCTAAAGGAAAAGGACATTTAAGTTTTAGCTTTAAATCTCGTAAAGAATTAATTGAAATTTTAAGAAAATTTAATGGCTAGAATTTTTAATATTTTTTTTTTAATAATTCTAATATCTAATTATTCGTATTCGCAAGAGTCTGAAAGAAGCTCAAATATTAATATTTTAAGGCCCTCAAAAGCAGCATTTTATTCTGCAGTTATCCCTGGACTTGGTCAAATTTATAATGATAAATTATGGAAAGTTCCATTGGTTTATACAGCACTTGGTATTTCTGGATATTCTTACGACTTTAATAGAAAAAAATTTTGGTCCTATAGAAATGCGTACAAAAGAAGGAAAGCAGGTTTCTCAGATGATGAATTTCAAGGAATTATAATAAATGATGAGAGATTATTAGATGGACAAGATTATCATAGGAGATATAAGGATTTATCTATGGTGTTCCTTGTTGGTTTTTATTTTTTAAATATTTTAGATGCTAATATTGATGCTCATTTACTTGATTATAATGTAGATGAAAATTTATCATTTAAACCTTTTTTTGAAAATACAGATAATATGTTTGGTCCTTCTGTTGGTATGAAAATGAAAATAAATTTTTAATGAATATAGCAATAATCGGATATGGTCAAATGGGTAAAGAAATTGAAAAAATTTCAATATCTCGTAATCATAAAATTGGTAAAATAATTGACCAGAATACAAAAGATAAAAACATAGAAGATTGTGATGTGGCAATTTTATTTACAACTCCAAAAAGTGCAGTTGATAATATTAAACTTTGCATAGATAATAATATCCCTGTTATTTGTGGGACTACAGGCTGGCTCGAAGAATACGACTCAGTAATTGAATACTGTAATTCCATGAATGGATCATTTTTGTTTTCGCCTAACTTCAGTATCGGTGTGAATATCTTCTTTAGATTAAATCAATTTTTATCAAAACAACTTTCCAGTTCAAAAGATTTTAATGTTTCGATTTATGAAAAACATCATAAAAGAAAAGTTGATAAACCAAGTGGAACTGCACTAAAAATTGCAGAAGATATTTTGTCAAACTCTTCTTTAACTGAGTGGACTCTAAATGATGAAAAAAATAAGCTTAAAATAAATTGTGACAGAATTGGTGAAGAGAAAGGTTTTCATGAAGTTGTATATGAATCTGATGTTGACTCAATTTCAATTTCGCATAACGCAAAATCAAGAAAAGGTTTTGCTCTAGGAGCTGTTCTTTGTGCTGAATGGATTTATAATAAAAAAGGAATATTTACAATGAATGATTTTTTAAATGATTTTAAACTTTAATAATGGGTTGGATCGAATGGTTTTATTTTTTTATTGCAATACAAATTATACACGGACTAGGAACCTGGAAATTATATAAAAAAACTGGTTATAACCCCCTGTTAAGTTTTATTCCAATATATAACGGGTTAATATTATTAAAAATTATTAAAAGACCATGGTGGTGGATAATTCTCTTGTTTTTACCAGTAGTTAATCTTTTAATTTTTCCAGTTATATGGGTAGAAACGATTAGAAGCTTTGGTAAAAAATCATTTTCAGATACATTATTAGTTCTTTTAACATTAGGTCTCTATACATACACTATTAATTATTCAAATAAAATTAGATACATAGAAGATAGAGATCTAAACCCTGCTTCAGGGTTTGGAGAATGGTTAAGTTCCATAATATTTGCAATAACACTTGCTACAGTTGTTCATACATATTTTATTCAGCCATTCATTATTCCAACAGGATCATTAGAAAAAACTCTTTTAGTTGGGGATTTTCTTTTTGTAAGTAAGTATCATTATGGTGCTAGAGTTCCAAAAACAGTAGTAGCTTTTCCAATGGTTCACGACACCATTGTGGGGACAGGTGTAAGGTCATATCTTAACAAACCTCAACTACCTTATCTGAGATTGCCAAAAATTCAATCTATAAAAAGAAATGAAATTGTAACTTTTAATTGGCCTGCAGATACAGTTAGACAATTTTTTGTCAGAGAGAAAGGCGTTAAAAAACCTTTAGATAAAAAATCAAATTATGTAAAAAGATGTGTAGCTATTCCAGGGGACAAATTAGAAATTATTGATGGATTAATATATATAAATGGAAAACTAAGTGTTTTTCCAAATAGAGCCAAACCAATTTACAAGTACATAGCTTATTCTAGTAATGGTATTTCTAGTCAAAAACTTGTAAAATTAGATGTTGCTGATTTTCAAAGGAAATTTATTATTTCTAATATAAATCAGAAATCATTTGAATCTTTGAGAACTAGTATTTTGTCGGTAACTAATAGTGATATTGATAATTTCACTGTAATTACTGGTTCAAAAGGAATTCCAAAAAATATTATAATTGAAAATAGACTTTCTGTTAAAGAAATTACAGAAAAAGTCAAAAATCTCAGTTTAACAGAAAGAGATTATGAAAAAATAAGAGAGAGTGATATTGTAGATAGTATTGTTAGGGTATTCAGGACTAATAAATCCTACAACACTTCATTTTTTCCAAATGATATAACTTATGACTGGAATGAAGATAATTTTGGTCCTGTTACAATACCTCAAAAAAACACATCGATTAATTTAACGCTTAAAAACTTACCTCTGTATAAGAAGATTATAAGAGATTATGAAAAAAATTCGCTCGATGTAAAAAATGGAAACATTTTAATTAATGATAAAATTGTTAATAGCTACAGTTTTAAAATGGACTACTATTGGATGATGGGAGATAACAGGTATAATTCTGAAGATAGTCGTGTATGGGGTTTTGTCCCTGAAGATCATATTTTAGGTAAACCAATATTTATTTGGATGAGTATTGAAGGTATTAATGATGGATTTAAAAATTGGAAAATTAGATGGGATAGAGTATTTACTACAATACATGGAGATGGAAAGCCTAAATCCTATTTTATTCACTTTATTGTTTTCGTAATATTAGTTTGGGGTGTAAATAAATTTTTTCTAAGTAAGAAAAGTTAGTTAATTGGTTTCATTAATTCCATCATACTTCCCTCCTATTTCTCATTGGAAATATATTATCAATAATAAATGTTATTGGGATATAGAATCTTTTTATCAAAAACAAACACTAAGAAATAGAACTTATATTCATGCAGCTAATGGAATTTTAATGTTAAGTGTTCCAGTAAAACACTCTGGTAAAAATATAAGAAGAAAATTCAATGATGTTTTAATTGAAAACAACCAAGATTGGAAAAAAAATCATTTTAAATCAATTAAAATTGCTTATCAATCATCACCCTACTACGAATTTTATGAAAATAAATTAATAGATTTTTTTAAGCAGAATAATAATCATCTATATAAACTTAACTTAAGCTCTATCCATTTAGTTTTAAATTGTTTAAAACTTAAATGTGATGAAATAACAGACATTAGTAAGTTCAAAACTATTAATGATTTGAATTTTTTAACTAATGTGAAAAGATCTACAGAGAAAAACACTAAGTATATTCAGACCTTTGAAGAAAAAAATGGTTTTATTAATGATCTTAGTATTCTGGACTTATTATTTAATTGTGGACCGAATAGTTTAGATTACATAAAGTAAAACTAGAAGATAGTGAAATGTAGAGCCCAAAAGAACAAAAATGTGCCAGATTGAGTGAAAATATTTAATACTATCAAAATAATAAAAAACCACACCTAGGGTATAAGAAAATCCACTAGCTATTAATAATAATCTAGCTTCAGTACTTATTAATTGAAACAAATTATTTAAATCTAAAATAATTAGCCAACCCATTAATACATATAAAACAAGAGATATGAACTGTGACTTTTCAAAAAAAAATATTTTAATTAAAGTACCTGTCAATGCTAAAATTAAAACACAAATAAAAATCATAAGGCCTGAGGATTCGATTAGGGTTATTAAGCATACAGGCGCATATGACCCCAGTATCAAATAAAAAATACTAATGTGATCAAAAACACGAAGTTTATTTTTAATTTGTTTGTTTTGAGCGTAGTGATATAGGGTTGAAGAAATATAAACTAGTAATAAGCCTATTGAAAATAATATTAATGATAATTTACTATGTATAGTGATTTCATTGTTAAAGTAAAATAAAAAAGGGATTCCAATAATTGTCAATAGAACACCTGCAAAATGTGTTACAGTATTCCAAAACTCTTCGTTTTTAATATTTATGAAGTTGATATTGATAGCTAAATTTAATAAAAATGGCAGACCTGTAAGCCGGATTCTGTCTAGCCTTATCATTTATCTTGACATAAAATTGCTTATATGTTCTAACCGCCTACCCTTCAACATTGGACGAGTAGTCCTCAATTGCTGATTTACTTGGCGTTTCACCTCACAGAGTTTACATGATTTCACTACAGCCAAACTGTACATTCTTTCTGTTGCACTATTCCTACTATTACTAGCGGTGGGAGTTACCCACTGTGATACTCTCAGGTGTCCGGACTTTCCTCTTTAAAAAGCGATAAGGAAGTCTGCCATGGCAAATGTAATATATTTTAATTTTTTTCGTAAAAAAATCAATGGCTAGTATATATTTGTAATAATGAGTGATTTTGTTGTTTCTTCTTTAAAATACAGACCATCAAATTTTGAAAATGTAGTAGGTCAAGAACATGTAACAAAAACACTTAAAAATTCAATTTTAGATAAAAAAATACCATCAGCTATTCTTTTTTGTGGCCCTAGAGGTGTAGGAAAAACATCATGTGCTAGAATTTTTGCAAGAGAGATTAATGATTTTAATTCCACTGATGACTTATCATTTAACATTTTTGAGTTGGATGCTGCTTCCAATAATAAAGTTGAAGATATAAGAGATCTAATTGATAAAGTTAGAATTCCACCTCAATCTGGAAAATATAAGGTTTATATAATTGATGAGGTTCATATGCTATCTAAAAATGCTGAAAATGCTTTTCTTAAAACCTTAGAAGAACCACCCCCATATATAGTTTTCATCTTGGCTACAACTGAGAAAAATAAAATTTTACCTACCATTCTGTCTAGATGTCAGATATATGATTTCAATAGAATTAGTGAAAATGAAATTTTTGAAAATCTTAAACTAATATGTAATAAAGAAGAAGTTACTTTTGAAGATGAAGCTCTAAATATAATAGCAAAAAAGTCAGATGGATCATTAAGAGATTCACTTACAATTTTAGACAGAGTTGTAAGTTTTACAAATAAAAAAATTTCACTTAAGGAAACATCTGCAATTTTAAATGTATTAGATGATGAAACATATATTGAAATTGTAGACAATACAATTAACGGATTTTTAGTTAAAGTAATTACAATATTTAACGAATTAAGTGATAAAGGATTTGATGAAAAAGAATTTATGATTGGCTTAGCTAATCATTTTAGAAATCTTTTGATAGTTAAATCATCCAGCTCTGAAAATTTAATTTCTAATAAATCAAGTTTAGAGTTATTTAAAAAACAAGCAGATAAAATATCAAAATCTGAAATAGTAAATACAATTTCAAAAATTGAGCACTCAATTTTCAAATATTCAGAAATAGAAAATAAAAAATTACTTGTTGAAATACTTTTGATGAAAATTTCATCAATCAAAGATGAATACTCAGGAAATGAAACTAGTGAAATTGAAAAAAAAAAATCTGAATTAAAAAAACCTGACCAAAATCAAGAAATTACAAATTCTTTTGAAAAAAAAGAATCTCCAAAAATTGAAAAAGATTTTAAAGAAAATGAAATTGAATTAAAGTCTAAAGAAGAAGAAGAAGAAGAAGAAGAAGAAGAAGAAGAAGAAGAAGAAGATACAAATAAAGTTAATACTGATATTTCCGCATTTTCTTTATCAAGTCTAAAAGTTAAAAAGAAAGTTAACGATGAGATTAAAAAAATTGAAGATTCCAAAGAAAAAGAAAATCAGGACTTAGATCTTAATAATTTAAAAGAAAAATGGAATTTGTATTCAAATGAATTAGAAAAAAAAGGAAAAGGGAACTTTTCAAGTTTATTAACACTTAATGAACCAACAATCGAGGATAAAACAAAGATTGTTTATAATGTTCCAACTAAATCAAGTAAGAAAGAACTAATTGAAATTAAAGAAGATTTATCTCGATTTTTAAAATCAAGTTTGAAAAATGATTATTTAGTTTTAAAATTTGAGGTTAATAATACAGTAAATAAAGAATTTTTTCTAACGCCAAAAGAAAAATATGAAAAGTTGAAAGAAATTAATCCCACAATTGAAAAACTAAAAACAGATTTAAAACTTGATTTTTGAATTTATTATTTTTTTAACCATTCCATCTGCTAAACCAATTTTAGGAACATATATCTTTTCAATACTTAAGGTTTTCATTAGAAAATAATAAATTTTTCCAGCAGGAAGTATTACATCGATTCTATCGGGATTTAGCTTTAAATTTAAGAGCATTTTCTTTGTTGAAGTTTTCTTTAATTTTTTTAGAGTAGACTTAAATTTGGATCTAGATAGAGGTTTTCCATACTTGTTTCCTGAAAGCTTAAATATTTTATTAATATTACCTCCAATACCTACTAGTTTAATTTTTTTTATTTCTGATGCATTTTCTAATAACCAGTGCTTAAATTCATCCCATGATTCTTCATTAACCAAATCATTTAATAATCTTACTCCTCCTATTTTAAAAGATTTTGATTTATGCAGTTTATTATTTTTGTATATAATTACTTCCGTACTACCACCACCAACATCAATAAAACAATAATTTGGAGAATTACCTATATGTTCAGTTATATCATTACTGGCAACTATTTCAGATTCCTTTTTACCAGATATTATTTCAATCTTAATTTTTGTTTCCCTATAGATAAAATCTAATATTTCCTGTCCATTAGAAGCATTTCTCATAGCTGAAGTAGCGTATGCTAAATATTCATTAATCTCATTGGCTTCCATAAGGTACTTAAATGATTTTATAGTATTTATCAACTTATTTTTAGAAGAATCAGCTATTTTAATATTCAAAAAAGAGTCTTGTCCCAATCTTACAGGAACTCTGTGAAGTGAATTTTTAGTATGATATAACTTGCCATCTAATCTTATTATATTAGAAATTAGTAATCTGATAGCATTAGATCCAATATCAATTGTTGCAACTTTTTTTATTAAAATATTATTTTTCAATCTCGTTTAAATGAAATTCATAAATTTTTTCTTGAGATCTAAATTTACCTCTATTGTTATTTCTGTATTCGTTATTTTTTAAAGAATTTACTAACCTTGCTTTGACATTGTCTTTCCAATATATATCAAAAATTTCATTTAGTTTTTTTGAAATATTCTTATCCAATATAGGACATGTAACTTCTACTCTATTTTCTAGATTTCTGGTCATCCAATCAGCTGAAGAGATATAAGTCTTGGTCTTGCCTCCATTACAAAAAATAAAAAGTCTAGTATGTTCTAGAAATTTATCTACCACACTTATGACATCAATATTTGAGCTCATATTAGATTGATTAGGTATTAAGCAACAAATTCCTCTAATGATCATTTTAATTTTAACACCATTAATACTTGCCCTATAGAGTTCCTCAACCATAGAATAACTTGTTATATTATTAAGCTTTATTTTAATAAAAGCTTCTTTTCCTTTTTTAGCATTAAGAATTTCATTTTCAATTAATTCAGTAAAATGAGTTTGAGTATTATATGGTGATAAAATAAGATGCTTAAACTTAAATTTCTTGTAATTAAATTTGAAAAAATTAAACACCTTAGATATATCATTTAAAATATCTTTATTTGCAGTAAATAAGGTGAAATCAGTATAGATTTTTGCAGTTGACTCATTAAAATTACCAGTACTTATAAAGCCATATTTTTTAATTTTTTTGTCAATTATTTTTTCAACAACACAAATTTTAGCATGAACTTTTAAACTTGGAATTCCAAAAATTAACTTAACTCCTTCCTCCTGCATTAATTTAGCATAATCAATGTTAGCTGTTTCATCAAATCTAGCTTGCAGTTCTATTTGAACTACAACTTCTTTACCTCCTTTTGCTGCATTTATTAGAGTGTTTGCAACACTTGAAAGCTTAGATAAACGATATATAGTTATAGAAATTTTTCTAACATCAGGATCAATTGAAGCTTCAGACAGAAAACTTAAAATATGATTAAAATTGTGATAGGGAGTATGTTGTAAAAAGTCTTTTTTATCTAAAGTTTCAAAAACACTTTTATTATTATTAAAATCAACAATACTTAGAGGAATAATTTTTTTATAAGTTAATTTTGTTTTCAAATTTGGAAAACTCATATAATCTCGTCTGTTATGATATTTACCTCCAGGAATTATGCTATCAGTATCAGAGTTGATATTCATTTTAGATAATAAAAATTTAAGAGTCTCAGCATTAATTTCTTTATCATAAACAAACCTTACAGGTTCTCCTTTTAGTCTATCTTTAACACTTTGAGATATTTTTTCTAAATAACTCTTCGATATATCGTCATCAAAATCAAGTTCCGCATCTCTACTAAATTTTATCATATTAGCAGTAACTTCTAACGGATCAAATATTTTAAATAATTGATTTAGATTGTATCTTATCAAATCATCAATCATTAATATATTTTTCTTGTTTTTATCCTCTAAAACGATAAATCTGTTAATTTCAGTCGGTAGTTGAATAAGAGCATAATAAAGTTTTTTGTTTTTTGATTTTATACTAACAATTAAAAATGATGAAAAATCAGTTAATTGAGGAAAAGTATCATTTTCATTTAATAATACAATTTTAAGGTTAGGAAAAACTTTATTTTGAAAAAAGTCATTTAAATATTGTAAGGATTCTTGAGGAATATTTTTTTCATTTATGATATGTATATTTTCCTTCTTTAGATCTTTTAGAATTGAGTTAAAAATAATTGTACTTTTTTCCTGTAAATTAATTGCTCTAAGTGTTATTTTATTTAGTAGATCTCTTGCACTTTCACCTTTATAAAGTTTTTTTGCTTTTTGATTAGATAAAGCAATTCTTTTTACAGTTGCATACCTTATTTTATAAAACTCATCTAAATTATTTGAAAAAATTCCGATAAATCTTAGTCTTTCAATTAATGGAACAGAAATATCTTCAGCCTCTTGTAAAACTCTTTCATTAAAATCTAACCAACTTAATTCTCTATTCTTGAAACTGTAAGTATTCATCTAAAACTTTTTGGAAAATAATAACTGATGTCAGAATCAGAAATATCTTTCCATAAAGATACATTAAATTCAAAAATTAATATACCACAGGTTGGAACATGTAAATATTGATTTGTGAAATTTACTACTAAATTATTACAAGTATTATTATGAGTAAATATTAAAATACTTGAGTATGAATCATCAACATCTTTAATAAAATTTAAAACTTTATCTCCATGAAAATCATATAAATCATCTTCAATTGAAAAATTATTTTCTAGAAAGAGTTTATTCTTTTTGAAAAATTCAAAAGTTTGGATTGTTCTCTTGGCTTTACTTATGTAAATATGATCTAGGTTAAAATCTAATTTATTCAGGATACTAGACATTAGTTTAATGTCATTTTTACCTCTTTTAGAAATTGGCCGCTCTAAATCAGGTAAATCAAAACTCCAATCAGATTTTGCATGTCTAATTAGAATTAACTTTTTCATGGACTAAGTCTCTTAAATAGCCATGAATTATCATTTTTATAATAAAGAATTCTGTCGTGGAGTCTATTTTTTCTTCCTTGCCAAAATTCAATGTTAATAGGATTAATTATATATCCACCCCAATTTAGAGGTCTTAATATTTCAGTGTTATCTGACTTAAAAGAGTCAAATTTATTTTCTATGTAATCACGGTTTGGAATTTCAGAACTCTGATCAGAAATTATAGCTCCAATCTGACTGTCAATTGGTCTGGAATAGAAGTATTTATCCGATTCTTTATTGGTTATCTTACTACAAATTCCTTCTATTATAACTTGTCTTTCAAACGAAGGCCAAAAAAAGGAAATAGAGACATTTGGATTATTATTAATATCAATTCCTTTTTTACTTTTATAATTGGTGTAAAAAACAAAACCCTTCTCAGAAAATTTCTTGAGTAATACGACTCTATTTCTTGGTTTATTTTCATTACCTACAGTACTTAAAGTCATAGCATTAGGTTCAAGAACAGAATTTGAATTACATAATTCTTCAAACCAAATTTGAAATAACTTAATTGGTTCCTTAGGTAAATGATTTTCAATCAAACTTAATTTATCATAACTAATTCTAAAATCAGATAGATCCTTCATATTGTAAAAATATAACTAAAAATTATATTTCTGACCTTGTTCAGCTATATGAGAGTTTTGAAAAATTTCTGATGCTTCAATCTTAAAGTTTTCTAAATTCTTATAACGAGTAGAAAAATGTCCCATAAGAAGCATTTTAACGTTGGCTTCCTTTGCAATTTTAGCAGCATCAACTGAGGTTGAATGTTTTGTTTTACTCGCAATTAGTTTATGTTGTTTCAAAAAAGTTGCTTCGTGATAAAGCAAATCAATATTTTTAATTTTCTCTACAATATTAGGATTATATGCCGTGTCTGAACAGTAGGCATATTTAAATATTTTATCATTTAGAGTAATTGTAAATTTAAATGCATTACAAGAGATTCGATGGTCTAATTTAAAAGTTTCAACTTTTAAATGATTTTCTGAGTAAATTTCATCTTCTTCTTTGTCAATTTCTTTTATTTTTAAGTCAAAGCTAGTCCAAGATTTACCATGTTTAAACATGGTAGTCAGAATTTCTTTAATTCCTATGGGACCAAATAAATTAAGTGGTTTTGTTCTACCTTTTCTATTCATTGTCGTAATTAGTCCAGGTAAACCAAAATAATGATCACCATGTAAATGTGAAATAAATATGTTATTAATAGAACTTAGTTTAATTTGATGTTTATTAAGTAAAGCTTGTGTAGCTTCACCACAATCTATCAAATAAGTTTGATTTTTGTGAAAAAGCACCTGACTTGATTGATACTTATTCAACGTCATACTTGCTGAATAACATCCTAAAATCTGAATATAACCCATTTAGATATTTAAAGATCTTTCAATTTCTTCAATTTCAATAATATCCAATGCTTCCTGCAATGTTGGAGTTATATTATTGAAATTATCTAAAGTTAAGTTTTTGGAAATTAAAACTATAGATTTTTTATGTGTAGAATTATTATTTTGTATTTCTTTTAAAAAAATATGATCATGATCATAATCAGTTTCAAATTTAATAATACAGTTATTATCATAATTTAAATCAAAAAAATCTTTAAGATCTTGTAGTTTAGTATTCTTATGAATTAAAAAAAAAACGTGAGATTTATTCATAATCTAGAGGCTAATAGATACATAACTGCCATTCTTATTGCTACTCCATTTTCAACCTGATCTAAAATAACTGTTTTACCTGAATCTATAACATCACTTGATAGCTCAACCCCCCTGTTAATTGGGCCAGGATGAGTAATAATTATTTCTTTATTTAATTTTAAGAGTTTTTTCTTATTTAATCCAAACTCTTTAGCATATTCTCTTGTAGATGGAAAATAACTTTGATTCATTCTTTCATTTTGAATCCTTAACATACTTGCAACATCACACCAATTTAATGCCAACTCAAGATTTGGTTCATAATCAACACCGAGCTTGTTAATGTATTTTGGAATTAAACTTTTTGGGCCACAAACTTTTACTTCAGCACCTAATTTTTTGAATGCAAAAATATTTGATAAAGCTACTCTTGAATGTAGAATATCACCAACAATTACAATTTTTTTACCATTCAAATCACCAAGACTTTCAACTAGTGTAAATGAATCTAATAAAGCCTGAGTAGGATGCTCGTGACATCCATCACCAGCATTAACAATGCAAGAGTCTATATTATTTGCTAAAAAAACACTAGCTCCAGGACTAGGATGTCTCATAACTACCATATCAACTTTCATTGATAAAATATTATTTACCGTATCTGCTAAAGTCTCACCTTTACTTATTGAAGAAGATGATGATGAAAAATTTACTACATCAGAACTCAGTCTTTTTTGTGCTAATTCAAAAGATAT
>Ga0208130_1000444_pt1 | contig 21884 bp, 25 predicted proteins | sample ETNtaG_31_FD_185771 | JGI IMG/M metagenome (GOLD analysis project Ga0208130, IMG submission 185771) | Marine microbial and viral communities from oxygen minimum zone, Eastern Pacific Ocean - ETNP201310SV78 (SPAdes) (version 2) | ecosystem: Environmental > Aquatic > Marine > Oceanic ...
CACCCCGTCGAGAGCATAATACTCAAAGACGGAGACATAATCCGTGTTGATTGCGCTTGGAATCGGGAACGTGCCCCATACGAAGCTATCGGATATATCTTATGGTCTTTGGGGACTGGTGATGAAATGTGCTACTCCGGTATCACAACAGCGCCATCTGATCATTGACCCGCTAACTGTTAAGGAGCCGATGCCCTTCGGACCTTGCTAGTTGCATTATGGATTCTTGGCCTTTACGCCAAAGAACCGTGAGTTTAACACCTGTTAATTTCCAACCCGAAGGGGATTCGGCATCTCTGATCAACGTGTCATCGTAATACCCGCCAATGGTAAACCAAGAATCTTCCTTCTCGGGCTCAAAGACATGATGAGCCTGCATATACATTCTGCAGGAAGCTGTATCTCCATCTATGTTGACTACGGGGTTAGTCATAGAATGCTGTGTCGCAGCAAGGCCCGTGAAAAGTGGACGCACTCGACTAACCCATTGGTCCCTCGTCAAGACAGTAGTTTCCGGTACAGACGAACCTTCGTAAGAAGAAAAGTCAATATTGACTTGATCAGCAAAAATTGAACCGTAGAGGTCAAAATCTTTCGTATCAATTCCGATTGCATACAGATAAATAGTTTCGGCAATCATCAATTTGTCATCTGACGTCATTGGCTCGTTCTCCGGATTGATAAGGTCATGGTCTTTCCCCAAATTCGGGTTTCTCAGTTCTTGTGCGTTTCAATTCCCAAAAACCTGGTGTGTTGGTGAGAGTTATCACACTGTCCCATAAATCAAGGCTTTGATTTTTATCTGGAACGCGAGTTATGACTGGTCCGAAGATCCCAACCATCTCACCATCCTTACGTTCAAATCCGATGATTGGTGTACCGATGTCATCACCTGCCAACGACAGTCCGATGTCCATTCGTGCTCGTATTTCCTCATCAAAGCGCGAGTCGTCAAAAGCTTCAAGGTGATTAGTGCTCACACCGATTGAGGTCAAGACTTCATCTAGCTCAAAATTCATAAAATCTTTATCATGATGGATCCTGCGTCCCAGTTCCCAATAGTATTTCTGGACTGTGCCTTCGCCTTCATTTTTCCGAATTGATTCCATTACTCGAAGAAGGTTATGAGATCTTTGATACCAGGGGAGCCGTGGGTTATCCTCGGCAGGATTATTTTTAAAATACAGGCTGATCGGTTGCCACGTTATGTCCAATTCTCGTTGTGTTTGGACTCCATCAACGACCCAACGGGCCGTTACCCAACACCACGGTCATATAGGGTCAACCCAAAAATCAATGCGCATCGAGTTGCTCCTATGGCCTGACCAGTACTTTTGTATGTTCGGTTACGCCTGATGAAAGTTCAGTAAAGATTTCAGAGATATCAACCAAATTAACAGTTCCCGAGTGAAGAACGTCTAAATCTATTCTTCCATCAGCCACATACCCCATCGTCATTTCAAATTCCTCATGCGTATACCCGAGTGCCGCAGTCACTTGAATTTCTTTGGTCAACCACTGGCGAGGACTGATCGGGGCATCACCCATAGCTAAACCAATAATTGCTGCTCGTCCACCTCGACGAGCTAGATCAACAGCCGACTGAATAGTTGCTGGAATCCCTGCACACTCATAAACAATGTCAGCTCCCAAACCTTTTGTGAGGTTAGAAATAAACTCATCAGCTTCTGACGGGCTAACAGCATGATGAGCTCCAAGGGCAAGAGATAGATTCCGCCTTGCATCGTTAGGTTCAACTACAACTATTGTTCCGGCACCGGCAACACGAACCCATTGCAGAGTACTCAGACCTATCGGCCCGGCACCCTGAATAACCGCAACTTCTCCAAGCCGTGGAGGATTGGCTCTAACAGCATGAAAGCAAATAGCAGCAGGCTCAATCTGTGCCGCTTGCTCATCACTGAGGTCAGAGTTAGCTTTCACTGCTCTGCCATGGTGAATTGCTAATTGTTTGGCAAAACCACCATGAGGAGTAGCGAATGGGCCTCTTCCAACCGTGGCCATTAGAACCGTTTGGCACTTTTCCATTTGCCCAGAATGGCAGGCTGAACAATTCCCGCATGATGGGGGGACAGCAATAACAACCCTGTCACCTTCAGATAAACGATTTACAGAACTCCCAGCCTTTGATACAAAACCCGTCCACTCATGGCCACATGTGGAGGGCCATGCGGCTCCATCGCTTTGAAATGCATGTATATCGGTTCCACAAATCCCACAATAGGTTATGTCAACAACGATCTGCTCTGGCTCAGGACTTGGGTCATCAAAATCCACGAATTCAATTAATTCTTTACCGGTAATTAGTGCTGCCTGCATTAAGCCAAACTATACCTAGATTTTCTAAACGTCAGGTTTCATCCAATTTTCTATCACGGACTGAGAATGAAGTGTTCACCGAGATGCATTGTTTCATTTGCAGACCGAATAGATCGTGCGCCATTTCTGGAGGCCTGAACTCGTGTGATACTCGCGTAGTCGACTCTTATGCCGTACTTATCGTCGTATCCGAGCATTTTTTGGAGGAAACACATCGTTACCATCGCATGACAAAACGCTACAACAGTTTTTCCTGCGTTCTCGTCGATAATCTTTTCAAAAGCTGCATGAACAGTATCTGTAAAGGCATCAATATCAACATCTCCATGCATACTGTCAGGATCAGCAATGATTGCCTGCCATTCTTCCCCGCCAGAATTTTTAAGTTCCTCCATGGGAACGTACGTATCACTATCACGATCAATTTCGGCTAAGTCAGGAATAATTTGAGCTTCGAGACCCAGTCTCTTTAGAAGAGGGGCGGCAGTTTGCCGGGCGCGCAATAACGGTGACGACACCACTAGATCAATTGAAAGATCTTGAAGGTAATCAGCTACTGCCTCAGCTTGCTTTAAACCAACTGGGGCCAATTCGGGGTCAGCTATTCCATCAGCGCCTTCAATCCTGATAGGTCTTCCATGCCGAACAATAATTAACTCCACATAAAGATCCTAGGGAAGACGGCGCAGAAGACCACCATTATTAGATGATTTAACAAATCGAAAATGCATGATCTATCCGTATCCAGCTAATGTACGGGCGTGGAAGTATTACCTGTCCTTAGCCTTGAACGCAGAAAAGCATTAGTTGTCGGTGGTGCAGGAGGTGGTATTGGCTCAGCTATCACTCACTCCTTGGCTCAAGCAGGAGCTCACGTGTCTGTCATCACGAATGACACGAGTCATGCTGACAGCATTCACTCTGAGGCTAAGGAGCGTGGGCATGATATTCATTGCCATATAAAAGACGTTACGGACCTCAAAGCTTTCACTACGACGGTAGATGACGTAATAGCTGCAAATGGATCTATCCACCATCTCGTAAATGTTGTAGGCGGAGCAGAGGTAAGTGATTGGAGTCGCGCCAAGGATTATGAACTGGAGATGTTTGACAGAATCATGACACGTAACCTTCGCTATGCCTTAATTAGTTGTCAGCGAATAGCGTCCTCACTGATTTCAGGCTCAACCGCTGGGTCAATTGTGAATATCTCATCAATTGCGACTCGAGCTGTGCCGTTGCTTACAGGATACGGAGCTGCGAAAGCCGGGCTCGAAGCTATGTCTCGAACCATGGCATCCGAATGGGGGCAATATGAAATTCGAGTGAACGCTGTTGCACCCGGAACAGTGAAAACACCACGTGCCGGTCAGGATGACTTGAATGATGCAGCAGCGAAGATCCCTCTGCAGCGTCGAGCAGAACCTCAAGACATCGCTGATGCAACTCTTTTCCTATTGTCTGATAAGGCCAGTTATATTACGGGGCAAACTTTAACAGTTGATGGTGGAGCAACTTTGGGCTCTGCGGGAGATAGCCTTCCAGAATTCGTGACTAACCCAAAAATTCGCGAGCAGTTCAACTAGCTTCAAGAACTTCGACGACATCACCGGTGCGGATTACCCCGGGTTGCGTGGGGTTCATACTTATCCCTGCTTCCCTGTCATGATGATCGCTAAGAAAACGAAGAGTTGACCTTGAAGCCGAAAATTCACCTATTCCCCGAGTGATGACAATGCATCTGTCGGTTCTTTTTTTAACGAAGGCCTCGGCTGTTCCTATTCTCAAACTCTTTCCCACCCAATCATTTTCCTCGAATGGCTTCTCAGTCCCAACTAGAAGATTTGGACGGAACCTTCGGACGTCCCCGGACCCAGGCCCCACCCGCTTTTCTAAGAAATCCAAAGTTGCACTGCCCATTAAATTTAGACTTGAACTGGAGTCAAAGAACCACCCTGGCGCTGTAGAAAATTCAAAGACATCTGGATCTTGAAGTATTTCCGCCGTGCCGTCATCCCATTCGATCTCTATATTTCTTGTTTCGCCAGTGTTTGGTTTAGATAGAGTTACCGGTCTTTCGAGCCAATCAGAGAGCTTTTCGTTTATCTTGCCTTCTTCGCTACTAAATTCATTCCTATCAATCGTTAGCACGCAATGATCCCTAATTATCCTTGCTTGTCCTTCCAAGAGTCTCGGGACTCGCTTCGCTGATAGAAGATGCCCTGTTTGGTTGTCAATGATTCCCCAGCCGCGATCGCCAGGAATAACATCCGTAACTTCAGTGGAATCAAGGCTCTCACCCTGTAAAGATTTAACTGGGTATCGCCATATCTGTTGTACGGACATTTTTACCAAGGATGGTCAGTTCCGTCCCAACGAATGAAACGGCCGGTATCTTCAATGGTCAAACCAAGCAAGGATTCAACAATTGCATTGGCTGCATCTGGGACCTCCAATTCAGCTGCTTCAGTACCCATATCAGTCTTGACCCATCCAGGATGTAACGCTACGAATGCAATATTTTTGTTCGTAGATGCAGACATGACAGTGATCATATTGACCGCTGCTTTTGAAACGTTGTACGCAACATCAAAAGGCATCATTGCGCCAATAACCATAGATCCCAGCTGAGATGAAGTGTTCATGACAACTGGATTGTTCCCAGCTTCAAGAAGTTCTACAAGTCCACGCGTCACCATCATTGGCCCTAGAGCATTGATCTCTGTCTCAGCAAGAACGATTTTAGGGTCTATTTGCCACGGGTTGCATTGACGTCGGTCTGCACCGAGATCGTTACTGGTAATACCAGCATTATTCACGAGGATGTCAAGCGAATCTGTAACTCCGGACAGTTCTTTCGAAAAGCTATCGATTGAATTTTGATCGCTTATATCTAGTTGAAGTATCCCAGCAGGACCAGCATCTCGAAGGTCACTTGCTCCATCGGGATTTCGTACTGCCCCGAAAACAGTATGTCCCTTTTCTATTAGGATTCTGGCCATTTCAAGACCGATACCTCTGCTAGCTCCTGTGATTACAATTTTTTTATTATCCATGCTCAACCGTACCTCATATTCCATTCTGTAAATAATTCAAGACTTAAACGTTGCTCAACTCATGCTGATTACGTCGAGGGTAGTAGAGGTAAGTAATTAAAGATCCGAGAAGGTAGGCGCCCGCTCCTAAAATCCACACCCAAATGTAAACATCTTTGAAATCTGAACCCAACCGGTTCCCTACAATAGATGCTGTCAAAACTGCTCCTAGGGCTGATCCAAGGCGTCGCGCTGTGTATGATGCAGAGCTAGCGCTAGCTAAAAGGCCGTCTTCGATATCTAGTAGCGTTGCAATAGTCGTGTTGTTTCCAATTGCCATAGCTCCTAATCCCGAGACGAGAAGGCCAAGTGCAAATAGTATGTATCCAGCTTCCATAAGGAAAAAACCAATAATTAGAAAAGAAACTCCACTCCATACGCCTCCAAAGATGACCATTGGCCTTGGGCCCTGCCTATCAACTATTTTCCCTGCAACGGCAGCAGTTAGTAACGGAACAACATTTAGTGGGATTAGGGCGAAACCTATCTTAAGCGGTGACCAACTCCACACTTCTCGCATATAGAGCGGAAGTCCGAAATAAATTGAAAAGAATCCTACTTGGCACAACGCTGACCCTGCTGCTCCGATAGTAAATGAGCGCTGTGAAAAAATAGCTGGTGGAAACAATGGATGTCTTTGGGTCCTATTACGTCTGGCTAAGAGTGGCGTTGAAATAATTGATATGCATAAACAAAGGAGTGTCACTGGCGAACTGAATCCCCATTCTTGGCCTTGAACAAGGAAAAGGGTTAAGCCTCCTACAGCCATGACAGCAATAATTGCTGAAACCCAATCTATTGGTAGTTGGTTATTGCCTTCCTGTTCGTCGGAAAGGACAATAAGACCCGCAATAAGTATAAGAAGGGAGAACCCTCCGGTCAGTATGAATATTGCCTGCCAATTAAATAGTTCAATCATGCCTGCAGCGATCGGACTTCCACACAGACCTGTGAGAGCTCCGATCGTACCCCAGACTCCTAGCGCATACGCTCTTCGGCTCGGCGGGAATTCATTGAGGCTCATGGCAAGTCCGCTGGGGGATAGCATAGCGATCGCTACCCCTTGGAGAGAGCGTGCGAGAATCAAAACCCAAATCACAGGTAAGCTCCCAGCCATGATTCCAGCAGCCCCATAGAGAAGGAGGCCCAGGAGAAATATTTTCCGACGTCCGAACCTATCTGCCACACGTCCTGCAACAAGTAGAGATGAGACCATAAAAATAAAGAGCGCAGTCACGACCCACGAAAGCGTTATTCTTGACGCAGAGTCACTGAACCGCTCCTCAATGAAAGGAAATCCAACAAACATCGCAGCGCTATCCATCAATAACAAAAACATTGATGCTGAACAGACGAAGAGGATTAACCATGCCCGCGGCGGAATTGGCTCTAGTGGTGCTTCAGAATTGTTATTTGATTTTCTGAAGATTTTCACTCCTCAGGAAGAGGGTAGTGAACCCCAGGAACACCTGCTTCTAAAGCTTGATACCAGTCAGGCCTTGGCTGTACTGGCTCGTAGCTTGAAGGAATCATCGGTTGATCCTTATTCCACTCGTGATGGATGGGCGGAATTTGGAAAGTACCATTGCTAGCGTTAGTTCCACCGTCGACAAGAAGATCAACCCCTGTGATATAACTGGCAAGATCAGATGCGAGGAACATAACAGCATTTGTAACTTCACCAGACTCACCGACTCTGCGCATAGGGGTTCTCGTCGCAATCCACTTATCCATACCCAAGGCCTCTAGAGCTGGTCGAGTCATTTCAGTTACAATATAACCAGGTGAAACAGCGTTGACGCGGACACCTCTGTCAGCCCACTCGGTTCCAAGTTGCATAGTCATATTTCTTAGCCCACCCTTAGCAGCACTGTAAGCAATGACACCATTTTCGCTTCCCCCGTTCCCGAGGATTGATCCAATATTGACAATTGAGCCTGATCCGTTCTCAAGCATATGCCTTCCGCATTCTCGTGCATAGAAAAACGCACCCACTAAGTCAACGGAAATAATTCTGTTAAACGTCTCACTATCAAAATGTTCAGGTGCTAGGCCTCGCATATCAGCAATGCCAGCATTGTTTATGAGGACATCAATTTTGCCATGGTCAGCAATACCTTGCTCAACAACTCGTTTAACATCGTCTTCAACAGATACATCACCCGTGGCGACGGTAACCTTGCTACCTTTCTCACGACAAGCCTCCCCAACACCTTCTAGAAGCTCTTCAGACCGTGCAGTCAGCACCAAATCAGCACCAGCATCAGCAAATGCGTACGCAAATTGTTCTCCGAGCCCATAACTGGCTCCTGTGATCAAAACTGATTTCCCTTTAAAATCAAACATGTTCCCTCCTATTTGCCTTTATGAATATAGCCGTATCTTCCGCATTCCTGTAAATCAACCTCTCCCAACGAGATCAAGCTGACCTAAAATTTCTTGCTCTTTTGCAATACGATCAACGAGTAATTGCCGTAATACTGCAATTTGCTGCGTGTCGTCTTCAGAAAAAGCCTTATCAATCGCTTCACCAAGTGCCCCAGATGCTTCTGAATAAGCAGAGGCGACATCTGTCAGTAGATAGCTACTCATATCTGAAGTCTCTCTACCAATAGCATCATTTATTTGTTTAATCTCTAAGATCATCCAATCAATTTCAGAAGCTGTTCTCCTGCTTAGTCTTCTGAGGAGTTGATCAATTTGTCCTAGAAGAACCTTTGCCGGTTCATCAGTAACTGATGGAAGAACAACAGAGTTCAAATCATCGGCAATCGCAAGCAAAATTTTATCGGTTGTAGGTTGAGTTAACATTAGTTCACCTCTCCATCTAAGGCTGCTTCAAGCGCATCGGTAGCTGCCATCCATGCAGCTTGGCCAAACAGCAGATTATCTAAATTGAAAGCTATATTTGTTGATGAGGTTTCACCCTTAGCCATAGCTGAGCCTACATTAGCGATTTGGCTCACTACTCCGATGACCCCAAGAACAAGAAAGTAGGTCATCACAAGAGGATTTACCTGTTCCTCGGAAAATCCAGTAATCTCCCGATATCGACTGAGAAAGTCATCAGGATTCTCATCAATAAGATCGGGTGGCGCTGCTTGCGCATATGCCTTGAAATACCCTAAATCCTCTCGAGGATCGCCAATGGTAGCTAATTCAAAATCAATGACAACTAGATCACCCTCACCGTCAACCAACATATTCGCAGTTGAAAAGTCATGATGCACTAATGAAACTGGGACAGGTGGGGGGCGATTTTTATCAAGCCATGCAGCAACATATCGAAAAATAGGTAGATGCTCAACATGGTCTATGGCAGTCTTTTTCCACATCTGAATTTGATCGGTTAAGGGATCACCTGAAGTTGGTCGCGCAAGCGAACTAGGAAGCTGATCAACAGGAATAGTGTGCATAGCACCTGCGAGTTCAGCGAGTTTCAATGGTAGATCTGAGATTCCGTTCTTCTCAATCCAAGGCAACGTTGATTCGGCTTCCGTAAATTCAAGAATTAGAGCAGGTGTTCCTATATGGATGCCCTTTGAATCAAGAAAGCGTGCAGGTGGAGTGTTCAAATGTGGAGCCACGGATTTAAGTACGGCGTACTCTTGTGATCGGTCAGTCTCAATTATTGCTTGACCTTCAGGAGGGTCACCTCGAAGAACGAATGTTCCCTCTTCCTGTTCCCCATCAATAGTGAATTTGGCCTCAAAACGGGCCATAAGCCTTGAGTATCCACCGGTCATCGGAGCGTACCCAGAGATATCAATATCTGTCGCTCCTTCTGAATCAAGGAGGGCTGTAATTTTTTCTGGCATAACGCTGGGATCTTGCATACCTCTGACGCTAGTAGAATCTTGCACGTACCGTCCACCGAGCGCTATGTTTCTCTGATGACAAGAGTTTTGCTGATTACAAAAGGCCACCCATTTGCCAAAGATGACTTTTTTGAGATCTTTGATGAGCTTGTGAAAGATACAAATAGTTGTGTGAGCGACTACACCCACGTTGAGCAACCAGCAGCTCAACATTTCTTCCACCCAGAAAATTCGCAGCAATGGGATGTGTTTGTCATGTACGACATGCCAGGAATTAAATTCAATAGATCAGAAACAGAGAGAGAAAATAATCCAGTAAATTTTGAAGCTCCCAGCGATGCCTTCAAGCAAGGTGTTTACTCAATGCTTCAGAATGGGAAAGGCCTTATCTTTTTGCATCATGCCATTGCGGGCTGGCCATTATGGGAGGAGTGGGCAAATATTATCGGAGGTCGATTCCATTATCAGCCCGCAACGTTAGGAGGAATCAATTATCCAGACTCTGGCTACAGGCATGATGTTAAACATACCGTTGAAGTGGTAGACCCCACACACCCCATAACGAATGGAATTCCTCAGAGCTTTGAATTCACCGATGAACTGTACCTTGCCCCCATTTTTGAAGAAAATGTGCACCCAATACTCAGATCACGTCATGACTTCTCTAGTCAGCATTTCTACTCAGCAGATCTTGCGATACGTGGTCAAGGCTTCAGTAATAAAGACTGGGAACATCCACCCACTAGTAATGCAGTGGGGTGGGTAAAACACGCAGGCAACTCACCTGTTGCGTACCTTCAGTTTGGTGATGGACCCGGACAATACGCAGAGCCAATCTTCCGTCAAATGATTGGAAATACCATAACATGGGCATCAAGCAAGGAAGCGCATGACTGGGCTCAGAACCGGTTTCAAGAGTCAGGGACCTTCGCTTAATTTTTCAGTAGTATTTTGACTCTTACCACTCATCCCAGTGAGATACTGAACTGCCCGGCAGGCGTTTAGCCAACTTAAAATCTGTGCCCTTCGTGTAAGCGATGGGGAAAAGACCTCCCTGAGTCACAGTGTCATACGGAATGCCTAACAACTCAGCAACCTCACGCTCATTGGGCAAATGTAGTGTTGTCCAAGCTGAGCCGAGACCTCTTTCTCGCAACGCAAGCATAAAGCTCCAAACTGCAGGCAACAGAGAACCCCATGCGCTTGCTTGACCAAATGTAGGAACTCCCGTATCAAGCCTTCCAGCACCCTGAATACACGGAATCATCATCACAGGCACTTCATGAAAAATTTCGCGAAGATATCGAGATGAATCCATAATCTTTGGTCGTTGACTTGTCCTTGGGTCATCGTCGCCGTAGCTCGGTTGATCTGGCCTATTGGTGTACGCATCGTAATTAGCGCCATAAAAGTCAGCAATCACCTTTTTCTTCTCAGGGTCAGTTATGAAAACCCACTGCCACCCTTGAGTGTTGGACCCAGTTGGAGCCTGCAGCGCAATATCTAAGCATTCCTCAACGACTTCTCGCTCAACAGGCTTTTCCAAATCGAGTCTTTTGCGCACAGATCGTGTTGTTGTAAGTACGCCATCAGCATCTAGTCCTAATCTCATCATTACTCCGTTCTAAAATCTTTCAGTTCGTGTACCAAAGATAAGATACCTTCAGAAAGTCGATTACTTGCGTATTGTAGATTTGTAACGAACTCTTCTTCAGTAGTGATTTCACCATCCACAAGATCCGTCGTCACCTTCAGCGCAGTAAAAGGCACTTCCTTCAGCGCACACACCCATGCCACCGCTGCTGCTTCCATATCCTTAGCTACTGCGGTAACTGAATTCATGAAATCTAAATCGGAAGGCTGTGAGTCAAGAGAGTCACCTGTGCTTACCGTCCCCATCCTGAATCCGAGTCTTTCAGCGATTTCGTTCAAATCTGCGACGCTGAAATCACCAACTCCATAGTCCATAAAACCCTTTAGAGGAATTCTTCTGTCATGAAACACGCACCTATTAGCCAAAATAATTTCACCAATAAACCCATCTCGATCAGTAAAGCCTCCGCATGTCCCAGCAGAAATAACTATCTTCGGATTTGTTTTCTCAATAGCCAAAAGAGTTGTCAGACTTGCTGGAAGAGTTCCAATAGCATCAACACCAAAACGAGAGTCAGATCCATTGATGACTACATGAACAGACTCGTTAGACCAAAGTCGTGCTGAGATGCCTTCGGCAAGTAAGTTACCCTCACCGGTAAGGTTTAGTTCTTTTCTGACAGGGGCTGCCTCAGCTTCCATTGCTAATACAACGAGAGGCAAGCTTTCGTCCATGGCTATTGGTTGCCGTGGTCAGCTACCCATTGAGCAGTCGCTTCGCCCATTTTTCTCCCATCGTAACCGATTCGTTGCGTGGGTGTAATCTTGAAAATTACGCGTCGAGGTGAGTCTAGGAATCCAGCAAAGTTTTTCTGCCATTGTTCATCAGCAGGATTTAATGCTTCTGCGAGAGCAGGGTAAAACCAAGCCTTCGTTTCGTCATCATCAAGTATCTCGCATGTCCCCTTATACGTTACGGTCTGATTACTTCCTGCTCTTGTTCCCTTGCTGGTGATGCAGACGGCGCAACGATTGTCGCGACGCATCGCAGGGACACGTGCTCGCTGGCTCGAGAGAGTCACCCAGAAGCACCCCTTCGCCCATACATAAGACATTATGACACCTACGGGCCATCCCTCTTTGTTCGCCCAAATGAATGTGCATTCATTTTGAAGCTTCAGAAGTCTTTCCTCATCTTCGCTTTCAAGCGTGTATACCGTGACATCTTCATAATCAAACGCTTCATCTGCCATAACATTCTCCTTGTCCGTTAGCACAAACACTATCTTTCCATTATTTTAAAGAACTACCAAGACAGAAAAGGTTGATATGGATCTATACGAAGCAATGTACACCACTCGAGCGATGCGACGCGTCAAACCTGACCCCATCTCTGATGAAACATTAGGGAGACTTTTTGACGCAGCTGTGAGAGGACCCTCAGGTGGAAATCGACACACCTTTAGATTTTTAACAGTGACTGATAAAGAAATGATGAAAAAAATCAAAGATATCTATCACGATGCGTATTGGGAACTTCAAGAAACGAGCTATGCAGAAGTCCAAACAAAGCTCAAAGAGGGGGACCCAAACGACCCGAGCGTGAAGCAAACACGACGCATTTCGAATAGTGCAGAATATTTTGTCGAATATCTTGACCAACATCCGATGCTCATTTTTGTTTTTGGAAAACAAGGAGGGGAATCTACAACATTTCCGGTCTTGTGGAACCTTTGCTTAGCAGCCAGGGCGGAAGGCCTTGGAACGTTCATTACAACGTTGCTTAAGTTACGTAAACAAGAAGTGGAACAGTTGCTTGGTATGCCAGAGGGCTTTTGGCATATGCACGCAATGATTCCTATCGGATACCCAACAGGACGGTGGGGCACCGCCAGTCGGAAACCTGCAAACGAATTCGTTTATTCAGAAGCTTGGGATAACCCAGTCACATGGACCGGTATCTCAAACTGGGCAGAGCCCGAGAACTACGGACGCGACCACCAATAAAAGGAAAAGATGGATTTCGCAATACCTGAGAAGACACAAAAATTTTTAGCTGAGCTCGATGCATTCATCGAAGATGTAATTAAGCCTATTGAACAAGAAGATGACAACATAAGATTTTTTGACCACAGGCGAGAGGACAGTCGAACCGATTGGGACCGTAATGGGCTACCGAACGCAGACTGGGAGAATCTTCTCAAACGTATGAGACAAGAAGCAGATAAAGCCGGCTTCTGGCGTTATCAACTACCGTCACGCTTCGGTGGTAAAGATGGAAACAATCTTGACATGGCAATTGTGCGGGAGCATTTGGCCAGAAAAGGACTAGGACTGCATAACGATTTACAAAACGAAAGTTCAATAGTCGGTAATCTTGTGACCGTTCTCATGATGGAGCGATTCGGAAGTCAAAAACAACAAGAATACTGGATTCCTCGAATGCTTGACGGTGAAGCGAGAATAGGGTTCGGGTTGACGGAACCCCTTCATGGTTCTGATGCGACATGGATGGAAACCACAGCCGAACGCGACGGTGATGAATGGGTTATCACAGGAGAAAAGTATTGGAATACTGGTCTTCACCACGCAACGCACGACTATATATTTGCCCGCACATCAGGTGAACCAGGGCAAGGAAATGGAATTACGTGCTTCATCGTCCCAACAGACTCTCCCGGCTTTCAAGTAGAAGAGTTTATGTGGACATTTAATATGCCCACCGACCATGCGCATGTAACTCTCACGCAAGTGCGGGTCAGTGATGAAGATATTCTGGGTGAGGAAGGTAAGGGTTTACAAACAGCTCAACTTTTCGTTCACGAAAATCGAATCCGCCAAGCAGCATCCTCTCTAGGTGCAGGCTTACATTGCATTGACACTGCAGTTGACTGGGCTAGAAATAGAGTCGTTTTCGGGAAACCACTCGCGCAAAACCAAGCAATTCAGTTTCCGCTAGCAGAACTCTATACCGAAGCGGAAATGATCAGGGCATTGATATGGAAAACAGCATGGCAACTCGATGAAGGCGTTGACCACATGGAAATCACCGACAAAGTGGCAATGTGTAATTACAGAGGTAACAGATTCTGCTGCGACGCTGCTGATCGAGCAATGCAGACATGTGGTGGACAGGGGTACGGACGCAAACTTCCATTTGAGCACATATACCGACATCATCGTCGCTATCGAATCACGGAAGGGTCAGAAGAAATACAGATCCGCAAAGTTGCAGGAAAACTTTTTGGTTTCGCATCAAGAGCTAAAGGCTGAAGATACATTACATTAAGTACTCGGTTACACAGCCATTAACTCCGAGCGGGAAGATGAAAATGAGATCTAAGTTATTTGCCGTTTTAGTATTCGCAATAGTTGCATCTGCGTGTAGTAGTTCTGCTTCAGCACCAGAAGAAACAACTCAGGTTGAAGTTCAATCAACCACAGAACCAGCAGAAGAGAAGATCGAAGAGTCTAAAGAGACTGAGACAACACTTACCGAAGGCGAGATTGAAGACGAGGCTAACGAACCGGCAGAAGAACCAAAGCCCCAATTTTACACTCCTCAACTTGAAGACAAGATAGTTATGAGCTTAAACCAATGGCTTGAAGCGAATGGAGCTCCAGGATCCGCAGTATCTGTGTTGTTACCCGATGGATCACAAGTCAACGTTGCAGCAGGAAGCAGAGATAGAAATGGGACTCCTGCTTCAGTTGATGACTATTGGAGAATCGCAAGCATCTCAAAACCAATAACGTCAGCAATTGTTCTCAAACTAGTTCAAGAAGGAAAGATAGAAATAGATGAACCGGTGATGACATATCTAGGGGATGAATGGGCACAAGGATATGTCCTAGATGGCATCGATTACGCACCGCTAATAACTATTCGCCAGATTCTAGACCACACAGATGGCTTCCATGAATATGCGTTTGACCCCGGATTTTACCTATTAGCGAGTTCCAGATTGGATGTACCTTTTGACCCCCAAGAAGTCGTTGACTGGGGATTTGAACGAGGACCGCTATTCATTCCCGGAACCGAATATTCTTACAATACGGTCGGCCATGTTATTGCCGGACTCGTCATCGAATCAGTAACAGGGAAACAAGCCCATGAGCTTCTTCGCGAATATATAACGATCCCTGCAAACGCCCCAGACATGTACTTGCCTCCCAAAGAATTCCCCCCTGAAATGGTTCCGGCAATGTTCGTACAAGGGGAACTCGCCGCTCTCATAGCACTTCTGCCTGGCTTAGCTCCTTATCTCGAAGATGCAAGAATCTCTGATGAAATCCTAGATCTTAGTGTCGGCCCACAAGAGGTTCTTTCTTCAGTTGGATGGACTGGGGGAGGAATTGAATCCCAAATGGATGATCTTGCAAGAGTTTTCAAGGCAATGTTTGATGGAACAATTCTTAATCAATCCACAATTGACTTATTCTCCGAACAAGCAATCGGAACATCGTATGCTCTAGGCATCCAATTAAGTAACAGAGTCGGATACCGAACGTTTGAACATGGCGGAGGTGTACCAGGATTCCGTTCTCATGCACGCTACTTCCCTGACTTAGATGTAGCTCTTGCTTTATCCGCAAACATGATCCCGATTGATCCGGATGTGGGGAATATCGCTGATGAAATTTCAAATATCGTCATCAACCATCTGAAAGAAATCGGATTAGACCTGCCGGAACCAAACAATGCAGACTCAGACTTGCCACCGGTTGAATCAACGAACACAGGGGAGATAAGATAGATACAAGTAATGCAGTTGACAGCACAGACGGAACAAGGACCTGTTCAAGGTAGAGAACGTGGAGAAATAGCGCTCTTTGCTGGAATCCCGTATGCATCACCACCTATTGATGGTCTGCGATTCGCTCCACCAACGCCGCCAGTTAAAAGAACAACCATTCTTGATGCGAAACAATTTGGTCCAGCATCTCCTCAACTACCTGGTGATGGATTAACGGACTCTCATGAAGTCCATTGGGATGAAGACTGCCTAACCCTCAATATCTGCACGCCAAGCGCAGACCAAACGAAGAGACCAGTCATGGTCTGGATCCATGGAGGCGCATACCGTCACGGAACCGGCTCAATACCGTGGTACGACGGGACACGATTTGCAAACGAAAGCGACATCGTTACTGTCACAATAAATTACAGACTGGGTGCGCTTGGATTTGCACGTATACCAGGAGCTCCAACATCAGGAATCAACGGCATTCTTGACCAAATCTCAGCATTGGAATGGGTTCGAAATAACATTGAGAGCTTTGGTGGCGACCCAAATAACATCACTATTGCGGGAGAGTCTGCAGGTGCCTTTAGCGTTGCCACGATCATGGCTATGAATGAAAGTACAGGGCTGTTTCAAAAAGCGATTACACAAAGCGGGGCAGGTCATCACGTCCTCTCGCAGCAAGAAGCAGAGTCAGCCGGAGAAATGTTCATGACAGCATTATCCGCAACTTCCTTACAAGATGCTCAACACAAAGACATTCATGAAGTACTAGCTGCACAAAAATACGTAGAGGAAAACGCCCATGAAGTTATGGATAAAGGGCAACTCCCTTTCTACCCATCAATAACAAACGGATACCTAGAAGACCACCCAATTGCACTCTTCAGCAAAGGTGTTTCCTCTAACATTCCTGTTCTGTCTGGAACAAACACCGATGAGACAACACTCTGGGGAACTAACCAGATTCCAGAGTCAAAACTTAGGAAGTGGCTCAAAAATTACATTGCAGACCCAGAGCCTTTTATTAACGCAGTGAAAGAAGACAGAGGAGATATTTCACCCGGTGAAATAGCCTTAGCGATCTCTACAGACCACACCTTCAGGATTCCAGCCATTCGTATGGCTGAAGCGCGAGCAAGCCATGGTGGAGAGACATGGATGTACGAGTTTGATTGGAAAAGCAAAGCGTTTAACGGAGCTTTGGGAGCCTGCCATGCATTAGAGATCCCCTTCACGTTTGGGACACTCGGAGTAAACGGAACAGACGTTTTTCTAGGTACCTCAGAACTCCCACATGCACTTGAAGATCTTATGCATAAGTCATGGGCAGCTTTCATCGCAACGGGAAATCCAACAACCCAACGGTTACCAGAATGGCCCACATACTCACCGAACTCAAGAACTGTAATGCGCTTCGCAGATCACACAGAACTCACACATGACCCATGGCCATCTGCACGAAAATCGTGGGAAGGAATTCGATAAAACCAAATGGTGCAACTCACGCCCCCAAGTGCATCTCGATCAGCCGTAGAGAAATTTATTGAACGGCACTTCAGCCATCTCACTGACCCCCCATTTGTAGGATCACCTACCATACGCGGAGGTCAAATAGCTGCAAATTCTCGTCTAGCCGCCCTCAATCTTTCAGGGTACGCATCGAAACGAAATGAAGTGCTGCCTATCTCATCAAGGGGAGCAAGCCAACTCTCACCGTATATCCGCCATGGCCTCTTGCAACTTTCCGAAGTCTGGAATCATGTCGAGACTGCTCCCTCAAAAGATAAGAAAAAATTTCGTGATGAATTGTTATGGCAAGAATATGCACGCCACTGGTATGCGGCTCTAGGAGAGAAAACAAGAGCCCCATTAAAGAAGAAGCCGTTGGAAGTGCAGACTGGCAATGGATGGGATCGTACACTTCCATGCATCAATTTGGCTGTTGAGGAGTTAGAGACGCATGGCTGGTTAGTGAATCAAACACGTATGTGGCTTTCAAGTGATTGGACCGTACGGCATGGTCAAGATTGGCGGAAAGGAGAAGACCGCTTTTTTCAGCACCTCATTGATGGTTCAAGAGCAGCTAACCGCCTTGGATGGCAATGGACAACAGGAATCGGCTCCTCAAAGCCGTATGGGTTCAGCAGATGGCAAGTAGAAAAGCGCGCACCCGGTTTATGCAACCGATGCCAACATAAAACGCAGTGCCCCATTCAAGAATGGCCCGACGAGCCCTTATTAGAGGCAGTGCCCGCTCCCACGAAAATAGACAATTACGGCCCAACCACGACCATCAAAACAGACGCACCCACCGATGTGTGGCTTACTGCAGAATCTCTTGGCGAAAACGATCCAGCACTACTTCATAATCCGAGCATGCCAGCAGTATTTGTCTTTGACGAGCCTTTACTTCTGCGATTGAGAATCAGCCCAAAACGAATAGTCTTCCTTGTTGAAACGCTCGCAGAAATAGCTGAAACACGTCCATTGAATATTTTTTTAGGAGACCCTCAAGTCGAACTTGATGGAAAGCAACTCGCTGTAACGCACGCACCGGTACCAGGGTTCCAAAAGTACGCACAAAGCTTAAACATTGTCGAAACGTGGCCGTGGCCTTGGTTATGTCAACCCAATAATGCCCCAGTCCACTCATTCTCATCTTGGGTTAAGAAAGCGAATAAACCATGAAGACAAATCTTCCCCAAAGGAGTTGTTCGTCATGCGGCCGTTCATTTACTTGGAGAAAATCTTTCGCTAAAAACTGGGAAGATGTCAAATACTGTTCAAAGGCTTGTCGCAAAAGAAAATTGTCAAAGATTGACCAACAAATCGAAAATACAATACTTAAATTACTTGAATCCCAACCACATCCAACCCCATTGACTACAGGACAAATAGCTGACCTTTTAGATTTTGGAAATGATAAAAACCTTCTCGAAAGCATAAAACGCGCAGTGAGAAGACTTGAAGCGAAAAGTTTCGTTATCATCACACAAGACGGCAAGAGGGTTGACTCCTCAACAGCAAAAGGGCATTTGCAGATACGGAAGCACGATGGAAACTAAAGAGTGGATTGATCAACAAGAAAAATCAGATGATTCTCCGAGCGAAATCGATCAGAAAGTACATCACCACGCTCGACTCGACAAAGAAAATGGTGTGATCTCTCAAGGAATGGTCACGACGCTGTGCGGTATGCAAATAAAGCCAAGACCGCAAGCCAGGAATTATCCATGTTGCCCTTTATGCGCATTATTAATGGATAAACCCTGCAAATAAAACGATTACTTACGGAGAACAGGTCGAGTCAAACAGGTCGGGCCACCCTCGCATGGAATGCATAACTCATCACCAGGGAAAGTTGAGACAACACATCCAGCGTTTTCCATGAGGGCACGAGTCTCATCAAATCCCTCAATTGCTATAACACTACGCTCTGAGACTGCAAGGACATTAAGCGAAAGCCCATAACTCAACTCGAACTCATTCACTGGGGCAGATAATAAATCGTATCCGAAGTCTTTTAGAACGCCCTGCAGATTATTTGGCATCAAAGGTTCATAGATCAGGGCCAAATCATGATCAAGAGGGCTGACGACAGACATCAAATGTAGACAAGCGTCAGGGTCATCTTGAGGAGGCAGGTCAAACTGAACAACATTTATGTCCAGATCAGAAAGAATATCTCTCATTTGATGAATGCCATTTTCGTTAGATCTAAATCCGCGACCCACGGCGAGAGTTGAAGAATTAAGCCAGAAGCAATCGCCCCCTTCTACAGTCCCTTCTCCTGTAATTTCTCCGACAATAGGAATACCCAACGCTTCATAGAACCTGCGGTGCACTTCCACTTCTTTCCGCCGCTTTACTTTACCTGGACGCAAAATGATAGCCCCGTGTGGAGTCATGAAAGACGGGTCATAAGCAAAAATAGAATCAGCTAGATCATCAGGTTCATCATCAAGCCAAAGAATCTCAACTCCGGAGCGGTCTAACAATGCAATAAACGAAGAAAACTGGCTGAGTAACCTCTCCGGATCCAATACTTTTCTATAGTGCCACTCAGCAGCATCCGCTCGCAGAATTGCTGATGGCTTCCTCACAGCTACTCGCTCCAAACGGCCTGACATTGACGCAACACCAAATCGATCCGAATCTTCACTACTCATTGCCCTGAACCCTATTCAAATTGGTAGCATCTGCACGCAATAAAGCTATAGCCTCAGACGGTTTGATCGCCGTGCAAAACTCTCCATGGAGGTTAGCAACAGTCATAGCATGGACAACCTCGGGGTCATAGTCAACTCCATCTATTCCTATTCTGTTTGTAGTTGCACATCCATCAGGGATCAAATACGTGTCGTACCCCATATTGCCAGCCATTCTCACAGTCGTTTCGACACACATATTTGTAAAGAAACCCACAACAACGAGGCGAGAAACATCTTTGGACCGAAGGTCAATGTCCAACGATGTTCCAACAAAGCCACTATTCACAGATTTAGTGACGCAAATATCGTCATCTTCAATAACGAATCCAGGTTTTAACGAACCGCTAGGTAAATCCAATTTCAAAGGAGAATTTTCCTCAACACTGTCGTGCAATGTGAAGGCAACAGGTAACTCCATCTCTCTCCAAGCAGTTAGGAGAGACAACATGCACTGCTCAGCATCTGGATTGTTTCGCCTTCCAGTCAATCCACCCCAATGAGCCACATCATCAACGCCAACCTGTACGTCAATAAGCACCAAGCAGGTTTCCGGACCAAATTGGTGAATCATGCTCGTGAAGCCTAACAGCATAAGCACGATTCAAAGCAAGCAACTGGCGGATTAAACAAATCTGGAAAGATGATCTAATCTCAACAAGGACGAAAGGAAAGCATGGATAATCAACTTCAAGAGATGCAGGACCGTCAAGAAATAATTGACCTAACAATTGCTTATGCATGGCTGCTGGATCATGGGCCAAGAGAGCGCTTAGATACCGTTTTTACCGAAGACGCAGTTTGTGATTATATGACCGTAATCGTAGAGGGGTTACCAGCGATAGTGGAGAAGGTCACCAATGCATTGGGGCCACTAGACGCTTCCCAACATATAATTAGTAACCAACAGGTAACTATTGACGGAGATACAGCAACGTGCCGCTGTTACCTCCATGCCCAGCACACCCTTCGTGGAACAGAAGGAGGCGACAATTTCATTATCGCCGGAAGGTACGACGACGAGTTGGTCAGGACACCAGATGGGTGGCGCATCACATTCAGGAAATTAACAAGAGATTGGACAGAAGGTAATCCAGGCGTTCGAAGGCCGTCATGAGATACGCAATCAGTACTTCTCCACAACGGTGCACATGGGATTGGCTCGTAGAAGTCTGGAGAAAAGCAGACGAGATTGAACTATTTGAGTCGGGTTGGACATTCGATCACTTTTATCCATTATTCGGGGATTCAACCGAGGATTGCCTTGAAGGATGGATATCACTCACGGCTCTCCTACAAGAAACAAAAAGAATACGCGGGGGAGTTCTCGTGACAGGCATGCTGTACCGCCACCCAGCAGTACTTGCAAATATGGCCTCAACGTTAGATATCACTTCAAATGGAAGACTCGAACTAGGGGTTGGCGCAGGATGGAATGAAGAAGAATGTGAGGCGTACGGAATTGAACTAGGTTCCATGCAAGAGCGATTTGACCGTTTCGAAGAGGGCATGGAGGTAGTCACCCAGCTCCTAAAGCAAGATAGGTCAACATTTAGAGGTAACTGGTACTCGTTGCAAGATGCAATGAATAACCCCAAAGGACCACAAAATCCTCTACCGATCTGTATAGGTGGCGGAGGTTTACGGAGAACAATACCTGCTGTTGCCAAGTACGCCCACCATTGGAATTATGGAACCCAAACTATGTCACTTGAAGACTTTAAAATGCGCCATAACGTATTTCTCAAAGCTTGTGAAAAAGAGGGAAGAGACCCAGATGATATTCTTATATCAACAATGTTGCGTTATGACGGCGACGCACAAGCAACCATTCAGCAGGCTCGAGAATATGAAGAAGCAGGAGTAAAGCTCGGTATCGTTTCCATACCAAAGGATAAATCTCCAGAAATCGTTGAGGAAATAGCAGAAATACTTGCATAAATTTCTAAAAAAGAATTCGTGTCCCGATGGAGCAAAACACCGATTTCTGGTCAATAATTAATACATGATTGATATTGAAACGTTTACATCAGAAGCACGCCAATGGCTGGATGAGAATGCAAAACTCCGGACCACTAATAA
>Ga0208130_1000445_pt1 | contig 21818 bp, 17 predicted proteins | sample ETNtaG_31_FD_185771 | JGI IMG/M metagenome (GOLD analysis project Ga0208130, IMG submission 185771) | Marine microbial and viral communities from oxygen minimum zone, Eastern Pacific Ocean - ETNP201310SV78 (SPAdes) (version 2) | ecosystem: Environmental > Aquatic > Marine > Oceanic ...
ATTATGAAACAAGCTGTGACCACAACTGGGGTGGATGGGAATATAATTATCCCGATTATCCAATGGTTATTGGGAAGGGTAACGAATCTATATTAGGAAGCTTCTTTGAGGGTGAAATTGATGATATAGCAATTTGGAATAGAGCATTATCAGATGAAGAAATTGCCGAATTATACGACCTCTAAAAATTAAACCATATTAAAAAAGGGATTCATAATTTTGAATCCCTTTTTTGTACTCAAGGTGGGAATCGAACCCACACTCTTAAAAAGAACTGGATTTTGAATCCAGCGCGTCTACCAATTCCGCCACTTGAGCATTCGGGCAAAAGTAAAAAAAATATTATGTATTAATGAAATTCCTAAATTTAAAATTTCTATTTTTACAAATCTATTATCATTTTAATTTAACCTCTTTAAAACCAAATAAATACAGTGTCTTCAGCTAGCTTAAAACCAAAAATTTTTAACTGTACTAACAGCTTAGATTTAGCAAAAAAAATTTCAAATTCATATGGAGAAGGTCTTGGAAATGTGATTATTTCAAGGTTTTCAGACGGAGAATTTCAACCTTCATTTGAAGAATCAATCCGTGGAACAAGGGTTTTCATTATCGGTTCCACGAATCCTTCACCAGAAAATTTAATGGAAATGCTTTTAATGTTAGATGCTGCTAAAAGAGCTTCAGCAAGACATATTACCGCTGTAATACCATATTTTGGATGGGCTAGACAAGACAGAAAAGACAAACCTAGAGTTCCAATAGCAGCAAAAATGATCGCAAAAATGATTGAGACAGCAGGAGCAACTCGATTAATTACAATGGATTTACACGCAGATCAAATTCAAGGTTTTTTTCAAATTCCTGTTGATCACTTATATGCCTCAACCATTTTTATCCCTTATATCCTTGGGTTAAAATTAGATAATTTATGTATTGCTTCCCCTGATATGGGGGGTTCTAAAAGAGCCTATGCATATTCGAAAAATCTTAGTTGTGATGTGGTAGTATGTTACAAGCAAAGATCAAAAGCAAATGTAATTTCCCACATGGAGTTAATTGGAGAAGTTAAAGGGAAAAATATAATTTTAGTTGATGACATGGTTGACACTGCTGGAACCTTGTCAAAAGCAGCAGATTTGTTAATTGATAGAGGCGCTGTAAGTGTTAGAGCGATCTGTACACATGCGATATTATCTGGAGATGCTTATTCTAAAATTGAAGCATCTAAACTCGAAGAGCTTATAGTTACAGATTCTGTTCCAAATATTAAGCCTCATTCTAAAATAAAAGTATTATCTTGCGCCGATTTATTTGCTGATGTTATGGATAAAGTCCATAATAATAAGTCAATAAGTTCAAATTTTATAATGTAAATAATATTTAAAAATGAAATCAATTACAATCAACGGATCTAAAAGAGAAAGCGTAGGTAAGTCTTCTACCAAAGCACTGCGTAATGCTGGAGAGGTTCCTTGCGTTTTATACGGAGGAGACGGGCCAGTGCATTTCTCAGCACCAGAGTTGGCATTCTCTAAACTCGTATATACTGCAAATGCATATACAGTTGTAATTGCCATAAACGAAAAAGAATCTTACCCAGCTGTATTACAGGATATTCAATTTCATCCTGTTACGGATAAGATACTTCACATAGACTTTTATCAATTATTTGATGATAAGAAAATTGCAATGGATATTCCTGTAAGAATTGTAGGAAATTCAATTGGTGTTAAATTAGGAGGTAACCTTCAAAGAAATAGAAGAAAACTTAGAATTAAAGCACTTCCTGCAAATTTACCTGACTATATCGAAATAGATATAACTGAACTTAATATTGGAAATAGAGTTTATGTAAAGGAATTACTTAATGATAGCTATGAGTTCCTTCACCCTGACAATACAGTTGTATGTCAAGTGAGAAGAGCTAGAGCTGCTTTAGTTGTAGAAACTGAAGATGAAGAAGGAGAAGGTGAAGAAGGAGAAGGAGAAGAGTCTTCTGAAGAAGGAACTTCTGGGGATGGAGCATCTGAGAAAAAAGATGAATCATCTGACGGAGATGCACCTGCAGAATCATAAATTAATTAGATATTAATTAGTAAAAAAGCATTCTGTATTTATTCAGAATGCTTTTTTATTTTTGTATTATAATAAATCTAAGAAAATGAATAAATTTTTAATTGTTGGTTTGGGTAATCCCGGCAGCAAGTATCAAAATACGAGACATAATATCGGATTTGATATCTTAGATTTTATCTCTGAAAAAAACGAAACTGACTTCGAAACTGAAAGACTTGGAGACCTGTCAAAAATATCCGTTAAAGGGAAAAAAGTATTTTTGTTAAAGCCTTCAACTTTTATGAATTTAAGTGGTAAAGCTGTTAAATATTGGATGCGTCAAGAAAATATAAAAATTGAAAATTTGCTAATCATTAGTGATGACCTGAACTTACCACTTGGTAAAGTAAGGTTGAGGGCTTCGGGTAGCAGTGGAGGCCATAATGGATTAGAAAATATTGAATTTATTCTAAATTCTAAGAAATATGCCAGATTAAGAATAGGTATATCCAATCCAAATGAAAATTTTAATCAGGTTGATTTTGTTCTAGGTAAATTTAATGATGAAGAATATGATTTATTAAGCTCGGAATTTTCAAATATAGATAAGCTCGTAACATCTTTTGTTATAAGTGGTGTTGACCAAACAATGAATAATTTTAACAATTAAAGATCTGTCAAATGGTTTCATTATCTATTAAGGATTATGATTTAAAATCTCCATCTGTTATAACTGTTGGTACATTTGACGGAATACATCTTGGTCATCAAAAATTAATTAAAAGGGTTTTAGATATTTCAAAAAAAGAAAATCTAGATTCAATTATTTTGAGTTTTCATCCTCATCCTAAAATTGTTTTAAATGATAATCCCGAAATAAGTCTATTAAACACACTGGAAGAAAAAAAAGAAATTTTAAACAGTTATAATATTGACTACCTTATCTTAAAAGAGTTTACAAAGGAATTTTCCAGATTATCTCCATTAGAATTTGTTAGAGATATTCTGGTAAAAAAACTAAATGTTAAGCATATTGTCATAGGATATGATCATCATTTTGGAAGAAATAGAGATGCAAGTGTTTTACAGCTAAAAGAATTTTCTAAAATTTTTGATTTTAAGGTTACGGAGGTTAAAGCTTTAGTTGAGAATAATATTTCAGTAAGTTCTACAAAAATTAGAGGTTTCATTAAAGAGGGAAATTTTATTGATGCAAACAGGTTTCTTGGTTACAATTTTATTTTATCAGGACAAGTTAATAAGGGTCTAGGAAGAGGAAAAAAACTTGGTTTTCCCACGGCAAACATAACCATTGATAAAAATAAAATCAGACCTGGAAATGGTGTGTATTTTATTTATTCTGAATTCAATGAATCTGTTGTCTATGGAATGATGAATATTGGATCAAACCCTACATTTAAGGACAAGAAATCATCTATTGAAATTCATTTTTTTGATTTTACTAAAGACCTTTATGATTTAGATATTTCTGTAAGAATCGTCAGTAAAATTAGAAATGAAATTAAATTTAAGAATGCGGATCATTTATCAAATCAGTTAGCGAAAGATCAAAAAAAATGTATTGAATTAATTAGTATACTAAAAAAAACCACTTAAATTTATTTTATGTTAAAAACATCATACATAATTGAGAATAAAAAAGAAGTGATTGAATCTCTAAAAAAGAGAAATTTTAAATCTGAAGTTTTGATCGATGAATTGATATCATTTGATAATGAAAGAAAAGTTTTACAAACTGATTATGAATCAAAACTTTCAAAATCTAATTCTATTTCAAAAACCATTGGTCAATTATTTAAAGATGGAAAGAAAGACGAAACTGTTATTTTAAAAGAGGAGAGTTTAAAAATTAAGCAGGAAACAAAATTGCTTTCAGAAAAACTCAACGATGTAAAAACAAAAATTGATAATATTCTCTATCAAATTCCAAACGTTCCAAATAAAAATGTACCAACTGGAAATACGCAAGAAGATAATGTTGTCATATTTGAGTCTGATTTAAATATTAATCCTAGCTCAAATATTCCTCATTGGGATCTAGCTGAAAAATATGATATTATTGATTTTGAAATGGGTAATAAAATAACCGGATCGGGTTTTCCCGTTTATAAAGGTCAGGGAGCTAAACTCCAAAGAGCACTTATTTCATTTTTTTTAGACTGCAATATTTCATTCGGTTATGAGGAAGTTCAGGTACCTCATCTAGTAAACGAACAATCTGCTTTTGGAACAGGTCAGTTACCCGATAAAGAAGGTCAAATGTATTCCATCCCGGAGGATAATTTATTTTTAATACCCACAGCTGAAGTTCCGATTACTAATATTTTTAGAAATGAAATTATTGACGAATCAAAATTACCAATTTTAAAAACAGGATATACTCCATGTTTTAGAAGGGAGGCAGGAAGTTACGGATCTCATGTCAGAGGTTTAAATAGGCTTCATCAGTTTGATAAAGTTGAAATTGTTAGAGTTGATCATCCTGAGAATTCATACAATTCTTTGGAATTAATGAAAGATCAAATTAAAAGTGTTATTGAAAAATTAGAACTTCCTTTTCGAATAATAACTCTTTGTGGCGGCGATTTAGGTTTTACTTCTGCATTGACTTATGATTTTGAGATTTATTCCCCAGCACAAGACAAGTGGTTAGAGGTTTCATCAGTTTCTAATTTTGAAACATTCCAATCCAATAGATTGAAGATTAGATATAGAAATTCTGAAGGAAAGACAAATCTTGCTCACACATTAAACGGAAGCTCTTTAGCCCTGCCTAGGGTATTAGCCACATTGATTGAAAATAATCAGTCTGACGATGGAATTAAAATACCAAAAGTATTGCAACCATACACAGGATTTTCTATAATAAAATAATCTTATTTTGAAGTTTGTTAAACCAAAGAAATCATTAGGTCAACACTTCTTAAAAGATAATAACATTGCAAATAAAATAGTCGATTCTTTAGATGGTAAATCTAAAAATGTTTTAGAAATAGGTCCGGGAATGGGTATTTTAACCAAGTTTCTGCTTAAAAAAAAATATAATTTAAGGTTGGTTGAGATAGATAGTGAATCTATATCATTTTTGATTAAACAACTAGGTGTTGAAAAAAGTATAATTATTGAAAATGATTTTTTAAAGCTAGACTTAAACAAGGTTTTTAGCGGTAATAACTTTTCTATAATTGGAAATTTCCCATACAATATTTCTTCTCAAATAGTTTTTAAAATTTTAGAAAATAGAAATATAATCAAAGAAATGTGTGGTATGTTTCAATACGAAGTTGCAGAAAGAATATGTGAATCAGAGGGATCAAAAAAATATGGAATTCTTTCGGTTTTGACTCAAGCTTTTTTTGAAGTAAGTTTTTTATTTGAAGTTTCTAACCATCTATTTATACCTCCCCCAAAGGTAAAGTCTGCTGTAATTACATTAAGAAGAAAAGATGAAATAGAATTAGGATGTGATGAAACTTTATTTTTTAAAATAGTAAAATTATCTTTTCAACAAAGAAGGAAAACAATCAGAAACAGCTTAAAAAAAATTAATTTAAGTAATAATTTAAGAGAAGATAGTATCTTTGATAACAGACCAGAGCAACTATCTGTTAATCAATTCATTGAATTAACCAAATTAGTTCAAGGTGATTTAAAAATGTAGATTTGAAAAAAACTCAAAAACATACAAAATTTAAACTTACTGAAGAGTTAATAAATAAGATTATTAATTTTATAGATACCTCCAACGACAAGTCTATAAAAGATATTTTTATTGATTTTCATCACGCTGATGTTGCTGAAATACTTGAAGAATTAAATTCCTCACAGGCTACATATATCATTAAGCTGTTAGACTCTGAAAAAACTTCAGATGTATTGATGGAGTTGGATGATGATTACAGAGAAAAAATATTAAAAAACCTATCAATCAAAGAGATAGCTGAAGAAGTTGAAGAACTAGATACTGATGATGCTACAGATATTATTCTTGAATTACCCGAGGAAAAACAAAAAAAAGTAATATCAAAAATTGTTGATGCGGAACATAAAGCAGATATTAAAGAACTTCTTAAGTATGAAGAAAACTCTGCAGGTAGCTTGATGGCTAAAGAATTAATAAAAGTCAATGAAAACTGGTCGGTAACTAGATGTATAAAAGAAATGAGACAACAGGCTTCTGAGGTAACAAGAGTTCATTCGGTTTATGTGGTAAACAATGGTAATATTTTACTTGGAAGATTATCCTTAAAAGATTTGTTAGTTGCAAATACAAAATCTAAAATTAAATCTATTTATAAGTCGAATGTTGATTATGTTACTGATACAGATTCGGCAGAACATGTTGCAAGTACTATGCAAAAATATGATTTAGATGCAATTCCTGTATTGGATAAAAAGAAAAACTTGTTGGGAAGAATTACAATTGATGATATTGTTGATTTAATTAAAGAAGAGGCTGAAGAAGATTATCAATTAGCAGCAGGTATTTTACAAGATGTTGACGTTGATGATTCAATATTTGAACTTACTAGAGCAAGACTGCCTTGGCTTATCGTCGGATTAATTGGAGGTATTGGTGCTGCTTTTGTCATGGGTGGATTTGATGAAATTTTGGCTCAATATGAAATACTATTTTACTTTACTCCGCTTATAGCAGCAATGGCTGGTAATGTTGGTGTTCAGTCTAGTGCAATTATCGTACAAGGTTTAGCTAATGATGAAATTAAAGGCAGTATAAATAACAGGCTTTTTAAAGAAACTCTTTTGTCGATATTAAATGGACTAATTCTGGCCCTAATACTTTTTCTCTTTATTTATTTTTGGCAAAGTGATTACAATCTAGCTCTTGCCCTATCAATTTCATTGGTTTCTGTTATAATTGTTGCCGGAATAATTGGAACATTTATTCCTTTATTTTTAAATAAAAGAGGTATAGATCCTGCTATCGCCACGGGTCCTTTTATAACTACCAGTAATGATATCTTTGGTATTTTAATCTACTTTTGGGTCGCCAAATTAATGTTAGGTATTTAAAATGAAAAACATCCTAGTTCTTTGTACAGGTAATTCTTGTAGAAGTCAGATTGCTCACGGATATTTAGATAAAATTCTAACTAACAAAGCAAAAATATATAGTGCTGGAATTGAAACTCATGGTTTAAATCCATACGCTGTTAAAATTATGAAGATGGATGGTGTTAATATAGATAATCACACTTCTAATTTAGTCGACGAATATTTAGAAATTGATTTCGATTTTATTATAACTGTATGTGACCATGCAAATGAAACATGCCCTTATATTCCTTCGAAAAATGCAGTAAGGATTCATCAGAATTTTGAAGATCCTTCGAAATTAAATATCCTCCAAGAGGATGAAAAAATTCAAAAATATATCTACTGTAGAGATAAAATAAAAGACTATTGTAAAACATTCAAATTAAAATATTTTTAAGAATAATTTTTGAGATTATCATCTGAAAGATGAACAATACTCCATCCTTCAACAATTTTTGCACCCTTACTTTCGTAAAACTTAATTGCACTTTCATTCCAATCAATTACATTCCATGAAATTCGTTGGGCACCAATTTTTTTCCCGTATAAAATCACTTTATCAAAAAGTTTTCCTCCAATTCCTTTATTTCTCATTTTTTCTGTAACAATCAAATCTTCAAGGTGTAATGTTTTTCCTTTCCATGTTGAAAATCTGTTGTATATAATTGCTGCTCCGACAATGGTCTTTTCTACCTCAGCAACAAAGCATTTAAAAAGAGGAATTTTTTTTGAAAAACCCATTTCTTTTAATTCTTTAACATTTATTTCAACAGCATTGGGCTCCTTTTCATAAACGGCAAGTTCAACAATTAATTTGTGAACAAAGGACATGTCATTCTCTACAGCATCTCTAATTAAAATTTTCATAACTTTAAAGTATGATTTTTCTCATACAGAAAAATACATCAATTATATGTTAAATAAAAATCTTACTCTTGGTGAATTTATAATAAAAAACCAGTCTTCTTTCAAGTACTCATCCGGTGAATTATCTAGTTTGATAAATTCAATTCGATTGGCTGCAAAAATTGTAAATCATGAAGTAAATAAGGCTGGATTAGTCGATATTATCGGAGAAACTGGAGATGAAAATATTCAATCTGAGAAACAACAAAAACTAGATGTATACGCAAACAATAAATTCATAAAAACTCTTGTAAATAGAAATATTGTATGTGGAATTGCTAGTGAAGAAGAAGAAAATTTTATTTCTATAAACAGCATTGATAAAAAAAATCAAAATAAATACATTGTTTTAATTGACCCGCTGGACGGTTCTTCTAATATAGATGTAAATGTTTCGGTAGGTACGATTTTTTCAATTTATCGAAGAAAGAGTAAGATTGGATCAGAGGTTGAGTTAAATGATTTTTTACAATTCGGAAGAGATCAAGTTGCTGCAGGATATATTATTTATGGTACCTCAACCATGCTTGTTTACACCACAGGAAATGGTGTAAATGGATTTACATTAAATCCCGCAATAGGAACATTTTATCATTCCCATTCAAATTTATCTATTCCAAAAGACGGAAAGATATATTCAATTAATGAGGGTAATTATCTGCAGTTTCCAGAATTTGTAAAAAAATATATTAAATTCTGTCAAGAAGAAAAAAATGAAAGACCCTACACCTCAAGGTATATAGGTTCACTTGTTTCAGATTTTCATAGAAATATGATAAAAGGAGGTATTTTTTTGTATCCGCAAACTTTAAAAAATCCTAATGGAAAACTTAGACTCTTATACGAATGCAATCCGATCGCATTTATTTGTGAACAGGCAGGAGGTATAGCAACAAACGGATATAAAAATATACTTGATATTGAGCCTGAGTTACTTCATCAACGAACCCCTTTTTATTGTGGAAGTGAAAAAATGGTAAAAGATTTACAAAAATTCATTTAAAGCTTATACTGATTAGATTTATTTTCTAATATATTTGCCCAAAATTTATTTGGTGACAAAAAATAGCTTGCTCACAAACTTTAATGGGTCTTTAAATTTAGAAAGACTGGGGGAGCTTATATCCAAAAATGAAATTACTTCATTAAAAGGCCTTTTTGGATCTTCGCTTTCATTTTATATTTCTGCCTTATATAAAAAATTATCATCTCCTTTTATTATTGTATTTAACTCAAAACAGGAAGCTTTATATTTTCTAAACGATATCGAAATACTTAACCCAAATAAAAAAATATTTTATTATCCTGAAATTTCTAAAGAGCCTTATTCAGAATTAAAAATCAATAATTATAATTTATTACAAAGAACAGAATTAATAGAGCATTTGAATTTTTCTAAAAAAAACAATTCCATTATTGTTACATATGTTAACGCAATTTCTGAAAATCAAATTAGCAAACAAGAACTAAAAAAAATTTCAATCAGATTAAAAGTTGGTGAAAATATTTCATTTGATAATCTAAATGAACAATTATTTGAATTTGATTTTAGGAGGGAAGATTTTGTAATAGAGCCTGGTGAATTTGCTGTAAGAGGTGGTATTTTAGACATTTTTCCATACTCAAGTCAAACTCCTTTTCGGATTGAATTTTTCGGTGATGAAATAACGAGAATACGCTCTTTTGATATTGACAGTCAAAGATCTGAAGAAAATCACAAGTCAATTAAAATAATTTCAAACACTCAAGTTTCTAATAATTCAAAAGGGGTTAGTAACATTTTTAATATTCTGCAAGAGAACACTTATGTTTTTATGCAAAATTTAGAAATTTTTTACTCAGAAATAGATAAAATTTTATCAAAGGCAAATTTGAATTTTGAAAAAATTATAGATAAAGAAAATCAAATAAAACCAGATAAATTATTTGTAGACCCTGTCTTACTTAAAAATGAAATTAAAAATTTTAAAATCATTGAATTTGAGAGTAATACCTCAAATAATAATTTGAAAATCAATATTCTACCCCAACCGTCTTTTAATAAGAGTTTTAATTTTTTAATTGAGGATTTAAATAATAAAAAAAAATTGGGTTATAGTCTTCATTTATGTTGTACCAATACACAACAGAAAAATAGACTAAATCAGATTTTTACAGATTTAAATAATCAGGATATAATTAACCCTATTATTCTTCCTATTTCTAAAGGCTTTATTGATAATTCTGAAAAAACATTGTTTTATACGGATCATGAGATTTTTGAGAGATATCACAAATTTAAATTTAAGAAGCGGTTTAAAAACAAGTTGTCAATTGCAATGAAACAACTTAATCATTTGAATAAGGGAGATTTCATTACTCATATTGATCATGGGATTGGAAAATATGCTGGATTACAAAAAATCGAGGTTGACGGTAATCTGCAGGAATCAATTAAAATTATCTATGGGGAAAGAGATATTTTATATTTAAGTATTCATGCAATCCATAAAATTTCTAAGTATAACGGAAAAGACGGAAAAGTTCCACGATTATATAAGTTGGGTAGTAAGGCATGGGCTTTATTAAAACAGAAGACCAAAAAAAATGCAAAGAAAATAGCATATGATTTAATAAAGGTTTACGCAGAAAGAAAGCAAAAAAAAGGATTTAAATACGATCAGGATAGTTATTTGCAAAATGAACTTGAAGCTTCATTCATCTACGAAGATACTGAAGATCAAATGAAAGTCACAAGAGATATAAAAAATGATATGGAGAGTGATCAGCCAATGGATAGGCTGATATGTGGAGATGTTGGTTTTGGTAAAACAGAATTAGCTATTCGAGCTGCTTTTAAGGCTGTTGATAATAATAAACAAGTTGCAGTATTAGTTCCCACTACAATATTAGCATTTCAACATTTTAAAACATTTAGTAATAGATTGGAAGACCTTCCGGTTTCTGTTAATTATATAAACAGATTTAAAACAAACAAGGAAAAATCTGAAATTATTAAAAATCTTGGCGATGGTAAAATTGACATTATAATTGGCACACACCAGTTAGTGAATGAAAAGATTAAGTATAAAAATTTGGGATTATTAATAATTGACGAAGAACAAAAATTTGGTGTTTCTGTAAAAGATAAAATAAAATCTGTCAGAAAAAATGTTGATGTTCTAACATTATCTGCTACTCCAATTCCAAGAACACTGCAGTTTAGTTTAATGGCCGCAAGGGATTTATCATTGATAACAACTCCACCACCAAACAGACATCCAATTGAAACCTCAGTAATAAGATTTGATTCAAGTCTTATTACTCAATCCATCAGATACGAAATAGAAAGAGGTGGTCAGGTATTTTTTGTAAATAATAAAATACAGAATATTGAGGAAATATCTAATCTTTTAAAATCCTTAGTGCCTGAAGCAAAAATAGCTGTAGCTCACGGAAGGTTGAATGGTAAAACTTTAGAATCCTTAATGATTAAATTTATCAATAAGCAATTTGATGTATTGGTTAGTACTACAATTATTGAAAGTGGACTTGATGTGCCTAATGCAAACACAATATTTATAAATAACGCAAATAATTTTGGCCTTAGTGATTTACATCAAATGAGGGGAAGAGTTGGAAGAAGTAATAAAAAAGCATTCTGCTATCTAATTACACCAGAATTTTCAAAGATGACAGATGAAGCTAAAAAGAGAATTACGGCTCTCGATTATTATTCAGAATTGGGAAGTGGATTTAATATTGCAATGAAGGATTTAGAAATCAGAGGTGCAGGAGATCTTTTAGGTGGTGAGCAGAGTGGTTTTATTAATGAAATGGGATTTGAGACATACCAAAAAATACTTGATGAAGCCATCGATGAACTTAAAAAAGATGACTTTAAAGATTTAGATTTAGATAAAAATAAATTTTCTAAAAAAACGAATTTAATTTTTGAAACTGATCTTGAATTAATGTTTCCAAATGATTTTATTAATTCTAGTAAGGAAAGACTTAATCTCTATACCAAGCTTAATAAAATCAGTTCTGTTGATGAATTGGAAGAATTTAAACAAGAACTTACAGATCGTTTTGGTAAACTTCCAGAAATCGTTGAGGAGCTGCTTAAGAGTATAAAATTGAGGTGGATATCTACTGACTTAGGTTTTGAAAAAATTGTTTTGAAGAAACAAATGTTATTAGCATATCTGAAAGATTTTGAAAATAATAGTCAAAAGAAAAATCTAGAAAAAATATTTAAATATTCTAAAAAAAATAATTCACTAATTTCTTTTTCGCAAAAGAAAACGTCAGATGGAGAAAGATTTATAATTAAGTTAGTTGATATAGATTCTATCTCAAAAGCAATTAAAGTATTAAATGATATGAATAATTAATTAGAAAAATTAATTGTGCTTTGTTGTTTTGAAACCTCAAAATTAATTTCTCTTCCAAGAATCATGGGGTAGTTTTTTTCACCATGACCAGCGGGAAAACCAAAAGAAACTGGGAAATCATATTCCTTAACGATATCTAAAATAAGCTCTTTTAAATTTCTGCCAAATGGAGTTGTGTTTTTCCTCATATCTGTAAAATCTCCAACGATGAGACCCTTGCAATTATCAAAATAACCCGCTCTTTTCAAGGATATTAGCATTCTATCAATGTGATAAAGATATTCACCAAGATCTTCAATAAAAAGTATTTTTCCGTCCGTATCGATTGATGATTCAGATCCTAATAAACAGTGAAGTAAGGTTAAATTTCCGCCGATTAATTGACCATTGCTATTGCCCTCAATATTATAATTATTTCCTTCAATAGTATAAGATAATTTTTCTCCAAATAAAGTTTTTTTAAGCAGTGAAATTGATTCGTTATTATCAACATCTATTTTTTCAAGACTTTTACACATTATTCCATGAATGGATTCACTTTTGTTATTGTGTAAATCGTTATGTATAGCGGTTATATCAGAGTATCCAATAATCCATTTTGGATTTTCTTTATACTTTTCAAAGTTTAAATTATCAATTACACGCATTGCGCCGTATCCACCTCGAGCACACCAAATTGCTTTAATTGCTTTATCGTCAAGAGCCAATTGAAAATCTGCACTTCTTTGATTATCAGTGCCTGCAAAATGACCATTATCATTAAATACATTTTCTCCAATAACAACTTCTAATTCCCAACTTTTGAGAAGCTCTTTCGCCTTCAGTATATAACCGTTATAATTTTTTAAAACGCCCGAGGGTGCTACTATTGCAACAGTATCTCCTTTTTTTAAATATTCAGGTTTTATCAATTTATTATTTGGTATTGATTGTGAAAATAAACTAAGATTATTAAGAAATAGTATTAAAAAAATTATACCAAATTTTAACTTCATAATACTATCTTTTAAATTAAGAAGAAGTTATATTTTACTTCATATTTATAATCATAAATGATTACTTTTACTAATATAAAAAATATTCTTGAGTAAAACTTATACCATAACAGCTGCCTTACCTTACACCAATGGTCCAATTCACATAGGGCATCTTTCAGGGGTGTATATTCCTGCTGACATATATGCTAGGTTTTTAAGAATTACAGGAAATGATGTTATATATATATGTGGTAGTGATGAGCATGGAGTTCCAATTACCATTAAGGCAAAAAATGAAAATAAAACTCCTCAGGAAATAGTTGACAGATATCATAAAAACATTAAAGAATCCTTTGAAGAATTTGGTATTTCCTTTGACAACTATTCAAGAACTTCAGAAAAAATTCATCATAAAACTGCTTCTGATTTTTTTTTAAAATTACATAATAATGGTTCTTTTAAAGAAATTACTTCCGAGCAATATTATGATAAAGAGGAAAATCAATTCCTTCCTGATAGATTTTTAATAGGCACATGTCCAAAATGTGGCTTTGAAGAATCTTATGGTGATCAATGTGAAAAATGTGGAACAAGTCACAATTCTATTGATTTAATTAATCCAAAATCTTCAATTACTGGAAATGTCCCTTCCCTAAAATCAACAAAACATTGGTTTCTAAAATTAGATTCGTTTCAAGAGTTTTTAAAAAAATGGATTTTAGAAGAAAATAAAAGTTTATGGAAAGCAAATGTATATGGCCAATGTAAATCTTGGTTAGACGATGGACTAAAGCCAAGAGCAGTAACCAGAGATTTAGATTGGGGCGTACCTGTTCCTATTAAAGAAGCAATTGGTAAAGTTTTATATGTTTGGTTTGATGCCCCAATTGGATATATATCTTCTACCATTGAATGGGCTAAAAAAAATAATAAAAGCTGGGAAAAGTATTGGAAGGATGAAAAAACAGAATTGGTTCATTTTATAGGAAAAGACAATATTGTTTTTCATTGTATTATTTTCCCTTCAATGCTCAAAGCACACGGAGACTATATTCTTCCAAAAAATGTTCCTGCAAATGAATTTTTAAATCTAGAGGGTTCAAAAATTTCAACCTCAAAAAATTGGGCGGTTTGGTTACCAGATTATCTAAAAGATTTTCCTGAAAAACAAGATGTTTTAAGATATGTTCTTACAATTAATGCACCTGAAAACAAGGATAATGATTTTACTTGGAAGGACTTTCAGAACAGAAATAATGGAGAGCTAGTAGCCATTTTGGGTAATTTTATAAATAGAGTAGTTGTTCTAACTAAAAAATATTACGATTCAGTCATTCCCGATCCTAATGAATTAAATGATGTTGATAATGAAGTGATTGTCTCTGTCAATGAATCTGTTAAAAAAATAGAAAAATTAGTAAGTCAATTCAAATTCAGAGATGCCTGTGCTGAGTTTATAAATATTGCAAGATTTGGAAATAAATATTTGGCCGATGAAGAGCCTTGGAAAATTATTAAAGTTGATCCTGATCGGGTTAAAACAATTTTATTTGTTGCTTTACACATATCATCAATTTTATCCGTTGTTTCGGAGCCATTCCTACCTTTTACATCAAAAAAAATTAAGTTTATATTAAACGCTCAGGATCATTCTTCAAAATGGACTTGGGAAAATTTAGTAAATGACAAGTTTTTAATTTCAAAGGGGGTTACTATAAATGAGCCAGAGCTATTATTTACAAGGATAGAAGATTCTGAGATTGAATATCAGATTGATAAATTAAAAAATAACAATTAAGATTTTGTTTCTTTATATTCCGTCTCCTCTAAAACAATTTTTGAAATTATTTCTTTCATAATTTCAGAGGTACCTGCCCCAATTGTACCTACCCTAGAATCTCTATACATTCTAGCCATTGGATACTCTTCGCTAAAACCATTTCCGCCAAAAAACTGTAAACATTCAGTTGAAACTTTTTCGTGTAATTCTGTAGCTAGAAGTTTAGCCATAGAGCAAAGTTTAACATCATATTCATTTTTATTATATAATTCACAGCAGTAATATCCGAATACTTTTACAGACTCAATTTCTGAAGAAAGTGTGGCAATTTTATGTCTTAGCACTTGAAATTGATCAATTGTTTTGCCAAATGATTTTCTTTGCTTCATGTATTTTATAGATTCTGACATAGCATATTCCATCGCACCTATACAACTAGGCACAAAAATTAACCTTTCAAGTTGTAATCCATTCATTAGGTAATAAAAGCCTTTTCCTTTTTCGCCAACTAAATTTTCTTTTGGAACTTTAACATTATCAAAACTGATTTCAGCAGTATCAGACGAATGCCAGCCCAATTTATTAATTTTTGTTCTGTTGATTCCTTCCGAGTTAAGATCAACTACCACAAGACTAATTCCTTTTGTTCCGATATTTGGACCTGTTTTAACCACAGTCACTACAAAATCCCCGTACATACCATTTGTGATAAAGGTTTTTGATCCATTTATTAAAAAATAATCCCCTTTATCTTCAGCACGTGTTTTTATATTTTTCACATCCGATCCTGTATCGGGTTCAGTGATTCCGATACAACCTATAAGCTCACCTGAGATAATTCCTGGCAGATATTTATTTTTCAAAAATTCACTTCCGTATTTTAGAATATAAGGAGAGGACATACATTGTACAACTTGTTGAGTAATCACAAAACCGCCTGAATTCATTTTCGACATTTCTTCAAATAAAATAACATCAAAAAAGAAATCTAAATTTGCTCCTCCGTATTTTTCAGGGTAACATAAACCTAGAAAGCCTTGATCCCCCATTTTTTTCCAAATTTCCTTTGGAATTTTTTGATCAGACTCCCACTTTTCAATGTTTCCTTTTACCTCTTTGTTTAAAAAATCTCTTAGACTTTCTCTAAACATTTCATGTTCATTAGTGAAATAATTCATATGCAACTTTTTTGCTATTCCCAAATTATCTTTTGTTCGGCATTATGCCATTTTTCATATTTATCTAAATAAGTTTTGTCAACATTTCCTCTTTTTATCTTCATAGTTGGAGTTAAAATTCCATTTTGAGGTGTCCAACTATCTTTACAGATTATTATTGTTGAAACTCTTTTGTAATTAAATAACTCTGAATTTACAGATTCTAGCTTTTCAATCAATTTATTAATCAATTCTTCCTCTTTTAATTGCTTTCCAACATCTGAAATATTTACAAGCATTAACGGTTGAGGAACTCCAAGTCCAACTACGCACATTTGATCAAAGTATTCAACTTCTCCGAATTTTGCCTCAATTTTAGCAGGATCTATAAATTCACCTTTACTAGTTTTAAAAGTGTCTTTGACTCTACCGGTTATATATAAATGCCCGTCTGAGTCAATTAATCCTTTATCACCTGTGTGCAACCAACCATTTTTGATTGTGTTATTAGTCGTTTCCGTATCATTGTAATAACCTAGCATGACGTATGGGCCACGCATTAAAATCTCTTCAGTTTCCTGATCAATTTTTATCTCAACATTTGGTTGAACTGTTCCTACTGATCCAGGTTTATTAAAATTGGACCCAGGTAATTGAGTTGTAACAGCACAATTTTCGGTCATACCATATCCAATAGTTATATTAACCCCAATTTTTTTAAACCAATCCCTTTGAGCAACTTGCATAGCAGCGGCACCAGAGACAATGACTTTGGCCTTGCCTAAACCTAATTTTTTTCTTAAAACATTTTTAATCAATATTGATAGAACAGGAATAGAAAGAAGAAAATCTAATTTTTTTTGAGAAAACTTGGAAAGGATTCCTAGTTGAAATTTTGTATAAATTCTTGGAACCCCAAAAAATACAGAAGGTTGTACTTCGCTTAAATTTTTAACAAATGTATCTATTGATTCAGTGAATGAAATTACACCTCCATTTTTAAAAGCTGTGAATTCAATAGCAATTCTCTCTGCAATATGATTCATGGGGAGGTAAGAGAAAAAAGTATTATTTCCTTTAAAATCCACACACAAAGGATTGTAATCCTTTGTATACATTACATCTGTATTTTGATTTATTTTATAATTTAAAACTACCCCTTTTGGATTACCTGTAGTTCCTGAGGTAAAAATGATTGTCCATACATCATCAAGATTGGGATGATAGTTTTCTGTTTGTGGCTCATGATTTTCAATGAATTCACTCCATTGGTAGCCTCTATCAATTTTAGAATTGTTTTCATAATGTGGAAAAGCTATGATAGGCATATCGTCTGAGATTCCTTTTTTAATCTCATCCCAATCCTCAACCTTTCCCATAAATAAAGCTTTCACATCACCAAACTCAAGCAGATTTTTTATTTCATGAGATTTTAAATTTGGAAAAAAGGGAACAGAAACATATCCAGCCATTATTATTGCTAAATCTGCAATAATCCACTCACGACAATTTTTTGACATTAAGCCTATATGGCTGCCTTTTGGCAGTCCTAAACTTTTTAATCCAGTTGCAAGTTTTCGAGCCATTAATCCCGTTTGGCCCCATGTATATTCTTCCCAATTATCCCCAAAAGGTTGCCTTAGAAATGGTTTGTTTTTAAATTTTTCTTCCCAATCATAAAATTTAAAATGATATTTATTAGTTGACATGTCTTTAGTTTGAATTTTGTTGGAACAACAAATTACAAAATTGTCTTATTTAATTATGAATTATTCAATTAATATTTATAAAAAAAATATTTTCATAATTATCGATTGAAAATTTTGAATATTTGACAATATTCTTATTTACTCTTAAAATTAAAATTACTAAATTGTTTACTCTAGAATTAACGACTACTAAATGGACGAGATAAAGTCAAAAATTGATGTTTTAGGCACAAAATATATTGAAAATTATGCTTCAATGAAGAAGATTATAAATGAACTTGAATCTTACTTTGAAGTATCTCGTCAAGAGGGTAGTAAGGAACAAATCAAAAGAACACGAAAAAGAAATAAGTTACTAGCTAGGGAAAAAATTGATTTACTTCTTGACGATAATAAGCCGTTTATTGAATTAATGTCATTAGCTGGATTAAAACATGAAGGAGGTTTTGGGGCAGGCGGTACTACAGTGGTCGTATTAGGATATGTTTCAGGAGTTCTTTGTCTAATTAATGCAAATGTAGCAACGAGAAAGGCGGGCGCAATTGATTATGCAACCAGTCTTAAAAATTTGAGGTTATCACAAATAGCTTCTGAAAATAAATTATTGACCATAAACCTTGTGGAAAGTGGAGGAGCTAATTTGCCAGATCAAGATAGGGTTTTTAATAACTATGGTAAATTTTTTATGGAAATGTCTCAAAGATCAAAACAAGGCATACCTTCAATTTCTGTAGTTTTTGGAAATGCAACAGCTGGAGGAGCATATGTTCCTGGAATGTCAGATTATACAATCATGCAAAAAAATAATGCCAAGGTATTTTTAGCAGGTCCTCCCTTAGTTAAAATGGCAACTAATGAAGATGCTAATGATGAAGAACTTGGTGGAGCTTTTATGCATAGTAGTATTTCGGGGGTATCTGATTTTTTAGCTGATGATGAAAAACATGCTATTAAAATAGCTAGAGATCTAGTTTCTAAAATTAAAAAACCTAAAATTTCGCAGTATGAGAAAGAAGCCTTATCTCCAAGGTTTGTTGATGATGAAATATTAGGAATAATCCCTTCAAACTTAAAGAAGCCCTTTGATATTCGTGAACTTATCATGCGATTTATTGATAGTTCAGAGTACACAGAGTTTAAAGAGAATTATGGGAAAACCATGCTTTGTTGTTGGGCAAAAATTAACGGGTACCCAATAGGAATTATTGCTAATAATGGTGTGATATTTATTGAGTCTGCCCGTAAAGCAACACATTTTATTCAGCTTGCTAACAAATCAAATACACCCTTACTTTTTATACATAATACCACTGGCTTTATGGTAGGGAAAAAACATGAACAAAACGGTATGATTAATAGTGGTTCACAACTTATACATGCTGTTGCAGGTAGTACAGTTCCACACATCAGTTTACAGGTAGGTAATTCTTATGGTGCAGGAAATTACGCAATGTGTGGCCGTTCTTTTAATCCACGATTTTTGTTTTCTTATCCTAATGCAAAATCTGGAGTTATGGGAGCTGATCAGTTGGCTGGTGTAATGGAAATTGTAAAAAGAAAATCAGCCATGTCACTTAATAAAGTAATCGATGAAAATCTTTTATTAGAGGAGAAAAAGAAATTAGCAGAACAAGCGGATAAAAAGGCAAGTATATGGCATACTACGTCAGAAGTTTGGGATGATGGAGTGATTGATCCAAGAGATACCAGAAAGTATTTGTCTTTGGCTTTATCAGCTGTTTATAGTTCAGAAATTAAAGGAACAGACTCATTTGGAGTCTTTAGAATGTAAAATATTTTTATGAATTATTATACAAACAAACAATTATTAAACTTTTGGGAGAATAAATTCCATTTTTTAACTATTGATAAAAAAGATGAAGTCTTTTATTTAACTCTAAATAGGGCTAATAAAAAGAATGCTTTACATCCACAAATGCAGAATGAGATTGCATTTTGTTTTGACTATATTTCTCAAAATAACGAAATAAAATTGGTTGTAATTCAATCAACTGGCGACACATTTTCAGCTGGAGCAGATTTAAAAGCTTTGTCAAATAATATTGAACCTCACACTTCAACCATTCCTGATCCTAATAAGAAAATTATATTAGGCAACTTATTTAACAATCTATATAAGCCAAAACTTGCGATAGTTGAGGGCAATGTCTATGCAGGAGGTCTTCTTATAGTTGCAGGATGTAATTATGTACTTTCATTAAAGGATATTACATTCTCTCTACCCGAAGTGAAAAGAGGCATTTTTCCTCTTCAAGTTATGCAATCAATTTCAAGTATTATAGGTCTTAAAAAAACAATTGATTGGTGTATAAGGAGTTATAAAATTAATGCTGAGATTGCCAAAGAATGGGGTCTTGTTGATGAAATTTGTAATAAAGAAAACATCCAAAATTCTGTAAATAAATGGATTGACGGTTTTTCAGGAAATTCAAATAAAGCTATTGAGTTTGGATTAAAAGCCTTTCAAGAACATTTTCATAAAAACTCAAACCACGAAAAATTGGAAAAATTATTCAGAGAGATGATTGAAAACAATCATCTATCAAATGAATTTTAATTAATTTACAGGGTATAGCATTGCCGTCATTTCAAAAACATATGGAAGGGTGTAATAAACCACAAGGGTAATTGTAATAATTGAAATCATATTCATCCAAATTCCTTTTTTAAACATATCTTCAATTTTCAAAAATCCTGAACTAAAAACTACAGCATTTGGAGGGGTAGAGATTGGAAGCATAAATGCGCATGATGCTGCTAGCGTTGCACTAACTAAAAGGAAATAAGGGTGAATTTCGATTGCTAAAGCAATCGTTACCAAAACAGGCAGCAGCATTGCTGTCGTAGCCATATTAGAAGTAACTTCGGTTAATAGATTAATTGACGTAACGATAATCAATATGATTAAAAATAGTGGAATCCCATTCAAATTTTGAAGAAGGTCAGCAATCCATAAAGCAAGTCCACTTTTTCCAAATGCACTTGCAATTGCCATTCCTCCACCAAAAAGTATTAGAATACCCCATGGTAATTTAACGGTGTCATCCCAAACAAGTATTGTTTTATCGGATTTATTATCACTAGTCGGGATAATAAATAATATTACAGCAAAGAAAATAGCTATTATGGTGTCATCGATTAAAGGGAAAATCTTTTCAATACTTCCTCTTAAAATCCATCCAAGAGCAGTTAGTGTAAAAACAATTAAAACCTTAATTTCTTCATTTGAAAAACTTCCAAGTTTCTTTATTTGTCTTAGAATTTCATCTCTTCCTGCTGAAAACTCCTCATTTTTAAATTTAAAAGCAATTTTTGTTAAATAAACCCAACAAATCATTAATAAAAAAGATGATAAAGGAACTCCAAATTTCATCCAATCAAACATATTTAATTTAATGCCATAACTTTCTTCAACGACACCCGCTAAAACCATATTTGGAGGAGTACCAATTAAAGTTGCCATACCCCCAATAGATGCACTGTAGGCAATTGCAATCATTAATGATTTTCCAAAAATTTCATTTTCGTTTTCTTTAGTATTAGGATCGTCTTTTAACTGTGAAATTATTGCAAGTCCTACTGGTAATATCATAATAGAAGTAGCAGTATTCGATATCCACATAGATAAAAATGCTGTAGCTAACATGAAACCAAGTATTACTCTAGATTTATTACTTCCAGTCATTCTAATAATATTTAACGCTAATCTTTTATGTAAATGCCATTTTTCAATTGCAAGTGCAATCATAAAACCA
>Ga0208130_1000446_pt1 | contig 21802 bp, 24 predicted proteins | sample ETNtaG_31_FD_185771 | JGI IMG/M metagenome (GOLD analysis project Ga0208130, IMG submission 185771) | Marine microbial and viral communities from oxygen minimum zone, Eastern Pacific Ocean - ETNP201310SV78 (SPAdes) (version 2) | ecosystem: Environmental > Aquatic > Marine > Oceanic ...
ATCAGGGCACCAATTTGCACCAAAAATCAATATAGGTTGTTTATCGGATTTAATAGTTTCATTTATGAAATCATTAAGGTCATTAGTTGTATAAATTATTCCATCATATGGCATTGGAAGCGGCATAATCAATTTGTCGTCCTTATTGAGCATAATTTCACCTTCTACAATTAAAGCAAAAAAGAAAAAGTATGAAATGAGCGAATATTTAATTAAACTTTTATTCATATTTAATTTTTAATTAATTTAATATAATTGTATTAAAAATTTAAGGAGCTTTTAAGATGATTTGGGCAATAAGACTATATTTGTTATTTATGGCAGTAATCTATGGATTAATTGGCTTATGGGCATTGCTTTCTCCGATGTTTCAAGCATTAGAGGTCGACTATCCTTCTATTAACGAATTGATAGGTCTCTCACCAACTGGACCTCTTGGTTATTCAGAAATTGCAGGAATATACGGTGGATTGAATTTATGTATTGGTATCATGTGTTTAATTGGTATTTTTAAAAAAAATATTGCTATATTTTCTATTAAATTCATAACTTTTTTAGTTGGATCTATTGCTCTGGGAAGAGTATTATTTTCAATAATACCAACAACTCCCAGCTTTTATAATGAATACTTTATTTTTGAGATAACAGCTTTCACAATTGGAATGTTATTTATTTATATAAATAAAAGGTCAGATCAGATTTCCCAACAAAGCAATATAAATAAAATAAGATAATATCATTACAAATCCAACAACCCTTATGGACATAATATTCATATATTTTGAAGATTGCAGTTTAATCATCAATAAAAATATAGTTGTTAAAAACAACATTATTAAATAGTCCCTATTAAATAATTCTGGTTCTAATTTGATTTTAGATAAAAAACCAATCATTGGAACAACCAGAACAATGTTCAGCACATTGGAGCCTATTACGTTTCCAATAACCATATCAGCTTTATTTTTAATAATTGCGCTAATGGTGGCGGCTAACTCTGGTAAGCTAGTCCCAATAGCGACTATCGTTAGACCAATAATCAACTCAGAAATACCTAAAATTTCAGCAATCTTTTCGGCATTTACAACAGCATATTTAGACCCAAAAATAAGCGCAGCAAGACCTAGAGAAAGAAATAAAATAACTAAAAAATTGTTTTTATTTTCGGTATTAATTGTTTGGTTAATAATATTTTCAGATCTATTTTGAAAAGTTAAAAACATAAATTGAATTAAAACTAATAGTAGAATTAAACTTTCAAAAAATGAAATATTTAAATCGTAAATAACAAATCCTAAAATTCCTGCTGATAAAATAACTGGAATAAATTGTTTTGTTGGTGTTTTTTTTGGTTTTAAAGTTCTTCCTAAAGAAGCCACACCAAATATTAATGCAATATTTGATATATTTGAGCCAACAACTGTTCCCATGGCAATTGATTCGGTTTGATTTAAAATAGATGAAATACCAACAAATATTTCAGGGGCAGAAGTGCCAAGAGCAACAACTGTTAAACCAATCGTAAGTTCATTAATACCAAGTTTCTTTGCTAAAACAGAAGAATAATCTACAAATTTATCAGCACCCCATATCAATATGCCTAAAGATAGTAATAAAAATAACGTCGGTTGCCATAAGCTCAAAAATAAATCCATAAAGCATTTTACATTAGATATTGCATGATTGTGTTTGTGTATCTAAAAATGCAATATAATTAATTTATAGAGGAATAATATGGATATTAATAATTTATTTAGTGTTAAAGGAAAAGTTGCTGTTGTAACTGGTGGCTCAAGAGGTATTGGTGAAATGATAACTGCTGGTTTTTTAGCTAATGGAGTAAAAGTATATATATCTGCACGAAAAGCACCGGCTTTGATTGAAAAAGCTGAAGACTTATCTAAAAAGTATGATATGGAATGTATACCAATACCATGTGACTTAAGCACTAAAGATGGAATTGATGACTTTGTTTCACAAATTTCTTCTAAAGAAAATGGTATAGATTTTTTAATTAACAATGCCGGAGCTGCATGGGGTGAAACTTTTGAAAATTTTTCAGAAGGTGGATGGGATAAAGTAATGGACTTAAATGTCAAAAGTTTATTTTTCTTAACACAAGCAATGAAGTCACTTTTAGTTTCTAACGCATCATTGGAAGACCCATCAAGAGTCATTAATATTGGTTCTATTGATGGCCTTAATGTGCCAGCACTCCCAACTTTCTCTTATAGCGCTTCAAAAGCAGCAGTTCATCATTTGACAAGGGTTTTGGCCGCCCAGCTGGTAAGTGAAAATATTCTTGTTAATGCTATTGCACCAGGACCTTATCCTAGCAACATGCTAGGCGCGGCTGTCAACCATGATTATTCTGAGATTGAGAAAAGAAATCCTAGAAAAAGAGTCGGAACTCCAGAGGATATTGCTGGGTTGGCAATTTTTTTATGTTCAAGAGCAGGGTCATATACTGTTGGAGAGACCATTACTTCAGACGGAGGTATTGTAAAAACAGCTAGTCATAACCTAAGCTAATCAAACTTTCAAATTAATTTTGTTTATCTTTGTGCATCTTTGAAAGCCTTTATAATAAGGTCTTTCATCCAAATATGACCGCCATCACCTTCATCACTTTTATGCCAAATTAAAAAGTATTCCATAGATGGAATATCTATTGGTATCTCTACAAAAGGCATATCATTTCTTTTAGCAAAACTTCTAGTCCCCATTAAAACCAGATCAGTTGACTGAATGATTGATGGCGCTATCAAGAAATGTTGGCATCTTAATGCAACCTTTCTTCTATACCCAATCTTATCTAGTTCCACATCAATCAAATGCAGTCCTCTTTTTCTACCTGAGACATGAAGATGCTTTTGATTAAGAATGTCATCTACAGTGACATTCTTTATTTTTGATAGATCATGGCCATCTCTATGCATAACTACGAAATCATCTTCGAATACTTTCTCAGAATTAATTTCATCGGATCGAGGTATTACTGGATCGACTACAAAATCAAGATTATTGGTTGATAGGGCGTGAACTTGATCACTTCTTAAATATGCATAACTTCCAATCGAAATATTTGGTGCATCTTTATATATCTCTTTCATGATATATGGAAGGACTCTGCCTTCTGATACATCGCCTAATGATAGTTTAAAATTTCTTTTAGTAGATGATGGATCAAATGTATCTGGTTCATTTACGCTTTGTTGAATTAATGAAAGTGCATTTTGTATATCCTGAATCATATTTTCAGTTTTTTGTGTCGGCACCATTCCTGAACCTGTTCTTACAAAAAGATCATCATTGAATTTGTCTCTGAGTCTTGCTAACGCATTACTAACAGCTGGTTGGGTTATTCCAACTACTTCAGCTGCTTTAGTAAGACTTCCTTCTGTATAAATAGCATTAAGTATTACAAAAAGATTTAAATCAAAAGAACTTATTTTCATACATTACACCTCAAGAATTAATTAATGTCATTTACTTGCTCTAATTTCGTATAGATTTGTTTTAAACATACCGTTATTATAGAAATAAGTTACATTAATACTATTCACAGTATTTATAATAGTAACAAAAATTTTAATATAACGGGAGATTTAACCTCATGATGCCTGAATTAAGACCAGAAGCAGTATCGCTAGTAGAAAAAGTTAAAACATTTATAAAAGATGAAATTACGCCAAAAGAGCATGTATTTCATGAGCAAATCCAAGAGGGCAAAGATAGGTGGAATAGCTATCCTGCTGTAATAGACGAATTAAAAGATAAAGCTAAATCTGCAGGGTTATGGAATTTATTTTTACCTGAAAGTGAGTTTGGTGCAGGACTCACAAATTATGAATATGCGCATTTGGCAGAAGAAATGGGTAAATCACATATTGCATCTGAAGCAATGAATTGTAGCGCGCCTGATACAGGTAATATGGAAGTTATAGCTAGATATGGAAATGAACAACATCAAGAAGAATGGCTTCAACCATTGCTTGATGGAAAAATTAGATCTGCATTTAGTATGACAGAACCTGGAACCGCTTCGTCTGATGCAACAAATATGCAAGCTACCGCAGTATTGGATGGCGATGAGTATGTTATCAATGGAGAAAAATGGTGGACATCTGGTGCTGGAGATCCAAGGTGCAAAATCTTAATATTTATGTGTGTTACAAATCCCGATAACCCTAGACACCAAAGACACTCAATGATACTTGTTCCGATGGAAACAGAAGGCGTTGAAATAATTAAAATGATGCATGTATTTGGTTATGACGATGCTCCTCATGGACATGCTCATATGAAGTTTACCAACGTAAGGGTTCCTAAAGAAAATCTTTTACTTGGAGAAGGAAGGGGTTTTGAAATTGCTCAAGGTCGATTAGGTCCTGGTCGAATTCATCATTGCATGAGGGCTATTGGGGCTGGAGAAGTTGCACTCGAGTTGATGTGCAAAAGAGGAATAGATCCAACCAAAATAGCATTTGGAAAAAACCTTGCTAGATTAGGAGCAAATTTTGATTATATAGCTGAATCCAGAATTGAACTGAATGCAGCAAGATTTTTAACTTTGGATGCTGCTGTAAAAATGGATACAGTAGGAAATAAAGTTGCAGCTAGTGAAATAGCTCAAATTAAAGTTTACGCTCCTAATGTTGCTCTTAAAATAATTGATAGAGCCATACAAATTCATGGTGGTGAGGGTGTATCACAATTAACACCACTTGCCTCAATGTATGCTCACATGCGAACACTTAGACTCGCCGATGGTCCAGATGAGGTTCATAGGAGAGCGGTTGCGAGATATGAACTCGGTAAATATATGAGTTAAAGAATTGACTTGTAATTTAATTTTTTACGATACTGAAACCACTGGAATTCATAAAGATTTTAGCCAAATAATTCAATGCGGCTCAATTTTTACTGATAACTTGCTAAAAGTTATAGAAGAGCAAAATATTGGAAGCAAACCGCTGCCTTGGATAATACCTCAACCAAAAGCAATGCTTACTAATAAGAAGATTAATTCCTTTTCATCTAACATTTCTCATTATCAAATGATGAAAGATATTCAACATCAATGGAAAGAATGGTGTGTAGATTCACCATCGATATTTGTTACTTATAATGGACATGCTTTCGATGAAGAGCTCATTAGAAGGCAGTTTTGGTGTAATCTTTTGGAGCCATATGTTACAAATACAAATCAAAATGGAAGACTTGATTTAATGTTGATGATTCATAATATAGCTTCATTTTTTTCAGACGAAATATCAATTCCTTTATTTGAAGATGGACCTGCATATAGTATTAAGCTGGAGCATTTAGCAAATGAACACGGTATTGATGTTAGTGATGCTCATGATGCTATTTCAGATTGTAAATTTATGATTGGTTTATGCAAAGTAATAAAAGAGAGAGTTCCAGATGTATTTGAATCTTTTTTGAACATATCAACAAAAGAGGGCATTAAAAATCTTTTATATTCGGATGAATTCCTAGCTCTTGGCGAAGTTTATAGACGCCATCCTTTTAAATATCCAGTTGTTATTTGTGGTGCAGATAATTCTAGACCTAATGATATATGTTTCTTTGATTTGAGCTTTGATCCTGATGAAATTATTGATTTGGACTTCGCTGAAATTAATAAAATGATTCAATCTGGAGGAAGAGATTTACCTTTGAAGAAATATAAAATTAATAAAACAATTCCTATATGCTCAAGCAAACATCTTACAAAAAATAATCACTTTGATATAACTCACGAAGAACTTCAAAGACGAGCTGATATAGTTAAATCTAATAAAGACTTTTATACAAAAGTTTCTCAGGCTATGGAAGATAGAATTATGAATTTTCCAGAGCCAGATTATGTTGAAGGAACTATATATTCTGGTGGATTCCCTTCCTATAGAGATCAAGATCTGATGAAAGAATTTCACCATACTGATAATCTTGAGCAACTTATTAAAATCTCAAGAAATTTTGAGGATGAAAGATTCCGTCTTTTAGCTGAAAGAATTATATGTAATAAATATCAAACAGATATTCCGAATGATATCAAAACAAGATTTGATGATTTAATTCATGAAAGAATTCATACAGATGGAAAATGGGGTTCTGTAGACAAAGCGCTAAATGAAATTGATAAGCTACTTGATGAAAAAGAATCTGAAGAAGATCAAAAAGTTCTTCTTGCAACTAAAGATCATATCAGCGCCTTAAGAAACTAATTTGTATGGTGGGCGAGGAGAGATTCGAACTCCCGACTTCCTGCGTGTCGAGCAGACACTCTAACCAACTGAGTTACTCGCCCAAATTGAAGGATAATTTTACACAAAAAGTTAGTAAAAAGTATAAATATACTTAAATAGAAATTAACTTATTACAATAATATTGAGCTATGCAACGTCTTTATCAAAACTTTTATTTATATTCTCTTTTGTTGCTTTGTTTTTAAGACTATCTGCATAATTATGATTTACTTCTGCATGATGCATCTCATCAGCTCTTACAGAAATAATAAGATCAGATAACCTAGCATCTTTTTTAAGATTGTAATATTCAATTGCAATTTTTGGAGCTCTTATATTTAAAACCTTACCGCCTTTAACAAGATCTAAATATTCTGTATAACTTTTTACAGCCTCATCTTCAAAATATCCAATCATTCTGTGTGAAGTTTTTGGGAAGAAAATATACATAAAAAGATAGAAAGCCATGAAAATTGCTTGAGCAGCTATTACTAAAAACCTTTCGAATATATTTGGCTTTGCTATCTCGATAAAGAACATCAAATGCATTCTTTCATTTTCAGCTTCTGCAAGCATTTCTCTAATCTGACTTCCATAACCTGTTTGCATTTTTCTTAGGCTTCTTAAATGTATTAGCATGCCAGCAACCATACCCGGCACTCCAGCAATAGTTTCTAGGACTACAGCTCTATGGCCGTAACGTTTTGCAAAAAAGGTATCTGCAACAAATCTAAAAAACTTTGTCATAGAAAGCGCAAACAAATCTGAAAAATTCTTAGGTTTTTTCAATTTTAAAATTCTGATAAAAGATCATCTAACCTAGATTGGTTCATTACAAACGTTGTCTTAAAGCTTGATGCGACAATCTTAACAGCATCTAAGTTTCCTGTATTATTATCAACTTGAATAACACCGACCATTGCCATCATTGCATGGGGCGTACACTGGTAACCATATATACCAGGCACATCGAATGTCACTGAAATGTCTCTACTTAGTTCTCCATTCCAAGAACTGGCTCCATTAGGAATCATTCCAGGTATAGATGCAGAGTTATGAGCAGCATCTGTCGCTTTAAAAGTTACCGTGTCACCGGCATTTATTTTGAGTAATGAGGGTTCAAAAACCATTACGCCATCTTGACCTTGATTAAGCATTTTAACTTCAAAGTTGGCACCATACATATGGTAGTTTGATATGAGCAATGTAATGAGTAATAATTTTTTCATAATATGTACTATTATAATTATTTATAATTAAATATCAATAATACTTATAATAATATTATGTTGATAGATAAATCAAAAATGTATATATTTGAACTATCTTTAATATTTTTGGATATATCACATGAAGGTTTTTTTAAATAAGAATATATTTTCTTTATTATTTTCTGCGTTGTTATTTTCTTTATCTGTTTCAGCAACATACTTTCCAGACAATCAGTCTTGGATTAAATCATCTCCTGAGGAAGAGGGAGTATCAACTGAGAAGGTTAATAAATTATTAGATTTATCATTTTCTGATGATGCAACTCAGGCAGTAGTAGTTGTAAAGAACGGAAAAATAATTTCTGAAAAATATGCCGATGGGTATGATATTGATTCTCATGGAACTTCATGGTCAATGGCCAAGAGTTATTATGCTGCATTAGTTGGAATATCAATTGATAGAGGAGAAATAAAAAGTCTCGATGAAAGAGTTTCAAGCTATTTAGACTACTTTAATGATGAAAGGTCAGATATAACTATAAGAGATCTTTTAGATATGTCGAGTGGGCTAGATTTTCCCAGTCATGAGCATGAAAAAATGTTTTTTCAGACAGACCACTTAGCTTATGCCAAAGAAGTTGGTGTTGAGAAGGATGCTGGAATTAAATTTGAATACAACAATGTTAATTCAATGCTCATAGGAGACATACTATTTCAAGCAACTGGTAAAAAAGCTGATTTGCTTTTTATTGAAAGAATATTAAAACCACTTCAAATTGATGATTACAAATTATGGAAAGATGAAATGGGAAATGTAATGACATATTGTTGTGTGGATATGTCTGCAAGAGATTATTCCAAAATCGGTCTGCTTTTTTCAAGAAATGGTGTTTGGAATGATGAGCAATTAATTTCAAAAAAATTTATTGATGAAACATTTAGAGTGGTTTGGGAGACTCCGAGCAGATTTACAGATTACAAAAGGTATTATTCTCTTCATTGGTGGGTATCTAAATATGATGAAGAATCAAAAATATTTAATACAAGTGGTAAATTTGGTCAATATACATTTGTTGATAGAGAAAATGATATTGTAGTAACAAGAATATCTAAGTATTCTCAACAAGATTCAGGGGATACTCAAAAATGGGGGCTAATGAGATACTTTAGATGGGTTGGCATAGAAAATGCAATTGCCGTTGGAAGGAAGTTAATTGAGTATGGCTCAATTAAGCCAGGCTCTGATGTAATAACTCCTTTTACTGAAGAGGAGGGGGAATCCAATGAATTTTATATTAAGTACCCAGAAATTATTGATGCTATTGCAGATTTGAGTCGTAGTTAATATTAAGTTCTTTAGCTTTTTTTACAAAACTCTCAAAGTCTTTTTTCCATTCCTCTAGGTAGTAACCATCATTTCCTTGTTTTTTGAGGTATCTAAGAAAAAACCTTCCATTTTCATCTTTAAAACCTGGTTCAAATAATTTACCTGTTAATGTATTTAACCTTTTAAATCTGTCGTCCATTATGTCCATACGAAAAGAATCATAGGAATTGATACTAATATAATTAATATATCCATTGGCAAGCCCATTCGCCAATAATCAGTAAATTTATAATTACCTGGACCCATTACCACCGTATTACACTGATGACCAATAGGAGTTAAAAAAGCACAACTAGCACCAACTGCTACAACCATCAAAAAAGGCTCAATTGCATAACCTAATTCAACAGCAATACCAGTTGAGATGGGCGCCATAATAACAGCTGTTGCAGCATTGTTTATAATATCTGTTGTAGCCATTGTTACTATGAGGATAGTAAAAAGAATCCAGAATAAACTTAAATCAGCTGCATATTCTGAGATTGAGCTAGCTATCAAATCACTGAGACCTGTAGTTTGAAGAGCTGTTCCGATAGGTATCATTGCTGCTAGCATTACAATTATTGGCCAATCAATCTCTCTATAAAAGTTACTATGGATTATTTTTATTCTAGCAAAGCCTAATACGCATAAAAGAAAAGCTGCAGCAGCACTTAAATAATTAAAAGATACTAAAAAAATTGACAAAGTAAAAAATATTAAACCCTTAAGAAGCCTACTTCTACTGGGAATAGTTTGAAGCTCTCTTTGTCTTAGTGGCATTAGGCCAAGATGTTTAATTTTATTGCTAACGTCTTCTTCTGCAAGATCTCTAACCCCAACTAGTAGCACATCTCCAGCTCTAAATGTTTCTCTTGTTAGTCTAGTCCTATATCTTGATCCTTTTCTCCACAACCCAAGAAGATTCATTTCCTCAAAAGCAAGCTTTAAAAAGAAATCATATTTTCTACCAATAAGCCTTGAACCAGGGGTTATCATTACCTCAATTTCCTCAAGATCTTCCTCATCAAAAGAGTGCAGCTCTTTTGGTATTGAGAAGTTAAATATGTCTAATATATTTCCTATATCATCAGGAGGCGTTTTAATAACGAGTATTTGGCCTTCCTTAATTCTCATATTATTTTGAACTTTTTTTACTGAGCCAGTTTGAGAGACAATTCCAAGAATTTCGGTATCCTCTCCAGCCTGCTTTTTAAATGCATACAGAGTCATGCCGATTGCTGAGCTATTTTTATTTACGCAAACTTCAAATAGATAACCCTTTAAATCAATTAAGCTTTCATTTTGAGAGATTTTATTTCTTAAAAAGATGAGTTTATTCCCAATCAAGGCAATAAATAATATGCTAATTATTGTAATAACAATTCCAACATAAGAATAATCAAAAAAATTAAATCCAGTAGTTGATATGGTTGCTTTATATTCTGAAATAATAATGTTTGGTGGAGTTCCAATTGCTGTATTCATTCCTCCTAAGATACATGCGAAAGCTAATGGCATTAAAAATTTTGAAGGGTGCCATTCCATCTTTTGGCATATATTAAGTGTTATGGGTAGCAAAATAGCTAGAGCACCAATATTATTTATAAAAGATGAAAGAATAGCTGCAATTAGAAGCAAACATATTAAAAATTGAAGTTCTGTAAAAGTCCTTGTTCCAATAATTTTTCCAACCAATCCAGTTAAGCCAGAGTTTTTTAAACCTTGACTTATTATTAAAACAAGAGCTACTGTAACAACAGCAGGATGAGCAAAACCAGCAAAAGCCTCATTAGCTGGAATAATATCAAGAACAACTAATACAAAAAGAGCCCCAACTGCCAAGGCATCATATCTTACTTTTCCCCAAATAAATAAGCCCAAAAGGGTTATTAGTGTTAAGGATAATAGATACTGGTCATTCATTTATCTACTATCTATTCAGGCATAGACTCCACATAAAGAGATGTAGAGGGGTAGGCAAATTCAGAGCCATTAGCCTTTACAATATTCATTATATTAAAAATCAATTTTTCTTTAAGCGCATTAAAAGCGGCAAAGTTCATGTTTGGTGCATAAGCTACTATTAAAACATCAATAGAGCTAGCACCAAGTTCAACAACCCTAATAACTGGATCGAAATCTTTTCCGTCAAGAAAATCTTTATCATTAATAATAAATTTTTTAATTTGATCTCTTATAGATTCAAGTTGTTCAACAGAAGATGAGTAAACTAGATTAATTTTCCAATTAATTCTTCTATTTTCCATTTCACCATGATTAGTAACTTTTACATCAGAAAGATCTTTATTTGGTATCAACATTGGAGCACTATCAAAATTTCTGACTACTGTTGATCTAAATCCAATAGTTTCAACAATTCCGTGAATACTGCCAGCTTCAATTCTATCACCTGGCTGAAATTTACTTTCACCTATTATAAGAATTCCTGAAATTAAATTTTTGAAAAAATCTTGTGCGCCTAAAGCAACAGCTACTGAAAATAAACCCAAGCCTGCCACCAGTGGACCAATTTGAATTCCAAAAATATCTAAGATAATTGCAACACCAATAACCCAGAGTACAAATCTGGATGCTCTCTCTAACCATGTTTGAACCGATAAAGTTAACCATGAGCTAGCAGATAGCGCTTCAAAGATTGGCTTTACGCTATTTGATAAAGCACTAAATATTGTAAAAACTACAAATGATTTAACGACATTTGTAGCAATATCTCCGATTACTCCAGACAAAGGCAAAATAAGAGTACAAATATATAAAGCAATAGTTATTGGTATTAATCCAAGGGGTTTCTTTAAGGCATTTAAAATCTCATCATCAACCTTTGAATCAGTTTTTTTTGCTAATTTTCCAAGCGCATTTAAAATAACTGAAATAATTAAACTTCTAAACAAGAATGCTGCAAGTATTACAAATAAAGATGTGATAATTGAACCTAGATCAATACCAAAAAACCCACGATTCCAAACTTCACTGATTAAAGTAATAAATTTTTCCATAGCTATTTATATTTTAAGTTGATTCCATGCCTTAAAGCAAAAACAATATACCTATTTGGATATCCTATCTTTTATAAAATAAGGAATATAAATTAAATAAAATACAGCAATTGTAATGGGCACAGCATATATTAGATGGAGCGGAGGCTCTGGAAAAGCATCCATTAATGAAGCTCCTGCAGGCTTGGCTGCTAAATACCAGAAGTTTGCAGGCTCACCCAAAATGGTATTAATAGCATAAATCACTGGCAGCAAAATAAAGGTAGTTATCACAGAAACCCTTAAAATATCTTTTGCGTATGGTCGATTGTTCAAAGCAACCGTTGCATACATTATTCCTACAATTATCATCCCATGACCAATCATGAAAAATATATAATCTAAATCAATCTTATAGACATCAGGAGTTAGTATTGCCATTGCTGCACCACCTAAACCCCAAAAAAATGCACATGAATAGAGAATTCTTGGACCTCCTAGAAAAAACCAAACTAAAAATATTTCAGATATGTCACACATATGAAGTGGTAAAGTTTCTCTCCAATCATACGGATCTGCTAGCAAGACTAGATCTTTATAAGGAGAAATAATTACATGTGCAGCAATAATAGCAGCAATGATTTTTGTCATTATTGATTTTTGTTCGATTGATTTATATTTATAGATTCTTGGCAAAAATATAGAAACTATAATAATTGTAGCAATTGTAATTAAATGGACTGTACCAAAGAGTTCAAAATCTGTACCAAACATATGCTTCCCCTGTAAATATAGTTTTTAATACGTCATGGAATTTGACACATATTAAATTTAATAGTTCAAATTAGTCGGTTATTATGTCATTTTCGAAAGTATCGAGCAAAATTTGTTCTGTTAAAATTGCAGGAAGTATTTCAGATCCACTCATACCAGGTTTCCAGAAAATATATAATGGAACCCCATTCCTATTATAGGACTCTAATGCCTTTAATATACTTTGATTTTTATTTGTCCAATCAGCAACAATATATTTAATATTATTTTCTTTCATATATTCTTTAATTTTTGGTCTAGATAGTGCAATTTTGTCATTAGCCTGACAAGTAATACACCAAGCAGCAGTAAAATTGATTAAATATGCTTGATTATCTAATTTTAGGGATTCTTCGATACCAGTCTCCCATTCAATATATTGACTATTATTTTCAACTTTAAAAGAACTATTATTATTTTCATCCTTATAACTTTCATAATTTGATAATTTTAGACCTTGCAAAACAACCACCAGGATTATCATGACCCAAGTAAGCAATTTAAAAACTTTAGATTTAAATATTGTTAACATCCAGAACAAAAGGGATATTAGTAGCAAATTAATAAGTAGGTTAATTAGTAAATCTGTATCTGTTTGAAGACTAAATATCCAAATTAACCATAATGAAGTTGCAAACATCGGAAATGCGAAAAACTGCTTAAGTGTAACCATCCAATTTCCTGGTTTGGGAAGAGAGCTTATGAGATTTGGATAAATTGATAAAATTAAATATGGAAATGCAAAACCAAAACCTAATGAAGCAAAAACAGGTAAGGTAGTTCCGGATGGTTGTATTAGAGCATATCCAAGTGCGGCTCCCATAAATGGTGCTGTACATGGGGAGGCAACTATAACTGCAAGAACACCAGTGAGAAATGAACCACTCAGTGAGCTAGATCCAACGCCTCCCAACCTAGTTAAAGATGATCCTATATCTATATCAGTCAATAGAATTATTCCTATAGCAAACATTATCATGGCTAATATAGCTACAATAATAGGTGACTGCAGCTGAAAACCCCAACCAATAAAACTACCAGCTTCTTTTAACAAAACAATAGTCAAGCCAATTAGCAAAAATGATATTAATACACCTGTGCAAAAAGATAACGCATGTTTCCTAATTTTAATTTTTGATTCTTTGCCTATTGAAACAAAACTTAAAATCTTGAGCGAAATAATAGGAAAAACGCACGGCATTAGATTAAGAATTAATCCACCGATAAATGCAAAAATTAACGCCTGTAAAAATGTTATTTGTAAGGACTCAGAACTATTATCTTTCGATCTAACTTGTAATGTTTGTAAATTGTTGGTTTCAGTTGTCTGTATATTGCTGGTTTTAGTTTCACTTGAAATCAAATAATGATCATTATTAATTGAGATTACTCCATTGATGGGATTCTCAGATTGAAGATTTTTTTCAAAAGGTACTTTTAATAACCAATTATTTTCTTCCTTAATTAAAATCTGCTCTCCAGAATGCAAGACGATGCCTTGTTGATCAATATAAAAATAGATATTTTTAATTTCTTCATTAAAAGAGAATCTTATATTCAAAAAATCTTCGTTACTTTTAATAATCGTTGGTAATGTAGTTTGTGGAACCTTTTTTAACCATTCGTTAAGCTTGAAGTCTTCACCAATATCTCCAATAGTAGTTTTTATATATGCCTTTTCTGGAACACATATATCGGCACAAATTAAAAAATCTATTTCTGCCTCAATATCAATTTCATCAATTGATATTTTTGAAGAGGTTACTTCAAAAGGAAAGATGACGAAGTCTTCATATCCATATGTCATCAAAGGCGGATATGGGATTAATTCTGGAGCTGGCCAGAAAATTTCGCTAATCTTAATGTCGTTATCTTTGTATCCCCAATTTACTTTAATAGGGCCTCCAGAATCTCCTGGATTTTTCCAGTAGGTATGCCAATTCTCCTGCATATCCATTTTTATCCCTATCATTAAGCTATTATTTTCAAAACTTCCTTTTATCAAGGAAACTTCAGCGTGGCCTGTATTAACAGGTTGTGAATTTAATTGAATAAAGAAAAATAGTATAAAAAAGGACTTCAAATATTTCATTTAATTAATTAACCTTTAAAAACATAGGGGTGCATTATGCACCCCGATTTCCACTTTGTGGAGTATTATTTGCTTGAGATTCTTTTTGGTGTCTTAATCTCAATCATTCTAGGTTTTTTTTCATCAGGAATAACCTTTTCTAAATTAATAGTTAAAAGACCATTTATTAACTCAGCACCTTGAACAATTACATCTTCTGAAAGAGTAAATTGTTGTTTAAATGCTCTTTGAGCAATTCCTTGATAAACGACTTTATTCTCACCATTTACAACTTCAGACTTAGGTCCATCATAGCTAACAGATAGAACTCCATCTGAAAGTTCAATTTCTATATCATCTTTCGATAAGCCAGCAACAGCAATTTCTATTGCAAAAAAATTACCATCTTTGCTTATGTTATAAGGTGGATAGCTTGAAGATCTATCATTAGATTCTGATAATCTCTGCAATCTATCAAATAAAGGTTCAAACCCTAACACTCTAGTTGAGAAAAATGGGTCAGTAAAATTAAGTATCATATTAGTCCTCCTTAAAAAGCGACTTTACTTATGTGTATCTTAAAAAAGCATACACTTATTAATGCAGCAACCCTAAATGGCATTGCTATCATCATATATTTATAGGCATATAGTAGTTTTTCAACCTTTATTTTTTATTATGGATAAAATATCATTATAAAAAATCATCAATTAAAAAATTTATTATGTTTAAAAAAATATTATATGCTCCATTAATCTTTTTAATATCTTATGCCCATACAGATGAAAAAGTTTCGCATGACATAGAAAAAGGTCAAATTTGGTCACTAGAGGCTAAAAGTAACAAACTATCTGTTGGAAATAGCAAGGTTTTATATTTTTTTCCAAATGATGCATACAACACATATAGAGCAAGAAGATTTTCTGATTGGGATAGGTTTTCAATTGTCGATGGCAGAAACTTAGTGAGATTGAATAAAGGTGATAGAGTTGAAATATTGCAGCCAAAATTTCAATCAAATGTATATGAGGTCAGATTAATAGATGGATTTGAAAAAAATAGAAAGTATTTTTTAATAAAGGAAGATCTCTTGAATGACTTCAAATTATTAGAATATGATAATCAAATATAAAAGATTTTTATTAATTTCATTTTTTTTTATAATTTCATCCTGCACAACCAATCCAAGAAAAGATTTAAATTATTCTAACCAAGATCTAATTATTGGAACTATTGTAGATATCACAAATGTTATGATTGAAAGGGATAGCATTTCTGAAAATGCTATAGAACTGATTGAGGGTGTAGAACTCTTAATACAAACGAATGAAGGGGACTCTATTTCAATAATCCAAAAAAATGATCAATACAGTTTCATGTTAGGCGATAAAGTGGTAATTCAAAAAATAAATAAACAATCTAAAGTGATACCGTCTGAATAATGAGTGAAGAACAGTTTACTATTATTTACAACAAGGCCCTTGATCTCTTATCAAGAAGAGAGCATTCAAAAAAAGAAATAAGTGACAAATTATTAATTAGGTTTGATAGCAAAGAGATTATTGATTTGGTTATAGACAAACTAAATTCAAATAATTTAATTAATGACTATAGATTTGCTGAGTTATATGTAATGAGTAGAAAAAGAAAAGGCTTTGGCCCAAACAAAATAGTATTTGAGCTTTTGGGTAAGGGTATTAATGAATCTGTATCAAAAGAAATTATTTCTAACGAGGGTGGCTGGAATCAAGTAGCAAAAAGAGTTTTTATAAAGAAATTTAAAGAGGGACCTTGTCAGGAACCTAAGCTAAAATTAAAGCAGAAAAGTTTTCTTCAAAATAGAGGCTTTACATTCAAAGAAATTGAATCAGTTTTTGCAAATGACATGTTATGATTTGTTGCTATGTCTTATGAGGTTTTAGCAAGAAAATATAGGCCAATCGACTTTAATGAAGTTATTGGGCAAGATCATGTAGTTAAGGCGTTAATTAATAGCATTAATCAAGAAAAAATTCATCAAGCTTTCATCTTTTCTGGAACTAGAGGCGTTGGCAAAACCACAATTGCTAGAATTCTTGCAAAATGTTTGAATTGTGAAAGTAGCTCTAAACCAACACCAGATCCTTGTAATGAGTGTTCTAATACTAAAGAAATTTCAACTGGAAGAAGTGTAGATTTTCTAGAAATTGATGCAGCCTCAAACACTCAAGTTGAAAAAATTAGAGATTTAATTGAGACGGTTGAATATAAGCCAGCAAAGGGAAGATTTAAAATATATCTTATTGATGAGGTTCATATGCTTTCGGCAGCAAGCTTTAATGCGCTTCTCAAAACTTTAGAGGAGCCACCACCCCATGTTATATTTATATTTGCAACGACAAACCCTGAAAAAATACCTAAAACTGTTCAATCAAGATGTTTGCAACTCAACTTAAAGACTGTTGATGAGGAAATAATCTCAAGTCATCTAAAAAAGATATTAGAAAGAGAGAAGATTAATTATGATAGTGATAGCGTTTCATTAATTGCCAATACTGCTAACGGCTCTGTCAGAGATGGCCTGACTTTGCTTGATCAAGCTATAGCATACGGAAATGGGGAATTGCTAAAAGATGATGTTAAAGCTTTGCTAGGAACAATTGATAACTCATTGTTAATTGAACTAATAGGCTCAGTTGTTGATGGAAATGGAAAAAAGACCTTTGATCTTTTATCTCAAATTGAAGAATTAACGCCTGAATACGACAATATTTTAAAAGATATTATTTCAACTCTTCATCAGATTTCGCTTCACCAAATTGTTCATAATTCAGAATCAAATGATATTAAAAATTTATCAACCAAAATAGATAAAGAATTTTGTCAACTTTTGTATGAAATAGCCATGAATGCTTATTCAAAATTTTCTGTTCATCCTAATCCAAAAGAAGCATTAGAGATATGTCTATTGAGAATGCTAACTTTTAATCCTCTTCAAAAGCTTAGTGAAGGAATTTCAAGTAATAAAGAAGACTCAACTGAAAAAAAAAATTTTAAAAAACCAGAATTAAAAGTTCAAAATTCTAAAGATCTTAAAGTTAAAACTAATAATATTTTCAAAAATAATGAAGATTGGATATCTTTTTTTAATAATACAGAAATGAGTCCATTTGTAAGAAATTATTTTGGAAACATGTCTCTTGAATCATTCAACAAAAATCAACTTACTTTAATTAAAGATTATCAAACTGGAGATATTCCAGAAAAAATTATTTTAGAATTAAAATCAGTCATTAAGAGTTTTTTTGGAATTGAGGTTGAAGTTTTCTTTGAAGTCGGTAATGTTGAGAGAAGTCCATTATCTTTAAAAGATATTAAACATAAAGAGGATATGGATAATGCACAAAAATCTATATATGAAGATCAAAATATAAAAGAATTTATGAATAAATTTAATGGAAAGATTAAAACAGACACTATCAAACCAATAAAATAAAATGGATAAAGATTTAGTTACAGAATTAGTTAATGCATTAACAATACTTCCTGGAGTTGGAAAGAAATCTGCGCAAAGGATGGCCTTATATTTGTTGGATAGAAACAAAGATGGTGCCAGTATTCTTGCAAACACTCTCCTGCAGGCAGTTGATAGCATTCAAAGATGTTCTTCTTGCAGGATGCTTACATCTAAAAATTTATGCGGCGTATGTTCTGATAATTCAAGAGATAACCTAAGTATTTGTGTTGTTGAAAGTCCTTCAGATGTTTTAGCTATTGAATCAACTGGAGGATACAGAGGGAAATATTTTGTTCTATTGGGAAGATTATCACCAATTGATGGCGTTGGTCCTGAAGAGCTTGGTATTAATGAGCTATTAAATCGCATTAATGTTGAAGGGATAAAAGAGATAATTTTAGCAACAAGCAGTACTGTTGAAGGAGATGCAACATCAATCTTTATCAAAGACCATGTTAAAAATGTTAAAGTTTCTCGTATTTCATATGGTATTCCAATTGGCGGGGAGTTAGAGTATGTTGATGGTACAACTATCGCTAGAGCAATTGAGGGGAGGGTAGAAATAAATGTCGATTAAATCTGATAAATGGATAAAAGATATGTCTGAAAATCATAATATGATCGAACCATTTTCCCAAAATCAAATTAGGGTTGATAGCAAAGGCAATAAACTTATTTCTTACGGAGTTTCCAGTTATGGCTACGATGTAAGGTGCTCTGATGAATTCAAAGTTTTTACAAATATTCATTCAGCTATTGTTGACCCAAAAAATTTTGATGAAAAAAGTTTTGTTGATATAAATTCAGATATTTGCGTAATACCCCCAAACTCTTTTGCATTAGCAAGAACAGTTGAATATTTTAAGATTCCAAGAAATGTATTAACTGTTTGTCTTGGAAAATCTACATATGCTAGATGCGGAATAATTGTTAATGTAACTCCTTTGGAGCCTGAATGGGAGGGTCATGTTACTTTAGAGTTCTCAAATACAACAAATTTACCAGCTAAAATTTATGCAGGTGAAGGTGTTGCTCAAATGTTATTTTTTGAATCTGATGAGGAATGCGATACAAGCTATAAAGATAGGGGTGGAAAATATCAAGGGCAAACAGGAGTTACTTTACCCAAAACTTAATACTTCCTTTAATTCCAGTGTATTAACCTTATCTGGACTGGTATCTATGATTTTAACAAACATATAATCAAGTTCTTTTGCTAAATAATACTTAACAACTCGCTGATTATTTTCTCTATATCTCTTAAGGATTATACAGTTGTATTCAGTATTATTAACGATGCATGTTTCATCTTTTTGTACGGCATAGCTATATGTTTTTGATCCGCCTTTTTCCATATCAATGATATCTAATTCAAAGTTATCAAGTCCTGCTTTTATCAATATTCTTATCATGATTTGGACATTGAGTGGGTCTAAAAGCAGACTTGAATTATCAAACTCAAATTTCCATGAAGTATGACCATTTGACTCAATAAAACTCTGTTTCTTATTAAAAACTATTGACTGATCTTTTTTTAAAAATTTTGGTCTAATTTTAACATCGTATTTTTTTGAATTAACCTCACCATTATCAATGCTAAATTTAGATGAAAAAAATAAACTAGCTAGAAGATTTGAAGCATTAAAACGTATTTCGTACCCATCTTCATTTTTCTTAAATTCTCTAATGCCTGTAATGGTTATCTCACTTGAATTAAATTTATATTTTGCTTCATATTCAGATAAATCATATCCGTTTATATAAGATAGATAAAATATAGGAAGTATTAAAATTTTATATCTCATAGTATTTTTGTATAAATCCTTTATCAAGAGACTTGAAGCCTTTATATTTAACTCTACCTTTTACCAAATTAATTTTATCCAAACAAATTTCATTAATAATTTTTGGAAGTAATATATGTTCTAACTTATGTATTCTATCGATTAAATTAATTTTTTCTTCATTTTTTTTAACTTTTATTACTCCTTGAGCAATAAGAGGACCTCCATCAAGTTTTGATGATACATAATGAATGGATATTCCATGAAAACTATCATTGTTTGTTAGTACTTGGTCATGAGTATTAAGACCTGGATATAAAGGCAATAAAGAAGGGTGAAGGTTAATCATTTTATCACTAAATTTATTTGTAATTTTGCTTCCCAATATCCTCATAAATCCAGCTAATACAATTAAATCTGGCGACAATTCTTCTAAAAAAAACTGAAGATCATCATCAAACTTATCTCTTTTTGAATATAAATTATGATCAATAATTTTTGTTTTGATTTTAAACTTTTTTGCTCTTTCTAATCCGAATGCACTAGGATTGTTAGAAATAACGCAAATCACCCGCCCATTAATTTCGTTTGATTTACAGGCATTGATTATTGCTTGCAAGTTAGAGCCACTTCCTGATATTAGTACGACTATATTTTTCATTAGATTTTTTACAAAAATACTACAGAATTCTTTTCAGTCTTTTCTTTTACTTTTCCAATAATATAATTTTTAAAATTTAATGAAGATATTTTTTTAGAAATCTCTTTTGATTTATCTTTTTCAACAATTAATACCATGCCTATTCCACAATTAAATATTCTATACATATTATTTACTGATATATTTCCCTGATTTTTAAGCCATTTAAAGATGTCTGGCATTTCCCATGAATTAGTCTCTATCTCTATGCTTAAATTTTTTGGAATTGATCTTGGAAGATTTTCAGTTAAACCACCACCAGTAATATGTGATATTGAGTTGATTTTAAAACTGCCAATAAGCTTCATTATTAACTTTGGATAAAGCATAGTTGGCATAAGTAATTTATTTGCTAAATCTTTTTTTTCTGACTTGGAAATATTTGATTCATTCAAAATCTTTCTTATAAGAGAAAAACCATTTGAATGTGGTCCGCTTGACTCAATGCCAATTAGAACATTTCCGGGTACAACATTTTGTGATTTAATTATTTTATTTTCATCAACACATCCAACTGAAAATCCAGCTAAATCAAAATTATTATTTACATAGTGACCAGGCATTTCAGCAGTTTCCCCTCCAAGCAAAGCACAACCAGATTCAATACAAGCATTTGAGATGCTGCTTATTACTTGAGCTGCCTCATTAACTATAAGTTTTGAAGAAGCAAAATAATCCAAAAAAAATAAAGGTTTTGCTCCACATACGATTAAATCATTAACGCACATCGCAACAAGATCCTGCCCTATACCTTCTAAATTATTATATTCTTGGGCTAAGGCAACTTTTGTGCCCACTCCGTCAGTGCAAGAAACCAAGATCGGACTCTCATATTCTTCATCTAATTTGTACATTCCAGCAAAACCTCCAATGTTACCAAGAACATTGTGGTTGTGAGTTAGGGCTACATCTTTTTTAATTTTATTTATTAATTCTTCACCTGCTTCGATATCTACTCCAGCAGATTTATAAGGATCATTTTCTATAATATCTTTTGTCATTTAAAATACATTTATGATTACAAAAAAAATAAGATTTTTTAAATATTCTATATTTTGCCTTATTATCTTTTCTAATACATGCTTTGGAAAGGAGTTTAATGAAC